>Ga0247841_10004050_pt1 | contig 25826 bp, 20 predicted proteins | sample LaCruzMarch2015__2_FD_192410 | JGI IMG/M metagenome (GOLD analysis project Ga0247841, IMG submission 192410) | Freshwater microbial communities from meromictic Lake La Cruz, Castile-La Mancha, Spain - LaCruzMarch2015_18m | ecosystem: Environmental > Aquatic > Freshwater > Lake | place: Spain... | reverse complement strand
CGGAGAAATAAATGGCGCTTTCGTTGAGAATTATTCCATGTTTAGATGTTAACGCAGGGCGTGTTGTTAAAGGCACTAAGTTCTTAAACTTAAAAGATGCCGGCGACCCTGTTGAAGTTGCAAAACGCTATAACAAAGAAGGGGCAGATGAGCTTATTTTCCTTGATATAACCGCGTCTTGCGATGGTAGGCCAATAATGTTGGAAGTTGTTAGAAAAACAGCAGAGCAGGTGTTTATACCGCTAACGGTTGGCGGTGGTGTAAGAAAAGTTGAGGATGTTCGCGCATTGCTTAACGCGGGTGCTGACAAAGTTTCTATAAATACAGCCGCAGTACATAACCCTGAGCTTGTGCGTTTGACAAGCAAAGTTTTTGGTAGCCAGTGTATTGTTGTTGCAATAGATGCCAAACGAAATGCTTGTGGTGGCTGGACCGTTTATACTCACGGCGGAAGAAATAAAACAAGGCTTGATGTTTTGCAATGGGCAAAAAAGATGCAAAGGTTAGGCGCTGGCGAGATATTGCTTACAAGTATGGACTGTGACGGTACAAAAAATGGTTACGATAATAAGCTCCTTAGTGCTGTTAGTAATGCTGTTAGCATACCTGTTATTGCCTCTGGCGGTGCCGGAAATAGTGAACATTTTCTTAAAGCGTGTAAGTCGGGTGCTTCTGCTGTGCTTGCCGCATCGCTTTTTCATTTCAGAGAACTTTCAATTATGCAGGTAAAAAAACATCTTGCTGCCGCTGGTTGTGTTGTAAGGATAAAATAAACGAGGGAAATGGAATATGAATTTTATTAAGAATTTAAAATTTGACGTAAATGGCCTGATAACCACGGTTGTGCAAGATTACAAGGATGGAAAAGTTTTGATGGTCGCTTATATGAATGCTGAATCTATTAAGCGTACAGTCAAAACAAATAAAGCAACCTTTTGGAGCCGTTCCCGCCAGAAATATTGGCTTAAGGGCGAAGAGTCGGGCAATATTCAAAAAGTAAAAGAAATGTTTTATGATTGTGATGGCGATTGTATTTTAATAAAGGTAGACCAGATTGGTGGTGCGGCTTGCCATACGGGGTATAGATCATGTTTTTTCACAAAAGTAGTACAGGGCGGAAAAACAAAAACTGTTGGTAAAAAGATATTTGATCCAAAAAAAGTATATAAAAAATAATGAAGAAATATTTTCCAAACTTTACTGAGTTTCAAAAGCTTTCTAATGTCAGCAATGTAGTTCCTGTGTATGCGGAGATCTTTGCCGACCTTGAAACCCCTGTTTCCGCATTCTTAAAACTTTCTGGCAACGAAAAGTATACCTACTTGTTAGAAAGTGTAGAGGGCGGCGAGCGATGGGGCAGGTATTCTTTTATTTCTTGCTCCCCAAAACTTATTTTTGAAAGTAAAGGCCCTTTTTTTGCGCTTTACAAACCAGGCAGCATTCCAAATTTTGTGCCTTGCGCAAGACCGATGGAAAAGTTAAAAGAAATTATGGCTCGTTATAAACCAGCACAAATTAGCGGATTGCCTATTTTTTGGGGTGGGGCGGTAGGTTATGCGTCTTACGATATGGTGCGCTTTATAGAGGAGTTGCCAAACAAGCCAAATGATGATTTAAACCTTCCAGATAGTGTTTTTCTTATAACAGATAAGATGGTTATTTTTGATCATTTAACCCATAGCGTTAAAATTGTTGTTTGTGCAAGTATTGATTTGACGAAAAAAGTTAAAGAAGTTTATGATAGCGCACTTGAAGATATTGAGCAGCTTATCACCCTTTTAAAACTACCGCTTACGGTAAAGGCAGAACAAAAAAACACAAGTATTAAAAATGGCAAAGTTAAATCAAACCTTACAAAAGCTCAGTTTGAAGATAATGTAAAGAAAGCGAAGGAACATATAAAAAATGGCGATATAATTCAGGTTGTGCTTTCTCAAAGGTTTTCAAAACAAATAAGCGCAAAACCATTTGATATTTATCGCGCTTTGCGTCTTGTTAATCCATCACCATATATGTATTACTTAAAGTTAAATGACTTTGAAATTATTGGTTCTTCTCCTGAAATACTTGTAAGAAAAGATGGCGCGCTTTGCGAAATTCGTCCAATTGCGGGCACAACTATTCGCGGCAAAAATGAGGAAGAGGAAAATATGCTTGCCGCACAACTACTTTGCGACCCAAAGGAGCGAGCAGAACACATAATGCTTGTTGATTTGGGTAGAAATGACCTTGGCAGAGTATGCAAGAGTGCAAGTGTAAATGTTGGCGCATTGATGACAATAGAAAAGTATTCTCATGTAATGCATATAGTTTCTAGTGTAAGTGGTCAGTTAAAAAAGGGTTTGGATAGTTTTGATCTTTTTAACGCTTGTTTCCCTGCTGGTACGGTTTCTGGTGCGCCAAAGGTGCGCGCAATGCAAATTATTGATGATCTTGAACCAACTGCCCGTGGGCCATATGCCGGTGCAATAGGCTATTTTTCATTTTCTGGCAATATGGATATGGCAATAACAATTCGTACTGTTATTGTTAAAAATTCAGTTGCAATGGTGCAGGCAGGGGCTGGTATAGTGGCAGATTCTATACCAGAAAACGAGTACTTAGAGTCGCAGCGCAAAGCCAAAGCGCTTCTTGTTGCGATAGAAAAGGCCGAAGAAGGCATACGATGATTTTGATAATAGATAACTACGATTCATTTACGTACAACATTGTTCAGTATTTTTATGAATGGGAGAAAAGTGTATTAGTTTATAGAAATGATAAAATTTCCATAAAAGAAATTTTAAAACTTAAGCCGGCAAAAATACTTATATCTCCGGGCCCGGGCAATCCATCTGAGGCTGGAATATCTGTAGATGTTATCAGATATTTTTCTGGTAAGATTCCAATACTTGGAGTTTGTTTAGGGCACCAATGTATTGCTGAGGCTTTTGGCGGCAAAGTTGTACGTGCAAAAAACCTTATGCACGGTAAAACTTCTCAAATATATCACGACTCTAAAGGTATTTTTAAAGGTATTCCAGATCCATTTGAAGCAACCCGGTACCATTCTTTGATTGTTGAAAAAAAATCTCTTCCCAGCGAACTTATAATCAGCGCACAAACTAGTCAAGGTGAGATAATGGCTTTAAGACATAAAAAAATGCAGGTGGATGGTGTACAGTTTCACCCGGAATCAATTCTTACCAAAGAAGGCAAAACTATCCTTAAAAATTTTGTAAAAGGCATTCAATGATTAAAGAGGCCTTGGCAAAGATTGTTATCGCTAAAAACATAACGCAAGACGAAGCATTTGCTGTTATGTCTCAAATAATGTCTGGCAGCGCTACAGAAGCTCAGATAGCGGCCTTTATTACTGCCTTGCGTATGAAAGGAGAAACAATTGACGAGATAACAGGTTTTGCAAAGGCCATGAGGCAGTTTTCTATAAAGATCTCTCCTAATGTTAGCGATACTATATTAGACACTTGCGGCACAGGCGGTGATGGTGCTCATACTTTTAATATTTCTACAATCGCGGCAATTACTGCAAGCGCGGCCGGTGTGGTGGTTGCAAAACATGGCAACCGTTCTGTTTCAAGTGCATGCGGCAGCGCGGATATATTGCAAGAACTGGGCGTAAAAATAGATATTTCAGCCGATTCAGTAAAAAAATGTGTTGAAAAAATAGGCATTGGTTTTATGTTTGCCCCATCTTTCCACCCTGCAATGAGGTACGCTGCTGTTCCAAGGAAACAAATAGGCATAAGAACGGTTTTCAATCTGTTAGGTCCGCTTACAAACCCTGCGGTAGCAAGTACGCAGCTTGTTGGTTTATACAACGAGGACTTGCTTGAAAAGATAGCCGGTGTTTTATATAATCTTGGTTTAAAAAGAGCACTTGTGGTATGTGGCAAAGATGGCTTAGACGAAATTACCGTAACTTCAAAAACTTCTGTTTGTGAGCTTACCTGTGGACATATAAAAAAATATGAGATTGAACCGGAAGATTTCGGAATGATAAAACATTCAATAAAAGAACTTGTTGGCGGCGATGCGAAAGTAAATGCACAAATTGCAAACTCTGTTTTAAATGCCTGCAATAGCGCCTGCCTTGATGCTGTTGTGATAAATGCAGGAGCCGGAATCTATGTTGCTAAAAACCTGGCCAGTATTTATGAAGGTGTTAACCTTGCTATTGAGGCAATAAGATCTGGCGCGGCAAAGGCAAAATTAGACGCTCTTGTGAAACTTACTAATGAACTTTCTTGAAACAGTAATCAAGTATAAAAAAAGCTCTTTGATAGAGGCAAAAAAAAATGTGCCTTTTAATTTACTCCTTTCACGATTAGAAGAAATGAAGCTGCAATCTGGCAATTTTGGCAACTCGCTTTCTGCAAAAGGGGTTAGAATAATTGCTGAAATGAAAAAGGCGAGCCCTTCGGCCGGCATTTTGCGTTCAAATTATCTACCAGCAGAAATTGCGCGCGAATACTCTTTGTGCGGCGCTGCGGCAATATCGGTTTTAACAGAAGAAAAGTATTTTTTAGGTAGCTTAGAAGATATTAAAATAGCAAAGCAAAACTCATCAGTTCCAATTTTAAGAAAGGATTTTATTGTAGATGAGTATCAATTAGTTGAGACGAAACTTGCTGAAGCAGACGCAGTGCTTTTAATAATTGCTGCATTAAACAAATCTGAAATTCTCAATTTAATTTCTTTTGCTTCAAAAATTTCGCTTGAGTGTCTTGTTGAAGTACATACAATACCGGAGTTGGAACTTGCGTGCGAGTGCGGTGCAAATATAATTGGCATAAATAATCGCAGTTTAGAAACACTTAATGTTGATTTAAATACAGGTTTTAAAATGCTTGATGAAATGCCTAAAGGGAAAATTACGGTTGTAGAAAGTGGCATTAAAACTTTTGATGAAATAAACAGTTTTATTTCTGCGGGGGCAAATGCTTTTCTTATAGGTGAAACTATAATTAACAGCCCAAACCCGTGTAATAAATTAAAAGAGCTTCTAGGGGAAAAAGTTGCTTAAAATTAAAATATGCGGAATAACAAATAGCGAAGATGCCGGCCTTGCCTCAATGCTTGGGGCAGATTACATTGGGCTTAACTTTTGTAAGGAAAGTCCACGCAAGGTTTCTTTGCAAAACGCAAGCAAAATATTTGATGCTTTGCCTCCATTTACAACTGCTGTCGGGGTGTTTGTAGATGAGCCAATGGTTGATATAAAAAAAATAATAAAAAAAGTTGGTTTTGAAATTATACAGTTGCACGGGTCCGAAAGCCAAGATTATTGCTTAGAGTTAAAAGCATTAGGTGTGAAAGTAATAAAAGCCTTTAGGGTAAACTCCAAAGAAACAATTGATAACGCAAAAAAATATTTAGAGTGTTCGGATTATTTTCTTTTCGATTCATTTAGTGAAGGTGTTGCAGGTGGAACAGGTGAAGTTTTTGATTTGGATTTGATACTTGGTGCGAAGGAACTTGGCAAACCTTTTTTTCTCGCAGGTGGGTTAACGCCGGAAAATGTAGCCCAAGCAATAGAAAAAGTTCATCCGTTTGCTGTTGATGTAGCGTCTGGAGTTGAACGGTTGCCAAGCAGAAAAGACTTTGAAAAAATGAAGCTTTTTGTTAAAGCTGTAAGGAGCATAAAGTGAATACAAAGACAATAATTTTAGGCGCAAAAAATGTTATTAAAATAGAGTCAGACGCATTAAAGCAGCAAATTAAACATATAGATAATGAGTTTGTAAAAGCTGTTAGCTTAATTTTTGGTGTGTCCGGAAAACTTGTTGTTATGGGTGTTGGGAAATCCGGGCTTATTGCAAAAAAAATTGTGGCAACAATGTCTTCCCTTGGTACTCCGTCGGTTTTTTTGCATCCGGCCGAGTGTTTGCACGGCGATATAGGCACGCTTAGCTCTCAAGACGCGGTGCTAATGCTTTCATATACAGGGGAAAGCGATGAGATAAAAAAAGTTTTACCTATAATTAAAAGTTTTGGCATAAAAATAGTTGCTATGACCGGTAAGCCAAAAGCACAAGTGTGGAAAAGTGCCGATATTATAATAAACTCCTGCGTAAAAAAAGAGGCCTGTCATTTAAACATTGCTCCAACATCATCTACAACAGCAATGCTTGTTTTGGGTGATGCTATAGCCATTTGTGTTTCTAAGTTAAAAGGTTTCAAGGTTGAAAACATGGCAAAGTTTCACCCGCTTGGCGGAATTGGCAAAAAACTCACTCTTAGGGTTGCAGATTTAATGCACAAGGGTGCAAATAACCCACTTGTTAAAACCGAAAGCACGGTTGAAGATGCTCTTTTTGTTATGACAAAAACCCGCGTAGGTGCTACAAATATTGTTGATGCAAAAGGTAAACTTGCCGGTTTTTTCACCGATGGCGATTTACGCAGAAACCTGCAAAAAGACCAGCAATTGCTTTCAAAAAAAATATCTTTGTTTATGACGAAAAAGCCATTAACAATATTGCCGCAAATGCTTGCTGTTGACGCGGCCAGAATACTTAAAGCGCATAAATTTGACAATATACCTGTCGTAGATAAAAATGGCAAATCAGTTGGCATATTAGATGAAAGAGACCTGCTTTCAGAGGGCATTGTATGAACAAAAAAGAGTACTTTGGCTCATTTGGCGGACAGTTTGTTCCTGAAACACTTGTGGCCCCGCTTGCCGAGTTAGAATGTGCGCTAAAAAGCGCGTTAAAAGATAGTTCATTCAAAATAGAATTAAATTCATATCTTAAAAACTATGCAGGCAGGCAAACCCCGCTTTATTTTGCTAAGCGCCTTACACAAATATATGGCGGTGCAAAAATATATATTAAAAGAGAAGATCTTTGCCATACTGGTTCACATAAAATAAACAATACACTTGGGCAGGTTTTGCTTGCAAAAAGGTTAGGTAAAAAAAGAGTTATTGCAGAAACCGGCGCAGGTCAGCATGGTGTTGCAACGGCCACTGCCGCCGCGATATTTGGCCTTGAATGCGTGGTTTATATGGGTGAAGAAGATATACGGCGCCAGGCATTAAATGTTTATAGAATGGAGCTTTTAGGGGCAAAGGTAATTCCGGTTACTTCTGGCACAAAAACCTTAAAAGATGCCATTAATGAGGCAATGCGTGATTGGGTTACAAATATCGCAAACACATTTTATGTTATTGGCTCAGTAATGGGGCCATATCCATACCCACTGATGGTGCGTACTTTTCAATCTGTAATTGGAAAAGAAACCAAACAGCAAATTCTTGCAGTTGAGGGTAAACTGCCAGATTATGTGCTTGCTTGTGTTGGCGGTGGAAGTAACTCAATGGGTATTTTTTATAACTTTATAAAACATAAAAATGTAAAACTCATTGGCTTAGAAGCCGCAGGGGCTGCAACATTATCAAAAGGAAGTGTCGGCTACTTGCATGGAATGAAAACATTTGTTTTGCAAGATAAATGTGGCCAAATACTTGGCACACACTCAATCTCGGCTGGGTTAGATTACCCTGGTGTTGGCCCGGAACATAGTCACTTAAAAGAAATCGGCAGGGCACGGTACTTTCCAATAACAGACGCTCAGGCACTTGCTGCTTTCAAAATGCTTGCAACTACCGAGGGCATTATTCCGGCGCTTGAATCATCTCATGCGTTTGCATATTTGCCAAAACTTGCCCCAAAACTTTCAAAAGATCAAATAATTATCGTTTGCCTTTCAGGTCGCGGTGATAAAGATGTTGATTCTGTGCTTGCAGTTCTTGGGAGAAAGAAATGAAAAACCGTCTTGCACAGTTTATAGAAAAACAAAAGCAAACAAAAGAAAAGGCATTGGTAGTTTTTTTTACAGCTGGATATCCGAATATGGATGCTACAGAAAAGTTAATCTTGGCATCAGTTAACTGTGGCGCGGATATTATAGAAATTGGCATACCATTTTCAGACCCAGTTGCCGACGGCCCTACAATTCAATATGCCTCAGAATACGCGCTTAAAAATGGGGCAACATTAGCAAAAGCACTTTTGGTTGTAAAAAAAGTGCGTGTTAAAACTCAGGTGCCAATTGTTCTTATGGGATATATGAATACTTTTGTTGCAGGTGGGGCCAAAAAAAGTTTTACATCAATTTCTGATGTTGGGGTTGACGGAGTTATAATTGCAGATATTGTACCAGAAGAAAATAAAGCTGTGGAAGGAATTCTAAAAAAATACAATCTTGCACAGTCAATGCTTATTGCACCAAACACGTCAGCAAAAAGAATGAGTGCAATTGCCAATAAAACAACAGGTTTTGTTTATGTTGTTTCTGTTTCAGGGGTAACGGGAGCAAGAAAAGGTTTTTCAGTTGATATTACAAACTATCTTAAAAAAACAAAAGCTGTAATTGCCAATAGAGCTCGTTATGTTGGTTTTGGTATTGGCTCTGCTAAGTTGGCAAAAGAGCTTGCTCCATTTTGCGATGGTGTAATTGTAGGATCAGCTTTAATAAATATAATTAAAGAAAAGTATCCGAAAAATACTTGGCTTAATAATGTTTGCAATTTAATAAAAAATATAAAGAAAGCCATTAAGTAGTTTTTAAATGTAATGTCTTGTTTTGTAAATTCTATGAACTTAATTTTTTAGCTTATTAACAAAGAGGTAAAAATGAAAAGAACATTCTCACAAACTACTAAAACAGAAATACCCGCAGGGCTTTGGACAAAATGTAAAAAATGTGAACAGATTATTTTTCAGAAAGAACTTGATGAAAACTTAAAGGTATGTCCAAAGTGTGGTGCTTATTTCCGTCTAACACCGCAAGAACGCATTGATTTGCTATGTGATAAAAAATCTTTTAAAGAGTTGGATAACGATTTAAAACCATCTGACCCGCTAAAATTCCCAAACTATGCTAAAAAGGCTCAAAGTGTGCATGGCTCAGAGGCGATTGTTTATGGGCAAGGTGCAATTGGCACTTACAAAGTGGTGCTTGCGGTTATGAATTTTGATTTTATGGGCGGTTCTATGGGTTCTGTTGTAGGGGAAAAAATTGCGCGGGCAGCAGAGGTTTGTGTTAAGAAAAAAATCCCTCTTATAATAGTTTCTGCTTCTGGTGGTGCAAGAATGCAAGAGGGTATTATCTCACTAATGCAAATGGCAAAAACCAGTGCCGCGCTGGCAATGCTTAGCGAAAAAAAGCTTCCATACATTTCAATTCTTACCGATCCAACCACGGGTGGTGTTACGGCATCTTTCGCAATGCTCGGCGATATAATAATTGCGGAGCCAAAGGCGCTAATTTGTTTTGCAGGGCCTCGCGTAATTGAACAAACTATCAGGCAAAAATTGCCGGATGGGTTTCAACTTTCAGAGTTTTTAATGGAACATGGAATGGTTGATATAATAGCTGAAAGGAAAAACTTAAAAGCAACACTTATAAGTGTTTTAGAGTTTTTTAAAAAATAATTTATGGGGATTCTTGATACTTGGCAAAAAACTGAGTACATAAAAATGCAGCCTGGACTGCAAAGAATTCGGGATTTTTTAAAATGTGTAGGCAATCCGCAAAATGTTTTTAAAAGTTTTCATATTGCAGGTACAAATGGTAAGGGTTCCACAGCAGCTATTATTGCGAATATCTTTATAAACGCCGGTTATAAAACAGCTCTTTACACATCGCCGCATTTGCTTGATATATCGGAAAGAATAAATATAAACGGCATTCCAATTACAACATCGGAGCTTGAAAAACTAACGCGCAAAAACCTGCGCCTTGCGAGAAGTTTAAAGTTAACATTTTTTGAATTTATAACTGCTTTGGCTTTTTTGCATTTTAAGAATAATAAAGTTGATGTGGCCGTAATTGAAACTGGCCTTGGCGGTCGTTTTGATGCTACCAATGTTATAAATTCCCCGCTCGCTTGTGTCATTACTGAAATTGCATTAGAACATAAAGAAGTACTTGGTAACACTATAAAGAAAATTGCTTATGAAAAAGCAGGTATAATTAAAAACCGCGTTCCTGTTATTTGCGGTACGCAAAATCCGGCGGCTTTAAAAGTTATATATGGCATGTGTAAAACTAATAATGCCACACTTTATGCTTTTGGAAAAGATTTTTGCTATAAAAACTATACTCAAAATTTTCTTGGCAGCAATGCGTCTGCAGAGTTTTTTTATAACGGAGTTGAAAGAAAATTTAAGGTTGTCACTAACCTACTTGGCACATATCAGGCAAAAAATTGTTCCTGCGCTTTGGGTGCAATAGAGGTACAAAAAGAGCTAAGCGTCAAGAGTTCGGCTATGCTTGCTGGTGCAAAAACAGTTCCATGGCCTGCCCGCTTTGATGTGCGCGAAATAAATAAAAAGACATTTATTTTTGATGGAGCGCATAACCCGCAGGCTATGAAGTGCTTTGCAGATATGCTTAAAATAACGCCTTACTCAAAGCCAAAGCCAGCTTTACTTTTTGGTGTAATGGCTGATAAAGATTTTTACAAAATAATTAAGCAGGCGGCGATATTTTGCGATAAGGTTGTGCTTGTGAGAACCAAAAACGCAAGAAGTTTAGATTTAAATAAATTGTCTTTGCAGTGGCAAAAACATTTGCCAAAAGAAAATATTTTTACCGCAACGACACTCAAAATTGCAATGAGTATTTTAAAAGATTCCAAAGTGATAGTAGTTACGGGTTCACTTTATTTAGTTGCTGATTGTTTCAAATATTTTAAATTAAAAACTTCCAAGGAGTAAAAGATGGTTAAGTATTTTTTAGGTGTAGATCTTGGTGGTACAGGAGTTAAACTCGCCATTACAACTCAAAAGGGTTTGGTGGTTGCCCAAAGTTCATTCCCAAATTTAAACCCGTCGGATTATAAAAATGTTGTTAAAGAAATAGTAACTCATTTTAACGAAATAAAGAGTGGTTATAAAGTGCTTGCAGCGGGTATTGGTGTTGCCGGCGATGTAGATCAAAAACACGCGCTTGTGCGCTTTTCTCCAAACCTTAAGTGGAAAAATATGCATTTGGCGAAAGAATTTAAAAAATACCTAAATATCCCAGTTTATATAGATAACGATGCTAACACAGCCGCGCTTGGTGCTTACTGTCTTGAAACGAAAGGTAAGGTAAACAATCTTATCTGTGTTACGCTCGGCACAGGTATTGGCGGTGGTTTTATTTTGGATGGTAAACTTTTCACTGGCGCAACCGGTTCTGCCGGCGAAATTGGTCACATTACACTCTACCCAGGTGGACACTTGTGCAATTGTGGCAACCATGGCTGTGTTGAAAGATACCTTGGGGCGCCATACATTAGCAGTGAGTTTTCAGAGCTGGCGCGAAAAAATAATAATAAAACCGTAAGTAAACTTGTTGAGGGTGATTTTAGTAGTGTAACACCTAAAATAATAACGCTTGCTGCCAACTCTGGCGACCAACTTGCAATAGATTATTGGAAAAGCTACGGCGAAAAACTTGGAATAGTGCTTGCTGGCCTTATAAATACAATAAACCCCGATATGGTGGTGCTTGCCGGCGGGTTAAGCAAGGCGGGCAATTATATTTTAAACTCGGTAAAGGAAACTGTTAAGAAAAGGGCATTTAAAGCACCGGTAAAAACATGCAAAATAATAATATCAAAGTACACGCAAAAACTAGGGGTTGTGGGCGCCGCTCTACTTGCAACACAGCAAAATAAATAAATGGGAAATAGATGAGTAATAAAATTAAACCCGTATTTTGCCTCGGTCCTCAAACCTATTGCGAAATACGGGTTAAAAAGGTCTTAGGTATTTTTATTTGCCTTGTAGGCCTTTTTTTTATGTGTGCTTTGAATGTTTTTTCTTCGCCAGCAAAAGTAAAAGCCGATTACTTATTTTACGATTCTGAAAATAAGTATGCTCTCCTTAAAACATCTGCATCCATTGAGTGGCAAGGCAAAAATATAAGTGCCAATCAAATTGAACTGTTTTTTGCAAGCAACACTGCAAAAGCAGTAGGCGATGTGGTTCTTTACGATAGTGGCAGTGTTGTTTTTGCCGATTTGGCCGAATACAACACATTAACTTCAACTGGTTCATTGCAAGGGGCTTTTGGTTATTTTGATCCGTTTTATTTTTTGGCGCAAAACTTTACTCGTAAAGGCGCAGATAAATTTTCACTTACAAATTGTGATTTTACAACTTGCAATAAGGACGATCCTGATTTTACTATAAGTGCCACAAGTGTTGACGGCACACTCAAAAAAAATGTTCTCATTTATAATGCTGTTTACAGGGTGAAAAATATACCCATATTTTACTTTCCATTAGTGCCATTTGGGCTTGGGAAACACCGTCATACAATTTATGTTGAGCCGGGCTACAACAACTCCGATGGATTTTTTTTAAGAGCAATTTATGGCTATCCAATAAGTGATTATATTTACTCAAATTTGTACCTTGATTATTATTCAAAGCGTGGCACAGGTAAGGGTGGCCAGTTAACTTATAATGTTCCTAATAAAATAAATGGTTCGTTGTATCTTTACCATATTTACGAGCAAACTACCGATATAGAGCGCCTTAGTGCAAGAGCAACACACTGGCAAAAATTAAGCCCGCTTTGGACTGGGCAAGCCCAGTTAAACTATTATAGTGATAGAAGCTTTAATAGCCAGTATTTTTTGGATAATTGGCAAAGTATAAACAGTAACATTGACTCTAATTTGTCATTAACCCGTCAAGACAGCGCAGGTAACTTTAGGGTTCTTGTCGCCCGCTCCGATTCTTTCGACCAAACAAAGATGAATTATGCTCCAACAATTATTACTGCTCCATCGCTGTCATATTCTCTCTACCCGGTAAAAGGCAAAATGCCTTTTTATACCGTGCTAAACGGTGCTATACAAAATCAATACACAAAAGCAGATGATTTTTATCTGATAAGCGGTTCTTTTGATGCAGCAATTTATAAAGATTTTAAAATTAATCGGAAATTAACTCTAACGCCGAGAATAGGAATAACACAAAATTGGCAGGATGCTACTTCAAAAACAGATGATGAAGATATATTTGTGACTCATTATTATACTTCAGAAAACCTTCGTTATCGCCTTGCTTCTTGGGTAGATTGGAACTTAATTCACAGCTTTAAGCTTCGCTCAATTCAAAACTCCACGGCTATAGATGAAAACGCGAATGATTTCGGGATAGAATCAAATCTAATTTCCTATACAAATACAATGTATCCTGCTCGCCGTTTAACGCTCCGTAATTCCACTTCATTTGATGCTCGCATATTTCGCTTAAGTCCGTTTTACACTTGGACTGATCGGTTCACTCCAGTAGTTAGCGAGATTACATGGTTTCCGTCAAATTTTTATAATTTGTATCTTCGTGAAGAAACAACAATTGCTCCAATAGATGTAAAACTTCTTCAGGGTTTATTTAACATTGGTGACCCAAGTGTAAAATACGCAAACTTTGGTTTGTTTTATCAAAATGCTTATCCGGACCAGCTTGGGTTTAACTTTGGTTTTGGAACATGGCTAGGCCCAAAGTGGAAGTTGGACTATGTTGCAAGAGCGTACAGTTATAACTACCTTTCAAACATCGCGTTAAGTGATCAGTCGGTACAACTATACCGCGACTTGCATTGCTGGGATATGCGTTTAACATACAAAAAACATACCACTTCTGAGGAATTTTTTGTTTACTTGGACCTAAAAGTATCAGGCAAAGTGCGTCAGACACAATTTAACAAAGAAGCCTACTTAGACACACATCCTTGGCAACGTTAAACCTTAACCAAAAAAAGTCCAATATGTTAAGAGATTGTACATTCTGTTGAAATTATTATAAATATTTATTATACTCCAGCAACAAAGTAAATAGAAAGATTCACGCTTTACAAAAAATACAAAAACTGGCGTTGCCGTGAACTTTAAGCGCAATCAAAATTAGGCACTAAAAATCATGAAAAAACTACTCATAATCCTACTGTTATTTATGACATCGTCTCTTTTTGCTAGTAATCTTAAGATTTCAAGCGGAAATGTTTCTAACTTTTACGCTGGCTCTACAGAGATTTCCTTTACTGTTTCTCAGGAAAATACTTTTTCTACGAACACATACATATACAGTAGCGACCCGGTGAAAGACTGCGCCTGGATATTCGTCAAATACTCACTCAATGGCGATTCGGGCCCATGGAACCATTGCACTATTACTGGCACAAGTGCCGGTGACGATGCGTCAACTACGATACAGAGTGTTTCCGATAACAAGGGTGTTTTCCTTTTTTCAAATGGCAACAACAGTTCATGGAAAAGCAACTATGTAAAAGTGCAATGGAATTTTGTGGCTGATGGTATTGGCACTTTTCCTTCCAGTGGTGTTAAATTCAAAGTCATGGGAATTGAGATGGTTTATATTTCTACCGGTACATTTTTATATAACGCTGGGTCAATAGCAGACAGCACAATCAATAATTTTGGCGGTGGCAGCCAGGTAACAGTAGGATCAATCACTGATGTGCCCGCTGGTTGTGCCAATGACTGGCCCAACGGATACAGAGCGTTTTATCTTGCCAAGTACGAAATAAGCCAGAAACAGTATGTGGATTTTTTGAATGCGGTTGACCCCTATGGGACAACAGGTACGGCATATTATGATTCAGTCCGATATAATTTATACGGATACTATGTACAAAGTGACAATTCGCGCCCAATAGGCGACCGGTACTATATAGCAAGTGAGAGAGATACACTGGGATGTAATTGGCTTAGTTGGAGTGATGCCACAGCGTATGCCAGCTGGTCCGGGCTTAGGCCGATGACAGAGATGGAGTTTGAGCGAGCAGGAAGAGGGCGTAACAATGCAAATATCTACCCTTGGGGCAATACCGATCCTCTAAACGTAAACTCCGTGGACACAAAGAGTGAAGCCGAGAAGTGTTGGTTATATTACGCCAACTGTGATCAGTTCTCGGGAAGTAACGGCCCCACCTCCGTTGGACACTATTTAAGCGGATTAAACATAAGTGGTGCCCCCCAAGTTCGAACGGCAGCGCAAACAGGCGCCAGCCCTTATGGAATAGTGGATTTAGGCGGCAACTTATGGGAACACATAATCAATTGTCAAAGTATAGCAACGCCTACAAATGGCAACGGTACAACAACTATCCCTGATGTCCCTGTTTGGCCATCATACATATCTGCTGGGCTTCGTGGCGGTGCTTGGGACGATGCTCCCACGCGTATGCGAGTGTCAGACCGTGAAAACGCGGGCTGGGCGGAAGAGATTCGTGCCGCCAGTGTCGGGTTTCGTCCCGCGAGGACACCGTAGCTCTTTGCGCTTTTACATTTTTACGCTTTTGCCGTGAAAGGCATAAAATGGCTGCGAAGCAATATTCGTAGTTACAGTGCACGACATGGATAAAAGACAACGATGTAAAATAACAAATTTGAAAACGACTATGAAAAAACTGGTTTTTCTATCATTACTTTTACTAACCGTTAATTCTTTTGCGGCGGCGCCGTACGACGGTGGTCCGGGCGACGGATGGGATGTGTGTGCCTTCACTGCGAAAAATCCCTATCTTGCATTCATAAATGTGCCTGATACTCTTACTGCGGGTGTGAGTTCCGGTAATATGGTGGTGCAACTTTTTGATGGCGATGGCAATCCTTTACTCGCCCCCGCAACTTTAACCATCAATCTTGGCTCAACTTCGTCCAACTATTTATTCCAACCGACTGATATCTACATTAGTCAAGGCCAAAGTCAAAGCAACAATATACATTATACAGATTATGTTGCCGGAAACAGTATCATTGCAGTAAATACGCCTATCTCTGGCTACAGTTGGGTATCGTTTCCTTCAGCGATAACAATTTCCCCTAATGCCACACATCACTTCACAGTAAATCCCGACGGTGCAGCAGCGGTGTTATTTGCCGAAGGAATAAATGTAACTGCCTGTGACCAGTATAATAATATCGCAACAAATTATACCGGCACAGCTGTTTTTACATCTACAGGCAGTATGACCATGCCATCTTCATCTCATACATTTGTTTCGGGTGACAATGGTGTATATTCGTTTACAGTTAACGATTCTGTAGTAGAAAAAGTTAATTTAACCGCGACAGATTCAGTGTCGCCGTCGATTACCGGCGTTAGCCCTTCTATACACTTCAATGGTACATATATTTCCGGTGTTACTGACCTTGGATGGAGTGCGAACCTGATGCAGGGGCAGAATGATGTGGCAATGCTGCGGTTTGATATGAAAGCATCGTCGGCGACATCAACATGGAATAAGGTGCGGGTGGACCGTCTTGGGACAAGCACGAACGATGATATAAACTATGCCAAAATATATCTTGATAATGGTAACGGTGTATTTAATGGTTCTCCGCAGGATGTAATGATAGGTTCTGCGGCCTTCACCGGGAACAATCCATGCAGCAAGGCAATGATTAGCGTGACGCCTCAAACGGTGAGTAGCAGTACAACGAAAATGTATTATGTAACCTATGATGTTCCCATAAGTGCGGTGGAGGGTAATACTGCCGGAGCACAGATAGCAGGCGCCAACTATTTTACAATGGCGTCAGGTCTGCCGATGGGCACAAACAATATTCCGGCGGTCAGTTCTACATCAACGATCTTTGCCGTGCCGCGTACCTTAACGATAACACCAACCGACCTTACTCCAAGCCTACCGCCTGTGTATCAGGGGCAGAGCGGTATAGCGATGGAAAAATTGTTGATAGCGACCGATTTCGGGCCGGTAACACTGAAAAGTGTCAAGATAAACAAATCAGCGGCGTCAACCTGTTTTTCTGGAGATATCAAATCTATTGCTATGTGGCGGGACGACGGTGACAATTTATGCGATGCAAATAGTGATGTACTGGTAGCATCAGACGCCTTCGCCAGTGGTTCAGTATTATTGAACATGAATGAAAGCGAGACGACAACGCCGCAGGCCTATTTTCTTGTGGCAGACATAGCTCCGGCATCACATACGGGCGTAACATTCGGGATGGAATGCACGGAATCAAATTTCTTTACAGTAGATGGGCTAAATTCTGTATCTTCAACGCATTTCCCTATCCACACCAGCACCATAACTATCAACCCGATGATTAATATGTTGACGGTTACTCCGTTCAGTGTTGCGCCTGCTGAGGTGTATCAGGGATCGGCCGCAGTGACAATGCTAAAATTTACCTTGACGGCTAACCAGAACTCTATAGTGTGGAGCAGGATAAAAATTGACCAGCTTGGCACTGCGATTGATAGCGATATTTCCGCGATAAAGGTATTTACAAACGATGGTATTTTAATCAGCGGAGGAAGTGATGTTTTTTCAAACGGAAAAGCTACTGTGCTTTTGTCACAACCGCAGACGATAATTCAGGGAACGCCGCAGACATATTACGTTACAGTGGATATTAATCCAAATGCCGAGGTAGCGGGTATAACATTGAGTGTGGGAACTACCAGTTACTTTACTGTTTCTTCTCCGAATTATATTTCGCCAGTGAACTTCCCTATACATGGGAATACAACTATTAGGGCTTATCCTGATACGATGATGATACAGCTGACCGCTGTCGGTCCTGCCGCGGTAAATCAGGGGGCGCAAAATATAAGCATTGTTAAGATGAATATTTGGAGTACAATGAAAACAGTGCTCTGGAGTAATGTGCAAATCTCTAACGCAGGTACTCTGTCTGACAGCGATATTACTGCAGTGAAGATATTTAGAGATGCGAATGCGAACGGGTATTATGATGGAAGTGACTCGCTGATAAGTTCGGGAGTAGACATTTTTAGTGAAACCTCAGCGAATATTACATTGAATAGTCCAGAGTCAATTACTCCGAGTACACGTACATATTTTGCGGTGGTTTCGGTGAGCTCTACCGCTACGCCGACCAATTCTATCAAAATGCAGTTACAGACGAACTTTTTTGCGGTGAACTTGCCAAACTCGGTGTTGGGTGGGTTGTTGTTCATCTCTTCGCCTACAATAGTTAACCCGCCGTCGGTGGTGGTAAGCGTAAGCGGGACAAGTTTATCCACTGCGTCAGTAAAACAAGGGGCGACTCTTGTACCTGTGATGAAGCTTGTTATGAATTCAAACAACTATTGGGCGGTATGGCAGAGTATACGGTTGAATCTGTCTGGTACTGCCCAGAACAGTGATATTAGTAGAATTCTAATTTACAAGGACTCAATATCAAGTGGTGTGTTCAATGCTGCTCAAGATGAGCTGCTTAACACAACAGACGATAAATTTGCGCTTAAAACGGCAAATATTACTTTAACATCCCCGCAAACATTGACAACAACGCCGCAGACATATTTTGTTGTGGTGAATATTGATGACAACGCGACCCAGAACGCTACATTTGGATGTAACCTTGCAAGTGAGGGGTGTATCATAGTTGATTTTCCAAACACGGTAAGCTCATCGGGGTTCCCGATAAATTCAGGATTAACCGCTATTGATGCGGAAGTTAATACGGTAACAGTAGTTCCCACGAATTCCGGGCTGGAGTCTGTGATGCAGACTGATACCAATAAAGTACTTGAAGTATTGACATTAAATTCAGATAAACTGGATGTGCTATGGTCGGCATTGACATTGTCGTTGACAACGGCGATGGGCGGGAGCGACACCGATATTTCCGCGATTAAAATATACCGCGTTGTAAACCCTGACGGCTCATTCAATGGACCAGGTGTTGATACCACCACTGTGTTGATAAGTGCCCAAAGAACCTTCTCAAACGGCCAGGTGACTATCCCGATGATTACTCCTGAGCACATAACAAATACGCCAAAGAAGTATCTTATTGCGGTAGATATCAGCCAGACGGCAACGGTAGGGGCAATGATCGGAATCAGGGCGGCGGATCAGACAAGTGTAATTGTAGGTTCCCCTAACATTATAGATCCAGCAAACTTCCCGTGGTCTTGCACGCAGCCCGTGATAAGTGATCAGCCCGACACATTGCTGGTTTCCGGCGCAACAAATCTTGCCGGTGATACAGTAGATCAGGGTGGGGTAAATGCACCCATGCTTAAAGTTGGATTGTGTGTTGATCATGACAGTGCGGTTTTGAACACTATTAAAGTTACAAAGCTGGGAACATTAAATGAGTTAAATGTCAAAGCGGTAAATATATATTGTGACACGAATAATAATAGCATTATAGATGTTCAATCTGATCCGCTTCTCGGCTCTGCGGCCTTTCTGGGAGGAGACGCTATAATTAATATTGTGCCGCAGTTACTGATCCCCACGACGCAGTATTATATTATCAGTTGTGACATTGACACTGGGGCGGTCGTAGGGGCATCACTGGGAGTACAGTTGAAAGATGCAAACAGTTTCTCGGTAGTAGCTCCTGATCTGAAATCTTCGCAAAACCTGCCGTTATCGTCGTCTTTGCCGATAGTTCGCGATATCAGGACGCCCACTAAGCCAATCGTTACCGCAGATAGCGCTTTTACCAGTCATTTCCAGGAGATAAACGCAGCATGGCAATCGCAAGTGATAGGTGGTACAATTATAGACAGCCAATATGCAATTGGATCAACGCCCGGCGGAGTGGACGTAAAAAACTGGACTTCAAATGGTACCAATCAGACAATACTGGCACAGGGCTTGTCGCTAGAAAATGGGGCTACTTACTATATATCGGTAAAAACAGAAAGCAATTTTGATCTTTGGAGTGACATAGGCATAAACACTGGTATAACCGTTGACCTTTCATCACCAACACTTAACGGTACTCCTTCAATAAGTAAAGATGGAACAACCTATATGGTGCAATGGCCTGCGGCACAGGCAGGCGTCTCTGGAGTAATTGGGTATGAACTGCAGCAACGCGTAGGTACTTCTCCTGTCTGGACAACGGTTTCTACGCTTATGGTGGCCGCACCTTCCCAGTCAGGAGCCAAGAAGACAGCGGGAGTAAACCAGCAAACAAGTTATGTGCTTACCGGACTGTCGGATGGAACCTATTTTTACCGTGTACGCGCACTCAATGGTGCTAATATATGGTCGGAGTTTACTGCGCCTGTCCGACTGGTTGTGGGCATGGTTTCCAGCGATGTCTTCTCTGCGGTCTCCGCATATCCTAATCCCTTTAATTCAAAGAATGCTAAGGTTACGATAAACTATACGCTTAACAGTGATTCTAATGTAAAAATAAAAATTTATGACTTGTACGGCCACTTTGTCAATGAGCTGGATTACTCAAGCGGAGCAAACGGCGGAATGATGGGCAGCAACGATGCTGTCTGGGATGGTACTGACAAAAACGGTGATAAAGTCAGTATGGGTGGCTACATTGCTATTCTGACTTCTGATTTAAACGGCGCGGGCAATAAGGTAGTTGTGAAAATTGGCGTAGTGCATTAATTTTTGACATTACGCAAAACCAAATGGTGGTGTTGAAGTTGTAGTCGCAGAGTTTGCTCTGCCGTCGTTATCGTGAAAGACGCAAAAACCAAATAATGGCAAAGCAAGTTTTGCTATTGCAAGAATAAAATTATGAACATTAAAAAGTTGTTATCATTATCTATGTTTCTATTAATGTTTCTTCAGCTTCCCGCCTATTCGCTTGGCGGCAAGCCCGGGGAGATATTTGAATGGGGTATGGGTGGAAGGGCTCTGGGAATGGGGAAGGCTTTTACAGCAGCGGCGGACGATTCATCAGCTTCTTATTGGAACCCTGCAAACATGCCGCGGCTTAGCAGCCAGGAAATATCTATGTCACACAATATGCTGTGGGAAGGAACAGGATACGATTCGTTAAGCTATGTCTATCCGACTCCTTTTAAGAAAGCATTCGGTGTAAACCTGATAAAAGTAGGTAACGACGGTTTTGTCGGGACTGATGAGAATAACATTCCTACTAGTAACTTTAGTGTTTCCGATACAGCAATAAAGTTAGGTTACGGCCAGTTTCTGTCGCGTTCGTTCTCAGTGGGTACTGCTTTTAACTACCTCACTCGTAATGTGGGTGTGTATTCAAGTTCCCTAATGAGCCTTGATCTGGGAGCAACATACTTTCCCGATCCGAGAAAGTCATTTGCGTTGAAGGTAGGCAATATCTTCGGTTTTTCAAGTAATACCGATGATCAATTGCCGTTGAATCTGAGGGTTGGTTACGCGCAGAAGTTTTTCAATGATAAGTTGACTGCGTCCTTTGACTATCAGTTTCCTGATCGGTGGTACAGTGGTTTTGAAGTATCATTAAATCCTCTGTTTTTGCGTTTAGGACTGAACTACGAAGAGATGAGCACCGGTATAGGATATATATTTAAGAACAATTACCGGCTTGATTACGCCTTAGCACATAACGTGGATTTAGGATTGTCGCACCGCATTTCATTTACTTTCAAATTTGGGACAAACATTGCCCGCGAGAGGGAAAAGATCGTTGCTGACGCAGTGCTCCAGGGCGATCAGCAGGTATTAAATGGAAAGTTTAATAAAGCATTAAGTATCTATGAGAGTGTGTTGAGCTTTGAAGACAAACCAATTGCAAGCAAGAGATCCCAGAATATGAAAGTCTTAATTGAACAGGCAGAGCTAAACGATGTACCTTCTAAGTTATCAGAAAGCGAGAATAAAGCGGCAGATTACGAGTGTAAAGCAGTGTATGATTATATGAACAATATGCTAACAGCGGCATTGTTAAATATTCAGCAGGCGATAAGTATAAACTCGGACAATCAGACATACAAAGCGATAGAAGCGATACTTAAGAAAGAAGGGGCAGTGATAACAGATGAGGATCTTTCGCCTGATACGAGGGTAGCGATGAAACTGCACCGCGCAATAAGCTATTTTCAGGACGGAAAATACGATTTGGCAGCTAAAGAGTGCCAGGAAGTGTTGAAACTTGAACCTGACAATGTGATTGCCCATATGCGCCTTGGCTCAACCTATTATGCGGTAGGTGTAAAAGATAAAGCTATAATAGAGTGGCGAAGAGCACTTGAGCTGGACCCGAATAACACTGAGCTTCAGCAATTTATACAACAGGCAGGAGAGAAATAGAGATTCCAAACTGTTTAAAGCAGGCAAAGAAGTGTCGACATTGATAATAAAATAAAGTGTGCAAAAAGAAAAGAATAAGCAGTGTGAAGTTTACTTATTTTATTTATAGCATTAGTACGTTTTTAGCTTGATGATATAGTGGTGAATTGATAGCTACAAAAAGCATAAATATCATTAATAAATGAATAAGGGAAGGGCAAGACAATGATACAAAAAGCAGTGGTAAAAAAGAGAATATGGAAAATAGCAGTAAAAGCAGCAATGTTATTTCTATTTGCCATTGTTATGCTATGCCCGAAAGCGCAGGGATACAGTGTTGACGATAAGTTAAAACTGGAGCAGTTGTATGCGAAACGAGTGAACGATGTGGTGGAAAATATCGTTGGCAAGGGGAAAGTGATAACATATGTCAATGTGTACCTTCTTGATACCGTACAAACACAAAAAGTGAAAGAGATATATAATATGAGTGCCCCAAAAGGCAATAAATTGGTTGGGTGGAATGAATCAGGTACGAATAATTTTATCCTCCCAGGTATTCCTATAAAAGGCGGACAAGCAGGCGGTGCGATGGGGGCGAGTAAATATGAAAATACTACGGAGCAGCAGCTTGAGTTACCGCAGACGATGCTGAAAAAGATTAAAGTGACGGTAGTCGTAGATGCAAAAGTAGAGGAAAAAGACCTGAAAACGATTCCTAACATAGTAGCGGAAGTGTTAGAGATGGACATGGTCCGGGGCGACTCAATAATAGTGCAGAAGATGCCATTTCCTCCTCCGCCCGGGATTGTGGAACAGCTTAAAAAGCCGGAGATTCTAATAGATGTAGCGAAGTTTGTCACCACAGCGTTATTGGTGTTTATAGCATTGTTGTTGTTTTTTGGATTGGGGCGTGTATTCTTGAAGGATTTCTCGAAAATAGCAGAAGCGTTTCACATAAGAATGGATGAAAAAATAAGGCATGAACAGATGGAAGAAGGGCGTCTGGTCTTTAATCCAGAGCTTGCAGAAGGGTCTGGGCAGGGACGGAAAATGATAAGTGGTGCAACATCGCCAATAGAACTCAATGGACAAGATCAGTTTGATTTTGTGAACGAGGCGAATATTGATAGATTGTCCTACCTTTTAAAAGATGAAGATCCGCAGAAGATAGCGATAACATTGTCATTTCTAACGCCGCAGAACTCAGCGTATGTATTAGCGAATCTTGAACCCGCGAAACGGGCAGAAGTAACGAACTTGCTGACGCAGGTGTTTGATGCAGATCCCGATAGTGTAAAAGAGTGGGAACAGCAGGTAAAGAACAAAATAAACTATGTTATTGGCGGTTCAGATGTGGTGACGGAAATGCTAGATACAGCGAACAATCAGGACAGAGAGAGAATATTGTCAGATATTGCGATAAAGAACCCTGATATGGCAGAAGAATTAAGACAAAACCTCTTTATATTTGAGAGCATTGCATATCTTGAAGACGCGGATATAAGAATGCTGTTGAGCAAGGTTTCAAACGAACAGCTGGCGATAGCATTACATGGTGCGAGCACCAACTTGATAGAACAACTCCTGGCGAACAAGACGAAGGGCGCGCAGGATATGTTAAAAGAATCTATGTCATTGTCACAGAAGATGCCCGAGAAACAGATTCAGGAAGCCCGTCAAATTATAGTGAAAACAGCACGACAATTGATTAAAGATGGATACATCACTCACAGGAAACCGAAAAAGGTTGAAGCATATATAGTTTAGTTTAGCGTTGCTTTATAGGATGTCATTGCCTGTTGTAGCAGTTGATAATGTAGTTTGTAGAAAGTTTTTTAGGTAGTAGATCTTCGATAATCCCGCCGACGGCAGGACGCGGGGATGAGAATATTCAAATTATTAGGAGATACAAATGATAGACATTATGACCATTTTTGGGCTTGTGCTTGGAGCAGGATCAATTATTATTGTTATGTATTGGGGCGGAACGAGTCATTTGTTATGGAACAGAGATGCGGCGATGTTGGTGTTCGGCGGGACTTTTGCGTCGATGCTCATTTCAACCCGATTCAATACTATTGCAAAATTGCCGCGTGTGCTTTTAATGGTGTTTTTTCACAGGGAAACTTATGAGACGAAGCGGATTATAAGTATTTTGGTCGGATTTGCCGAGAAGGCAAAAAAAGAGGGCATCCAATCCTTACAGGAAGATATGCCAAAAATAAAAGATCAATTTCTTGAGGATGGCATCGGCATGGTTATTGACGGCTTGAGTCCCGAACTAGTGCGGGAAAATTTACTCAAGGACATAACCTTCATACGGAGTAGGCATTATCATGTGAGCAATGTAGTACGGTCAATGGGAACATATTCGCCCATATTTGGACTTCTGGCAACACTGCTTGGTGTCGTTCAGGTGTTAAAAAATATAAGCGACCCTAAGAGCTTGGGAAGTTCCATGTCAATCGCGGTTACTGGAACATTTTACGGCATAGCCTTAGCAAATTTTGTGTTCCTCCCGATTTCCAATAAACTTGATGCCTACACCGATACCGAACTGTTGATGAAAGAAGTGATGATAGAGGGCATTCTTTCAATCCAGGCAGGAGATATCCCGATTATCGTTAACAAGAAGCTACAGTCATTCATGGCGGCAAAAGGCCGTAAAATGAAAGGAAAAAATGAAGTTCTGGCAATACCAACGGAGTAAAGAATATACTCACAAGACCAATTCCTTGTGGATGATCATTTATACAGATATGGTCAGTAGCTTGATGATTTTTTTCCTTATGTGCTACTGTCTTACTTGGCTTACGCCTGCCGACCGTGCAATCGCCGCCGCTTCTTTCTCTGAATCATTTGCTGGAAAGAAAGGTGCTGTCAAGGAAGTGATGGGGAATATTGATAGAGAGTTGGAAAGAGAGCGACAACTTGAGGAGAGAATACGCCAAGAATTCAAAAATGTGGTAATAACCCCGGGAAAAATACAAATCATCCTGCCGAGCCCTGTACTTTTTGATTCAGGCGTAGCAGTTCTTAAAGACTCAACGAAAGCCCCATTGCATCAGATAGCCGAAATAATCCGCAGTATCCCCAGCAGTGTTGTTGTTGAAGGCCATACTGATAATGTCCCTATTAAATCTGCAGAATATGATTCAAATTGGGAACTTTCCTCAGCACGTTCGTTCAGCATTATCCGTTACCTCAGCGACGAAGAGCATCTTGATCCTGCTCTCCTGTCTGCACTGGGGTACGGCGAGTTTCGTCCTGCGGCTCCCAATGATACTGATGAAAACCGTGCAAAAAACAGAAGAATAGAGATAAATATCCTTAAAAATAAATGACATTTCTGTTCTATATAAAACGGAAAGCAGTTGCGATGAAGGACATCAATGAAAAAACACATTTTTGAACTCTTTACCAAAAAAAAAATAAAAAAGATTGACACGACTGATCTCTGGATAGTTCCTTACGCCGATTTCATGAGTGTGCTGATGATCCTTTTTCTTCTGTTGTTTGCTTTTGCCTATGCCTCACGTGAAGATAAAAAATACTCTCAGGTTATTTCCTCCTTACAGATTGAAATGGGCGGTAAGGTTTCCGAATCACTGAAAAATGAGCTTGAGGAAAGGCAGAAATCTGACCAAACCGAGATGCAACTCAATGAGATCATTGAGAAACAGAATCTCAGCGAGTATGTTACTGTCCATAAAAATTTGGAAAGAATAAAACTTACTCTAAATGTGCCTATACTTTTTGAAGAGGGAAAATGTGAATTACACGGAGAATTC
>Ga0247841_10004049_pt1 | contig 25832 bp, 32 predicted proteins | sample LaCruzMarch2015__2_FD_192410 | JGI IMG/M metagenome (GOLD analysis project Ga0247841, IMG submission 192410) | Freshwater microbial communities from meromictic Lake La Cruz, Castile-La Mancha, Spain - LaCruzMarch2015_18m | ecosystem: Environmental > Aquatic > Freshwater > Lake | place: Spain... | reverse complement strand
AAATTTGCCTTGAGTTGAGGGGGTCTGTTTTTAAAAGTGCAAAATAAATCAACAATATGCCTGATTTTCTGACAGTTTCAAATCAACAACATGGAAATCAGGTTTTAGTCGGATAATAGTGATAAAAAATATTTCAGCAGGATCTACTGATTTTTCTTTTTCAACTTCTTTGGCAAATCTGTTATATACATCGATTTTACCGATGTCATTTATTGAATATGTTCACAAAAATGTTCCTTGAGAATTAACAAGGATGATATAAACAAAACAAGTACCTTTATTGTTTAAACGAAATTACCGGCTTGGCCATGGAAAAGGCACTTACAGTTGAAGAATTGAAGAAGATTATTTTCCCGCATTCCACGGTCGGTGAAATTATTCATGAAAGTATATATTTTTAATCCGTATATTTAAACCTTCATTTTTGTTTTATTAAAATAATCAGAATAACATGGCAACATTTGAAATAAAAATGCCCAAACTGGGTGAAAGTATCACCGAAGGGATCATTGTAAGTTGGTCTGTGAAGATTGGAGACAACATCAAGGAGGATGATATCCTGTTTGAAGTGAACACCGCAAAAGTAAATGCAGAGGTACCCTCTCCGGTTGCCGGGACCATCCTTGAACTTCTTTTTAAAGTAGGAGATACCGTTCCGGTTGGTGATATTGTAGCCGTAGTACAATTGGAAGGTCAGGATGGTAGTGGCGTTCCTGAAAAAACCACAGCCAAACCGGCAGGAGAGGCAGCACCTGAACCTCCTGTCCCAATAATATCCGGTAAAGAATCCAAAATCCTCAACATGGAAGAAAAGGAAGAGGAAAAGGAAGAAAGTCGTTGGTATTCTCCCGTGGTTCTTCAGTTGGCCGGGGAAGCTAAAATATCAACAGAAGAGCTGAATACCATTCCCGGCACCGGTTATTTAGGACGTCTGAGCAAGAAAGACATCATTGATTATATTGAACAAAAGAAAAAAGGAGTGAAAGCACCCATCGCAGCAAAAAAAATGCAACCCGTGCCCACACCCCTTAAAACTTTCACCCAAACCCAGCCAGCCGCCGCTTCTATCGTATTATCAGGAGCAGGTGACGGCACGGAAACGCAAGATATGGATATTGTAGGTCGCATCATCGCAGACCGCATGATACTCTCTAAAAAAGTATCGGCTCACGTTACAACCGTGGTCGAAGCAGATGTTACCAAATTGGCGAACTGGCGCAAAAGCCAGAAAGACACCTTCCTGAAACATGAAGGGGTCAGCCTTACATACATGCCGGCCATCGTTAGAGTTACCGCAAAAGCCTTAATTGAATTTCCAAAAGTAAATGCATCCGTTGACGGTTATCGTTTCCTATTGAAGAAACATATTAATGTGGGTATTGCCGTATCACTCGGCGACGGGAACCTGATCGTACCCGTCATCCGTGATGCTGATAAATTAAGCATCAGCGGGCTTGCTGTAGCCATCAGCGACCTGGCCAACAAGGCCCGGATCAACAAACTGACGATTGATGACATTCAGGGTGGTACCTTTACAATCACCAATTTCGGAACCTTCAGGAATCTCATTGGAACCCCAATCATCAATCAGCCGGAAGTGGCGATTCTGGGTGTAGGTTATGTTGAGAAAAAACCGGCTGTCATCGAAACTCCGGAAGGAGATATGATCGCAATCCGGCATAAAATGTTTCTTTCACTCTCTTACGATCATCGCATCATAAACGGTGCTCTCGGAGGTGCTTTTTTGCAACGCATTGCCGATTATCTCGAAAACTGGGATGAATGACCACAAATAGTCACTTTCTTAACCATTCCAATTTATGAAAAAGTTCGATATACTGACAACAGACAAAGAGAACCTGAAAAAATGGTATCACCTTATGACGCTCGGACGGGCTATTGATGAAAAGGCACCCGTTTATCAGCTTCAATCGCTTGGATGGTCATTTCATGCGCCCTATGCAGGACATGATGGCATACAACTGGCCATTGGGCAGGTCTTTACACAAGGAGAAGACTTTCTTTTCCCTTATTACCGTGATTTACTTACCGTACTTTCAGCTGGTCTTACTGCCGAAGAAATCATTTTGAATGGTCTTTCAAAAGCCACCGATTTGACCGGTGGGGGACGCCACATGTCCAGCCACTTCTCCAAAACGGAATGGCATATAGAAAACGTTTCATCGGCTGTCGGAACACAGGACATGCATGCTGTAGGCGTGGCACGAGCCATGATATATTATGGACACAAAGGCGTGGCGATCGCCTCACACGGTGAAGCGACTATGTCTGAGGGCTTTGTGTATGAAGCGATCAACGGTGCCAGCACCGAACGGTTACCTGTCATTTTCGTGATACAGGACAATGGTTACGGCATCTCTGTCCCCAAGAAAGACCAAACAGCCAATCGTAAAGTTGCGGACAATTTTTCGGGTTTCAAAAACCTTAAAATCATTCATTGCAATGGAAAAGATGTTTTTAGTTCAATGAATGCCATGACAACCGCACGTGAATACGCCGTCACCACCCGCAATCCTGTTATCGTCCAGGCTAATTGCGTACGGATCGGCTCCCACTCCAATTCGGACAAACAAACCTTATACCGGGACGAAAATGAATTGTCGTACGTAAAGACGGCAGATCCCCTGCAAAAATTCCGCCGGATGCTGTTGCGTTACAATCGTTTCACCGAGGGAGAAATTAAACTAATTGAAGAAGAAGCGAAAAAGGAATTAAGTATCGCCAACCGGAAAGCAATAGCCGCTCCCGATCCTGATCCGGCAACCGTTTTGGATTTTGTGCTTCCGGAGCCCTATCATCCCCAAAAATATATTGACGGAACGCATACCGAAGAAGGCGAAAAAAAGAACATGGTCACCGCCATCAACGAAACACTAAAGGCCGAATTCCGAAACAACCCCGACACCTTTCTTTGGGGACAAGACGTTGCAAACAAAGATAAAGGCGGCGTATTTAATGTAACGAAAGGCATGCAACAAGAATTCGGGGAAAGGCGCGTGTTCAACGCAACGATCGCTGAAGATTTCATCGTGGGCACCGCCAACGGAATGAGTCGCTTTGATCCCAAAATACACATCGTCATTGAAGGGGCGGAATTTGCCGACTATTTTTGGCCGGCCATTGAGCAGTATGTTGAATGTACGCATGAATACTGGCGAAACAACGGAAAATTCACACCGAATATCACCTTGCGTCTTGCATCCGGGGGATATATCGGCGGAGGATTGTATCACTCACAAACGATTGAAGGTGCATTGACCACATTACCCGGGGCAAGAATCGTCTACCCTTCCTTTGCTGACGATGCCGCAGGTTTGTTGCGCACGAGTATACGTTCAAAGGGGTTTACCCTGTTCCTGGAGCCCAAAGCGCTCTATAACGCGGTTGAAGCGGCAACCTTTATTCCGGACGATTTCGAAGTCCCCTTTGGAAAAGCACGCATTCGTCGTGAAGGAAATGAATGCAGCGTAATCACTTACGGGAATACGACACATTTTTGCCTGAAGGTAGCGGATCGCCTGCGAAAGGAAGAAAACCGGAGTGTGGAAGTCATTGATATCCGCTCGTTGATACCCTTAGACAAAGAAACCATTTTCCAATCCGTGAAGAAGACGGGTAAAGTGATTATCGTCCATGAAGATAAAGTCTTTTCCGGATTTGGCGCAGAAATCGCGGCCATGACCGGCACCGAAATGTTTCAATATTTAGACGCTCCCATTCAACGGGTCGGTTCTCTTTTTACCCCTGTGGGATTTCAATCAAAACTTGAGAGAGCAATACTTCCCAATGAAGAGAGTATTTATAAAGCAGTCAAAGAACTATTGTTATATTGAAAAAAAACCGGATGAAAAAAATCGGAATATTTTGTGGCAAAAGCAGCGTCAAGACAACCGAAGTGACCAAAAAGATCCTGGACGCTTTTGGAGACATCAAGGCAGATATCGTATCCATTGAAGATGCGTGGCAAAAAGAGTTCGAAAGTTACGATTATCTGATCGTAGGCACTTCCACATGGTTTGACGGAGAACTTCCTGACTATTGGGACGAAATGATACCAGAGATTAACACTTTAAATCTGAAAGATAAGAAAGTGGCCATTTTCGGACTTGGTGATCAAGTGGATTACCCCGATAACTTTGTTGATGGGATCGGCATCCTGGCTGAAGCATTTGAATCTGCCGGAGCCATATTGGTGGGACCCACCTCCACGGAAGGTTACAACTTTAACCGGTCACGGGCAGTGATCAGGGGCCAGTTTGCAGGATTGGTCCTTGATATTGAAAATCAACAGGAAAAAACAGATCAGCGAATCAAGGATTGGGTCACAACACTCAAAAATGAATTTCAGGTAAAGGAAGAAATACCAACGGATGATATTCCTTAAAGATCAAACGTATGCATATGCATTAATTATTTTTCTCATTTTCAAAATGTGCCTGTATTGCTCTCTTCGTTTTTGCCGGAAAGGATTGTTACATTCTTCCGGGGTCTGACAATGGCGTGTTTGAAATGCATTTTAGGATAACCGATAATAACTGTTTCTATTACCTCATTTCCTGCAGGTATTTTATATAACTCCTTTAACTTTTTGTTTTGGTTAATCCCGGGACCGATCAACCCGATCACGGTTGCTCCAAGCCCGAGGGAATGGGCGGCAAGGAAGGCGTATGTCGTGTAGATCAATGCATCCATGGTTCGCTGTTCAGCTCCTTTTTCCGAATGGAAGAGAATCATTGCCGGTGCATCCCGGGAAATATCATCTTCTTTCGTAGAATCATAGAGTCCTTTTTGAAGATGCGGGAAAATAAAATTCATCATGGTGTTGGCATCTTCTTTAGACATTATCCTTCGCATGAACCACCGGAAAGGAGCAAGTTTCAGCATTTTTCCCAACTGCTGGTACATTTTTGATATTTCCGGGATCGCTTGTTGAATCATTTTGCGGTCGGAAACAACGGTTATCTCCACCTTATCGGAAGCCACACCGTAAGGTGCAAGGGAAACAACATCGACAATTTTTTGTAAAAGATCTTCCGGAACCGGCTGGTCTTTAAAATGCCGTACCGATCGCCGGGTCAAAAGAAAATTTCGGAATGTTTCATAGTCAACTGTGTTTACTGGAATTTCTGGGAGGTTCATTTCATAGGTTATCCCTTCGATCCGGATCGATTTTGATTCGCACATAGCCATGCAGTGCCCGCATTTAACACAAATACTGGTTTTATCGTCTTGAAAAATTGTTTCCCCGTTTTGGTTTTTTGTGAAAATGCCGGAAGGACAGATCGTTACGCACAGGTAACATCGGGTACATGTCGTTTGGTCAATTTCGTGTGTCATAATAATTTTGATAATTAATTTATTGCCTGAAAATATGTAACATACATTAAAATTCTCGGCTGTCAGGTGTTTTAACCTTGCCCTGGGGGGTGTTTTTCCAGGTTTGCAGCCCCATGTAAGGCAGCGTGGCATTCTTTTTGAACTATTCGAATTTTTCGAATAGTTCAAACTTCCTGAAGATTATAATTCGATGACAAGCTGAAGGTTTTCGACATTAAGAACCACCTCCTTCATGGGCATTCCCTTGACCGGTTCTGGGGCAGCAGGTTATTTGCCGATGCAGAAAGCGACTCATTCAGTAAATCAATTAGTTATAATTTAGAAGTACAAATGGAGTACAAAAAAATGCATGAAATTCATAATAAAAACTTTAGATCAACGATTAAACTTGTTAAAATCAAAATGTTCAATATAATCCGCAAATGCCCTGATCATTTCGATATCGGTTTTCCTAAACAGCATATGCTCACAGTCATATACTTTGCGGGTATTCAGTTTCCGTTCCGCCGCAGCTTTAAGCAAAGCAAACTTTAATTGCTCCGGCTTGTCAATGCCGCATTTCTTTTCCAGGAAACTGAAATCCGGCTTAGCAAAATTGATCAGGTAAATGACATCATAAAAATCACGGTCCTTTTTACGGTTCAGTGCAGCAGCGATCTTCGAAGAAAAGAGGATACTGAGAGGCATTGTCCTGACCGGGCAAGTCACTCCAAAATTATTGATGGTCTTTATCTCCGGCTTATAATCAAAGTTCTGTGGTTCGGCTTCAACCTTTATAAAGAATTTGGCTTCTCTTTGCTGGCTCAGCCCCATTTTATATTTCAGTTCAGGAAAAACGAAAACCCTTCGGAAGGCTTTGAGTTCTTCGAATCTTTTCTTGTCTTCCACGACAATATCAAAACCAAGAGCCTTTAGTTCGCGGAGAAGGCGATCAGTAATGTCAATAAAATCTGCCCGTGACAGGTCGAAACAATCCAGGTCAATGTCTTCAGAAAACCGCTTCAGGTCATAAAAATACCTGAGGGCAGTACCTCCTATAAAAACGATCTTATCCGAGTATTTGTTTGCAAAGAGACACTTCAACATATGATGGTGCAGATATTCTTTAACCATCGGATCATAAAATTCGGGCTTCTGAAGTTCCGTGTGGTACTGTCTGACTATTTCATGAAGTGCGATCATAACTGATGGATTTTTCGAATAAGCCTGATCTTCTTTTCAAGAATTTTAATGTTGAATCTACCCAGGTATTCATCCATTTTTTGCCAGTCAATATCCTTTTCCAGCACTGATCCATTAAAACGGATTTCGGCAAGATCCTCTTCGGTCTTATAGAAATCAAAAAGATAGAGCAGGTCCAGAATGGCCTTTTCCCTGTCTGCGATAAGGAAATTTCGTTGGAAACCATTAGCCGTCATCTCCTTGAGTTCAAAACCAAAAAAAAGCCTGGGATGAATTGAATAGTACTTGAAAGTTTTGCCCAGAATTTCGAAAGACTTGGTCTTTTTCGTGGTAATGGATGTCGAATCAACAATGTGCTCAGGTATCAGTCCATAAAACAGCAGCGCTTCCTGGTGACTTACGTAGGAGGGGGCGTATATGTTATTTGCAACCAGGAAAGTGAACTCCTGTACCTTTATAAATTCACTGAAGCAGTACCATTCTCTTCTCAGCCGAATGATATATCCCTTCTTTTGCCAGTGAAGCAGGTTATTGGTGTTGAAGTCCGGAAAATGCAAGTTCACCTGGGCAAGGGAAAAAAGCCCCTGTGGATACAATGCTTCCCGGAATTCCAGATAACCGACCGCCATGATTTTATATTTCCACTGATCTACAAAAATAGGGATTATTGGAAATAAAACAAAAGTAATAAGATTTTTAAATCGAAGGAACTTAATACAAACATAAAAAATTGATTTGGCTGAGGAAAAAATGCTGATCCATTATTATTTGGGGAGCAGAATATGTCGTATAACCTGCATTCAAGTCTGGTAGCATTTGTTACTTTGGTACAGAAAGTAATATGCTCTGAGCAGTTGGTTGATATGAGAATAGGATACAAATGGGGTACAACCATCTCCTTTGAAAATGATAAAAAGTTATTTAGACCTGTTATAAATTTCGCAAATATTGATAAAGGTGTTGCAATTTGCGTACTTTTGTTTCGTTATTCTACGAAATACAAAACGACATGATCACGGAAAAGAAATATTATACGGAGAACCAGGAGAAAATGGCCCGGTATGCAAAAGCGATTGCCCATCCGGCAAGAGTCTTTATTCTCGACTTTCTTGCCGATAACATTGACAAATGCTGTTACAGTGGCGACATGGCTGAAGAAATACCAATTGCACGATCAACCCTTTCTGAACATTTGAAGGAATTGAAAAAGGCAGGACTCATTCAGGGAGAGATCAACCCTCCATACATTAAATATTGTATCAACAAAGAACACTGGGAGGAAGCAAAACAATTGATGAATCTTTTATTCGAACGATAATTTTCAAATTTGTTTATATCTGAATATATGGAGATAAAAATCTTAGGCCCGGGCTGCCCGAAATGTAAGACTCTGGACAAGATGACCCGGGAGGTGGTCGAAAAAAACGGGATCAATGCTACTATAACCAAAGTGGAAGATATCATGGAAATTATGAAATATGGTGTTATGTCAACTCCCGCCCTCGTCGTTGATGAGAAGGTTCTTGTCAAAGGGCGTGTGCCTTCTTCTGATGAAATCAAACAATTATTGACCAAATAACAGAATACATATGAAAAAGACGATTTTATTTTACCTGGCCTTCTTTATGGTTTCAGGTGTTTTTGCAGGAAACCCGGCAGCAAAAAAAATCGAGGTCTATTATTTTCATTTTACCCGTCGTTGCATGACCTGTAACAATGTAGAAAAGGTCTCAAAGGAGGCGGTCGAGCAGCAATATGCCGAAAAAGTAAAAACCGGAGAAATTGCCTTTAAAAGTGTCAATCTCGACGAAAAAGAGGGTGAAGCAATTGGGGCCAAGTTGAAGGTAGAAGGTCAGACTCTTCTAATTGTGTCAGGTGACAAAAGGGTCGACCTCACTGACAAAGGATTCTTGTATGCCAACAACAGTCCGGATAAATTAAAGACTGAGATAAAGAAAGCAGTGGATGAGATGTTAAAATAATTGTTGAAATGCAATACCTGCAATCAATTCTTGAGAACTCCCAGTATGCATTTTTGACGGCATTCATTCTTGGATTAATGACGGCAATCAGCCCCTGCCCACTTGCAACCAATATTTCTGCAATCGGGTTTATCAGCAGGGATATTGAAAATCGGAGGCGGGTATTTATCAAAGGATTGGTATACACTCTTGGACGAGCGGTCTCATATACCGGCTTGGGGGTTATCCTGTTTTTGGGTGCCAGTAAAATGAAAGTCTCAATGCTATTCCAGGGTTGGGGCGAAAAACTCCTGGGTCCGATTTTAATTTTAATCGGGGTGTTCATGCTGGACTTCATCAGGATAAAATTCCCCGGATTCTCGGGACTGACAGAGAAGATGGGTGAACACAGCAAACGAAGCTATTGGGGAACCCTTCTGCTGGGGATGGTATTCGCCATGGCATTCTGTCCATACAGCGGTGTGCTCTACTTTGCCATGCTCATCCCAATGACCATCGCCAGTTCGAGTGGTTTATATTTACCGGTAGTTTTCGCAATTGCAACCGGCCTGCCGGTGATCCTCTTTGCCTGGCTGCTTGCTTATGCAGTGGGGAATGTCGGCAAATTATACGACCGAATAAAAATATTTGAATTGTGGTTCCGAAGAGTGGTAGCGGTATTGTTTATCCTGGTCGGACTTTATTACATCAAGGTATTTTTCATATAAAGATGGAAGATCTGTTTTCCAATACCGGATTTTTTGCAGGAGACATCTTTAATCTAACTCCCAGGCAAACCATGGAACTGTGCCACAAAGGGGCAGTACTTATTGATGTGCGTGAAGAGTTTATGAACCGTTTTAAAATGATGGATGTCCCGGAGATAATTTATTGTCCATATAGTATTTTGGAAGAAACCTACATGAAGCTACCGTTGGAAAAACCTTTGATTATTGCTGATGCTTCCGGAATACACAGTAAAGAAGCGGTAAAATTCCTAATGAAAAAAGGATTCGGCAGCCGGATTGCCAATATGGCCGGTGGTTTGATTGAATGGGAACGGGATGGACTACCGCTAATTATAGATAAAACCGAGAAGTTATCAGGTTCCTGCATGTGCCAGTTAAGGCCACGGAATAAAAAACAGTGAATTTTTTTGAATAAAAATTTCGTCTTTCTACGAACAACGAATCAAAACGAATCAACGAAAAATTGAGTTTATGTCAGAAAAGCAAAAACCTGGTTTTATCATGTGCGTTTGCACTGGAAAATGTCCCGGATTTTCACAAATGGATATTTGGGACTTTATTAACAGAGTGAGAATCGAATTGCCGGTTGAATATGGATTTATCCATCCGCAACTTTGTGAGGAAGATGGAGACCGATTTTTAATGGATTTTCTGAAAGCACACAGGAAAGTAGTTATCGGAGGTTGTGCGCCCAATATGCAGAACAAGCTTTTCAGAGACGCTTTCAATAACTCGGGACTTGATATAAGCAAAGATCTGGTCCCTATTGATGTGCGCGACATGACGACCGATCAGGCAATTGAAAAAGTAAATGCGGCTCTTGTAAAACTGGAGGAGTCGAAATGAGCGAAACTACTTTCATGGGAGTTGAACGCGATAAAATCGATTGGAAACCTACAATTGATTATACAAAATGCGATTATTGCATGGAATGCGTGAAATTCTGTCCTCATAAAGTCTTTGAGGTCAGGGAAAATGAAGAAATAAAATTGATAATAAGGAACCCGAATAACTGCGTGGTTTTCTGCAGGGCATGCTCAAAGATCTGCGGTCCCGACGCACTATCGTTTCCTGATAAAAATGCGACCACGCAAAGGATCAAGGAAATAAGAAAGGAGGAAGCCAATGGTTGAAAATTATGCCATCCTCCCATGCAACGGATTGGATAAATGCGCAGGGGTAATTTCAAGGGAAATCGCGATAAAATTGTGCGAGAACGCTAAAAATGTGATTATTTGCCCTGTATATTACAGAGTTGCCGAAGCGAAATATAATAAAATCGCTGGAGAACATTCTCTTTTAGTCATTGACGGCTGCCAGACCCGATGTGCGAGTAAACTTGCCGCGGAAAAGAAATTAAAAATTTCCAGGAAAATAACAGTAACCGAAGAAGCTAAAAACCACAATATTGAATTAGGGAGTAATCTCAGGCTTCTGGAAAATGAAAATGCTCTGGTTGAAATAATATTGAACAGACTTAACAATGCCGAAGATAAGCTTGAGCAACCTTCTGCTGAAACAGGTTCCGTAATTCATTTCGAATATGAAACTTATCAGAATGGCAAATTCATTTTCAGGGTACCTAGGAATCCGGAAGTTTATTTTAACGAAAATGATTGCTGGGCTTATGTGATCGGGAACCGTGCCAGAATAGGCGTTACGGATTTCGTTCAACAAAACCTTTCCGATATTTTATATTTTACACCGCCCGAGATTGGTGCGGAAATCGACCAATTCGGCGAAGTTGGGGAGATCGAATCGTCAAAGTCCGTTTTTGAATTAATCTCACCTGTAAGCGGCAAGGTCATTTCCATCAATGAAACGCTTTTGCAACAGCCGGAACTTATCAACGAAAACCCTTATGAACTGGGTTGGATCGCAGAGATTGAACTAACTGATTTTAACAGCGATAATGAACTTTTAATAGGTTTCGTTAAATATTTTGAAATAATGAAGAAGAAGGTGGAGGACTTAAATGGATAAAAAAGTGAAGGTTATTCCCTGCAGTGGCATTGGTAAGGTATTCGGACTAATGGCAAGAGAAGCAGCTTTGAAAACAGTTTTTGAATTATGTCCGGAAAAATCAGAAACTGTCTGCCTTGCTTATATAGTTACCGGTGATAAGGAAGTTAGGGAAAAAATTGAAGGCTTTGATTGCATAACCGTTGATGGTTGCCCAAAAATGTGTGCTGCAAAAAATGTCTCAATAACCGGCGGTAAAGTAATAGAAGAAATTAAAGTCCTGGATACGGTTAAAGAACACAAAGGGAAAAAGTTCGGGTCGCCTACTCAGCTTAATGATGATGGTGAAGCGGTCATAAGCGAAATCGCGGAGAAGATCCTGGAAAAAATAAATGAAATAAGGTAAGGAGGCGTATAAATGACAGAATTTAAAGTAGGTGTATTATCATGCAGCGGTGAAGAATGTCTTGGGGGAACTATTTCAAGGCTCGCCACGAGAAAAGTTCTTGAGGAGCTAAAACTGGTTGAAACTGTAACACTCTGTCTGCCGTTATATCTTGCTGGCGGAAGAGAAGAAAGAAACTTTGCAAAAGTGTTTCCGACAATATCGGTTGACGGCTGCGATAAACTTTGCGCTAAAAGAAGCACTGAAAAGTATAGCGGAAAGATCAATGGTTTTATAGATGTTTCGAAAATCATAGGAAATGAAAACGCGCTAAACACAAAAATCGTAAGGAATAAAGATCTTAAGGAAGAACATCTTCAAATGGCAGATAAAGTCGCCGGTGAAATCGTAAAAATGATTGGCAGCATCAGTCCGGATTCCTATTCCGGAAAATCGTTTCATGGTTGTAACTGCGGCAGCGAATGATGAATTGGAGAAGGAATTTCAAAAAATCAAACAATAACACTGTCGCATGAAAAGGATCTTCTTTGTTTTGGCTATAGTAATAATCGGCTTGGGGGCCTGTTCAAAAAAGAATGATACAACACCTTCTGACAGTATCAAAATCACAAGCCTGACAGCTACACTTAACCCGATAATGGCGTACGATACGACGGTGATCACGGTAGAAGCCACCGGAGAAAACCTGCAATATGGCTGGGTTGCCAATCATGGTAGGATAAAGGGAAGCGGAAAGACAGTAAAATATTCTGCTTGTATAAGCTGCATCGGACATAATACAATTTCATGCAGGGTCTTTAATGACACTGGTGAAGTAAGCGACACCATCATGATCAGGGTCACACCGTGGCATTCGAATAAATAGCTGGAATCATGATATGGATTAATAAATTTTCAATCTTGATTATTTTCCTGCTCTGTGGATCAGGAGCATGGGCGCAATGCTGCAGCTCCGGGAATCCTTTCATTAGCGACGCTGAACAGCCTGCATTGCAATCAAAGATTTTGACTGCGTCATTGACATACAGATACAGCCATTCAGGTCAATATTATTTGGAAGATTCCCCTTATACGGGATTGCCATATCAGGAAAAAGCATACAGTAATTATTCGGAGTTACAAGTCGGTTACGGGGTGACCAATTGGATTACTGTTCTTACGGAGCTTGGATATTATTTCAATAAGAGCTTTGAAACCCAGGGCATAGATTCATACAAAGGCTATGGGCTCGGTGATGTTGCCTTGTACCTTAAATTCAATGCTTACTCAAATTCAAAGTCACGGCTCTCCATTTCCCCGACCATAGGAATAAAGTTTCCGGTCGGAGTGTTTGACCAGGAGGTGGATAATGTTCAATTACCCATCTCGGTACAACCCTCATCAGGAAGTTATAAATACATTGGGAATATATTCATATCTAAAGGAATAGGCAGAAAAATGGCATTGGCAGCATTTATTTCCTATGAATATTCACAATTAATTGAGTCAGACAATTTTTATTACAAATATGGAGATCAGTGGATCGGAGCTTTATATTTCAATTATCACATCTGGAAAGGGCTAAGCCTGGATCTTCAGGTTCGTAATGAATACAGGGCAAAATCGACACGTGAAAATGATGAGATAGTAGATGCATCAGGCTATGATGTGGTGTTCTTAACCCCTCAGTTGACCTATGCTTTTAAGTATAACTGGTATCTTTCAGCCTATTCTGATATCCCTCTATACAAATATTATAATGACATCCAGATGTCATTCGGTTATGCAATATCGGCCCGGATTACCAAGAAAATCGATTTTATTGCACTTAAAGCAAGGAATCAGGCAAAGAAACCTGATCAATAAAAATTTTGACGTATTCTTACGTTATGTAAAAATATAACGTATATTTGCGACACACTAAACCTTAAAAAAATGAAAAAGCTTCAAACGATCCTGATCCTGTTGTTATTTGTTACAGGAGTTATCCGTGTTAACGGACAAACCTCCGTCGAAATTGAAAAAGCAGCCAAGTCTTGCAAACCGGTCTTTCTTGTCGTATACAATGCTGACGGAGCGGATGCTGACAAGGCATTTGCTATTGCGAATGAAGCAAAGAATACTCTCAAAGCATCTTCTCTGGTAATTAAAATGAACACTGCAGATGCTGCCAATAGCAACCTGATTGCAAAATATCGATTGGCAGGAGCCCCTCTGCCATTGATCCTTGTTCTTGATAAGAATGGCACGACAGCCGGTGGTCTTGCATTAAAGGACGCTCAATCAGCAAAACTTATTGAGATGATCCCATCTCCCAAGACCTCTGAACTGATTAAAGCCCTTGCTGATGGAAAGTCAGTTTATATTGTGGTTTACAAAGAATCTATGACTTCAAAGAAAAGGATAGTGGACAATTGCGCGGTCGCCTGCAGCAAAATGGATAAGAAAAGTGCAATGGTGTTGGTGCCACTGGATGATAAAAATGAAGCGAAATTATTGCAAACGCTGAAAGCGGACCTAAATGCCAAGGAACCTGTAACATACGTAATCAATAAGTCAGGCCAGGTTGCAGGAACATACTCCGGCATGACAGATGTGAACACCCTTGTGAGCACAGCGAAAAAGGCGCCAGCCGGTGGTTGTTGTCCAAGTGGTAGCAGTTCCGGGTGCGGTAAAAAATAAACAAACATCCCATGACTATTTCAAAACTCGTTTTCATCGAATTATGGAAACGCAAATCTCAATTGATCACTGGATTGTTGGCCATTACTCTGGGAATTGCCGTGATTGTTGCGATTCAAAGCGTTTCTGTCGTTTCTGAGCAAAATGTTGCCAGGAACCTGGATAATCTCGGAGCCAATATTCTTGTTCTACCTCAGGGGGCAAGCATAGATGACTATTATACATCAGATATTGATGCCCCGACTCTGCCTATGGACTATGTGGAACGAATACTTACTTCCACGATTGCCGGAGTCGATAATATGTCTCCGAAACTAACCCGCAGGGTTAAAGTCGGAAACCAATCTGTTGTCCTGACCGGGATACTTCCCAAAAGCGAAATCGCATCCAAACCATTGTGGCAATCATCCGGATTATTGGGTGCAGAGTTAAAAACAGCCTGTGCACCTGACCAGTCTGCAAATAAATCACATGGACTGGAGGATGAAAAATTGAAACGGAAAGCTATTGACACGCTCAATAGCAACGATTGTATTGCCGGTTCTCAGGTTGCAAAGCTTTTAAAACTCACTGCCAATGGACGAATAAATATCCTGGGAGAAGAATTCCGCGTTGTTAAGATACTTCCGGAAACCGGGACTGTTGATGATGACCGTATCTTCGCCAATCTCCGCGATGTTCAGAAACTTTTAGGAATTGAAAACCAGGTTTCCGCCATTGAGATCATGGGTTGCTGCAATGCCATCTCAGAAGGCCTTCTTGGAAAACTGAGGAATATTCTGCCAGACACAAGAGTGACAACCATAGGTCAGATCGTTTCAACACAGATAGAGACCAACCAACTGATGAAAAAAGTAACACTGGTCATGCTGATCATTATCTTTTTCGTCGGAGGAATTTCAATTGGAAACTATATATGGGCCAATGTCAATGAGCGGAAGCGGGAAATCGGGATGATCCGGATGATGGGAGCTGATCGTTCAACCATTTATAAGATGTTTCTTCTGAAGGCAATGATCCTGGGAATTGCAGGAGGAGTCCTTGGATATTTTTTAGGCACCCTTGCAGGGGTCGTTTTAGGACCTTACCTGGCGGGTATTGTTGTAAAGCCCGTCTATATTTACCTTTTGTGGTCAATCATTTTATCCGTGGTTATTTCCCTGGCTGGTTCATTGTTCCCGACATACCTTGCTGCCAAATTTGACCCGCACACTAACTTACAGGAGGAATGAACCATGATTCTACAAGGCGAAAATATCTTAAAACAATACCATCATAAGGGCGGTTTGATCAATGCACTTGATCATGTTTCATTCTCAGTTGAAAAGGGTGATTTTGTTACAGTTACCGGCCCTTCCGGATCCGGGAAAAGCACCCTGTTACTCTCTCTGTTTGGACTGATAAGGCTGTCATCCGGAACAATTGTTTTCGATGGCAAACGGATTGATAACATCAGCGACCGGCACCTTACCGATATCCGGAAAAAATCAGTTGGTTATATCCTGCAGAGTTTTGCACTGATCCCATACCTGACAACCATCCAGAACGTGATGATCCCACTGGCGCTTGAAAAGGTACCCCATAAAGAACAGGTAAACCGAGCCAGCGAAATTCTTGATTATGTTGGATTATCTGACAGGATGGAACATTTACCACGGGAGTTGTCAGCCGGTCAGCAGCAACGTGTTGCGATTGCACGATCGATTGTGCATCGTCCAAAAATCATTATGGCTGATGAACCAACCGGTAATCTGGACCCAACACTCTCGCTTGAAATTTTGGACTTCCTGAAAAAAATCAATCAGGAGAACAAAATCACAATCATGATGGTAACTCATAGTCCTGTTGCAGCGGAATACGGAACAATGAAGCTACACTTAAATGAAGGAAAAATTGTCAAATCCTAAATCGCAAATCTTAAAACAAAATGGCATACGCAAAAACGGATCTGTTTGATTCGAAATTAAAATCAGCCGCGGTCTTATTCAAGGCCCTGGCACACCCGGCCAGACTTGCAATTTTAAAGTATCTGGCGGAAACCAAGGTATGTATCACCGGAGATATCTCTGACGAATTACCATTAAGCCGTACTACTGTTAATCAGCACCTGACAGAGCTAAAGAATGCCGGACTCATCCAGGGTCATGTAGATGGTATAAAGGTCAATTATTGCCTCGATCCGGTAAAGGTCTGCGAATTGGGAAAGGTCTTCCAGGAGTTGTACGACCTGATTAATCGATCAGCTAATTATAATTGTAAATAAACTATATGAAAATTTTAATTCTATGTACCGGCAACTCATGCCGGAGCCAGATGGCAGAAGGATTTCTAAAATCCTTCGACTCGCGGCTTGAAATATATTCTGCAGGAACACAACCGGCACCACATGCGAATGCTAACGCTGTAACAGCGATGAAAGAACTGGGAATAGACATATCCGGTAACAAACCGAAGAGTGTTGATATTTTCCTGGCCGATCCCTTTGATTATGTGATCACGGTTTGTGGCGGTGCCCAGGAGACCTGCCCTGCATTTACAGGGAAGGTTAAACACCGCTTGCATATCGGGTTTGACGATCCTGCTGACGCTGTTGGAACCATTGAGGAAGTAATGCCTGTATATCGCAGGGTTCGCGATGAAATCAAGACAGGCTTCTATGCTTTTTATCTTGAGAACATAAAAGCAGAAATGGATCAGGAGGCAAATCAGCTAAAAGAGATCGTAAAAGAGAAATACGGCGCTATTGCCGGTCAGAGCAAGGAGCAGAACCAATCCTCCTGCTGTGGGACGACTTCACGCTGTGGTGATGTAGATTACACTATTTTCAGTGAGGATTATTCGAAAAGCCAGGGATATAATCCCGATGCTGACCTTGGCCTTGGTTGCGGTATTCCAACTGATTTTGCAGGGATCAGGAAAGGGGACCATGTTCTTGATCTTGGAAGCGGAGCGGGAAACGATTGCTTTGTCGCCCGGGCCATCGTGGGCGATTCCGGAAAAGTCACGGGACTGGACTTCACAGACAAGATGATTGAAAAAGCCCGGACCAACAACAAGAAACTTGGTCATTCAAACGTCGAATTTATAAAAGGCGATATTGAAGAGATGCCGTTGACAACTGGGCAGTTTGATGTAGTAGTCTCTAATTGCGTCCTCAACCTTGTACCAGATAAACGAAAAGCATTCTCAGAGATCAGCCGGGTTCTCAAAAAGGGAGGCCATTTCTGCGTTTCCGATGTTGTCATCAAAGGAATTCTGCCGTTAAAACTCAGGGAGGATGCCGAAATGTATGCCGGTTGTGTCTCCGGAGCTATTCAGATGGAATCCTATCTTGGAATCATTGAAAAGCTTGGTTTTTCCAATGTGACCGTTCACAAGGAAAAGGCCATCACCATTCCTGATGATATTCTGAAAAATTATCTTTCGGAAGAGAAGTTGACTGAATTTAAAGATGGAGGAACAGGGATCTTCAGCATCACTGTTTCAGGTTTTAAAAACTAAGAAAACATGAAGACAAGACTTAGATTTTTAGACCGTTATCTTACATTATGGATATTCTTGGCAATGGCCATTGGTGTCTGTTGGGGTTGGTTATTTCCCGGTATTTCCGGATTCTGGAATTCGATGTCGTCGGGAACGACCAATATTCCAATTGCCATCGGACTTATAGTAATGATGTACCCGCCATTGGCAAAAGTTAAGTATGAAGAGTTGGGCGATGTATTTAAAAACACGAAGATACTGGGTTTATCCCTGGTTCAGAACTGGCTTATCGGTCCTGTGCTGATGTTCCTCCTTGCCATCATATTCCTGCAATTCAACGTGGATTACATGTACGGGTTGATCCTTATCGGGCTGGCAAGATGCATCGCTATGGTGATCGTATGGAATGAGCTTGCAAAGGGTGATACAGAATACTGTGCAGGCTTGGTTGCCTTCAATTCCATCTTCCAGGTACTTCTTTTCTCGGTTTATGCATATTTGTTTATTGCCGTATTCCCGGCCTGGTTTGGACTCCCGACAAATAGCTCAGTAGCGGCCATAACCATTCAACAGATTGCTAAAAGTGTTTTTATTTACCTTGGAATTCCTTTCCTTGCAGGATTTCTCACACGCTTTATCCTCATACGGATCAAGAGCAAGGAATGGTATCATACGAAATTTATACCTAAAATCAGTCCGCTTACGCTGATCGCACTGTTATTCACTATCCTGGTCATGTTCTCCCTCAAAGGTGAATACATTGTGAAGATCCCGTTGGATGTCATCAGGATTGCGATTCCATTAAGCATCTATTTTGTGATCATGTTCGTGCTTTCGTTCTGGATGAGCAAAAAATTCGGAGCGACATATGAGCAATCAGCCACCCTCTCATTTACCGCAGCAAGCAACAATTTCGAGCTGGCCATAGCCGTAGCTATTGCAATATTCGGTATAAATTCAGGGGAAGCATTTGCGGCGGTCATAGGGCCATTGGTTGAGGTTCCTGTCATGATAGCGCTGGTGAATGTGGCGTTGAAGTTCAAAGTAAAGTATTTTCAAAATAAGATAAGCCTCAGATAATCTGAGTGAGTCTATCGGGTTTGCCATCTGGAAATTCCCTTTTGTTTTGTTACGACAATATAAAAAGGTTCCGGCCTGAGCCGGCATGCCGGAATCCTGACACAAGGAAAAGATTCAGAAGGTGATCTTGTTTCCTGCTTCTGAGATGTTTACATCGAATGATGTTTTAAGGAATTCAATGACAAGCTGAAGGTTTTCGACATTAAGAACCTTCTCCTTAAATGACTTGGAAATGATCATAAAACTTCAATTACCGGGTTCATAAAAATTCTTGCAACCTTCCTCCTTGCTGTGATAGTATTTATAGATATATATCAGAATATGATTCTGTGAGTCATGTGATAAATTCCAGGTAATTGTCCTGGTTGATCACTAAAAATTCTGCATCAGGGTATTCTTCAGCCCATTTACGCGGAGTTTTAACCGTTTTTGTGCCCCATTTGAATTCATAACCAAATAACTTTCCGTCGCGTTCTTCGATCAGATCGATTTCCTTTTGTTCATAGGTGCGCCAGAAAAAAATATTTGTATGCATTCCTGTGTATGCCCTTTTCTTCATTCGTTCCATAAACAGGAAGTTCTCCCACAGATTCCCCGTATCGTTGCGGATAGCCGGCGGATTAAAATTCGATATGATGGCATTACGGATCCCGTTATCATAAAAATAGTACTTATTTTTTTTGCTGATCTCACTTCTCAGATTACTGCTATACCCACCGAGACTGAACAATACAAAGGACTTTTCAAGCAGATCAATGTATCGCGCAACTGTTTTATAATCAATCTGGAGTGTTCTGGAGAGTTCTGAAAGGGATACAAGGTTGCCGACCTGGAATGCCAGAAGGCGCAACAAATTCAACAGCAGTTTCGAGTTTTTCACACGATCCACTTCCAGTATATCCTTTAGTAAATAGGCATTCAGGATTTCATTGAGAATCTCGACTTTTTCTGTTTTGTTTGTTGTAGTTATGACCTCCGGATATCCGCCGAAAAGAAGAAATGATTCCAGGTTTTCCCTGAGATCATACTTGTTAAGTTTTGAGAGAAGTTCAGCTTGTGAAACAGGGTAGAGGGTGAAGGTTTTTTTTCTTCCTGTGAGCGGTTCACCAACCTGGCCGAGCAGTTCAAACGAGGATGATCCTGTGACCAGCAGGCGCATGCCTTCCGTGTAATCTGTGAGTATTTTCAATCCTTGCCCTATGTTCTTTATTTTCTGTGCCTCATCGATGACAATCAGATCAAATCCCGAAGCGAACTCTCTTAACACGGTAAGATCTCCTGTCTCAAAAAGTTCGTTTATCCGGATATTATCTCCTGTTTCAACTCGAAACTTATATGTTGTGTTCTCCAGGAAATGGTTTACCAGGGTGGTTTTACCTGTACGTCTGGGACCAAGTATAATCACCACTTTCCCCGGTTGAAGGTGTTGGTGGAGATCCTGGATGGCCCTATCGATATATTTTTTCATAATGCAAGGATTATAATTCCTCAAATTTAGCAAAATTTAAGGAATTTCACTCCTTGTAATCAAATATTATTTTCAACTTACAAAATATCGCACGACTTATTGTACCAATCCACAAATACACGACTAATCGTGACTTCGTTAGGGAGTATTATAATAAGCCCGTTGGCATATTCAATGATCAGATCGACCTCCATCCCGCGGTGATCCCTCCAGAAATAAATATTGGATTGCTGTCCCTGATTGTAGCGCCGTTTTAAGAATTCTGAAAGGATCAGGTTCTCGAACAAACCCTCCCTGCGCAAAGACCCAGGAACCTGACGAAAAGATTAAGATCATGGATATTCTGCAGCGATCTTACATCACGTTCAAGGCAGGTCTGGATGTAGTTTGGATAGTGGCAAAATTTTGAGGCCTCTGATCGACTTTTAATTAAAAAATTATTAATAATGTTGAATATATTAGACAAATAGTATTATATTTGTAAAATATTATGGACATTATGGAATATAGAAAGATTGTTCTGCTGCCTCGAGTTCAGCAAATCCTGGCTGAACTCGGTGAAAACATTAAACTGGCAAGGCTGCGCCGCAAATTAAGTACAATGCAGGTTTCAGAAAGAGGAAACCTAAGCCGGCAAACGGTTGTTTCAATAGAGAAGGGTCTGTCCGGCGTGAGCATTGGTGCATATATCCAGGTGCTATTTGTCCTGGGTCTGGAAAAGGACTTGCTTAAGGTTGCAAGTGATGACCTTTTGGGAAGAAAACTGCAGGATTCAAAACTACTGGTCAAATCCCGGGCTCCTAAACGATTAAAAATCAAGGAAATTTAAAAATGGCGCAGAAAGAGATCCTGGTACTTGCCGACTGGAAAGGTCTGGATGGACCAGTAAAAATCGGGGACCTTCATTGCATATCCGTGAAAGGGAAGGAAGTATTCTCATTTGAATATGATAAGGAATGGATTGGTTCGGGAAAATATCATCTGCTGGATCCGGACCTGAAACTTCTATCAGGACCACAGTATCCGGGTGAGGAAAAAACAAACTTCGGTTTGTTTCTGGATTCCTCACCTGATCGCTGGGGAAGATTGCTGATGAACCGGAGAGAAGCATTAGCCGCACGAAAGGAAGGCAGGAAACCGAAACCGCTTCAGGAATCTGACTATCTGCTCGGAGTACACGATATCCTCAGGATGGGCGGTTTACGATTTAAGTTGGAAGAATCCGGTCCGTTTCTCAATGATGACCGGGACCTGGCGATTCCTCCGATGACCCGGTTGCGGGAACTTGAGGAAGCAAGCTTTCATCTTGAAAAGGATGAATCATTCAACGATTCAAGATATTCTGCATGGTTGAATCTTCTGTTAGCCCCCGGATCTTCCATTGGTGGGGCAAGGCCAAAAGCCAGTGTCACTGATCTGAAGAAAGAACTTTGGATTGCAAAATTCCCCAGCAGGAATGATCTTTTCGACACGGGAGGTTGGGAAATGGTCGTTTGGAAACTTGCCAGGCGATCCGGGTTATCCATCCCTGAATCAAAGGCTGAAATTTATTCACGGAATGGCCATACTTTTTTAACAAAGCGATTTGACAGAACGGAGCGAGGGGAGAGGATTCATTTTGCATCAGCAATGACCCTGCTGGGTTACACGGATGGGACAGATTTCAAAGATGGAGCCAGTTATCTTGAAATTGCAGAATTCCTTATGCAAAATGGAGTCGATGTCAATAGCGACCTGGAAGAAGTATGGCGAAGAATAATTTTCAGCATTTGTGTAAAGAACACTGATGATCATCTTCGAAATCACGGATTTTTGTTAACCGATAGAGGCTGGAAACTTTCACCTGCTTATGATTTAAATCCCAATCCATCCGGCCAGGGATTGACATTGAATATTTCTTTGACAGATAATTCCCTTGACCTGGAACTTGCAATGGAAGTCCGGTCTTTTTTCCGGTTGAACGATACCAGAGCAGTTGAAATAATTGATAAAGTGAAGAAGGAAGTAAAGAACTGGAAGCGCATCGCAGAAGAAGTCGGGATTCATCGGCAGGAACAGGAGATGATGTCCCGGGCATTCTTTTCTTAAATATCCAGGAAATGGTTTACCAGGGTGGTTTTACCTGTACGTCTGAGACCAAGTATGATCACCACAACGAACATCACATTTTATCTGAACCGTTTTGAATCAACCATATGAACCTGGGGTTCGGGGAAATACCCGTTCCGTTTGTACAACCTGAGCAGGAAATCAAGATTATCCGGAACAAGCCGTGCATTCTTTTCGCCGGGGAATAAAAGGTATTTCCTGAATCCATACTGATCGAGAGTGAAATTAACAAATCCGCAACTGCAATCATTGGCCATCACCAGTTGCATGGGGAGTGCGGGGTCAATCCTGCCTTTGTAAAGTTTGTTGTTTTCATCCGGGATTACCGGACACATATGTGTTAAGAATTCAATACCGGCTTCCTTATTGAAAAACACGAGACAGTCATCGTTGGATCGCTCCCGGATAGCAGGCGGGATCTCCTGAGGAAGGAAGGGAGGGATCTTTTCATCACCCGGTTGGTTCAGTTTCTTTCTCATCTCAAAATTCCATTGAAGCATGAAATCGCGAATGAAATTGTCGGCTTCAAAGAAGGAATCAAAAAATGCGACAGGCCGGCCGTGGTTAAATTTCAGAAAGAGATCGTATTGGTCATCTATGGTCTTTTTCCATTCGTCATTCTCATCACTGAAAAGGGATGCAGATACCAGGCTTTTATCCGCTTTGAAAAAATCCTTTTCCTTGCCCCAAACCGCCATCATGCCCGAAAACCACCATTCTCCCATCCATTTTACAAATCCTATGGTTACAACTGTTCCCGGTAATATATGCGGGTCCATATCTTCCAGTGACCTCCGGGTGATTTCTATCCTTCTCCCGGTGGGCGGGTGTTCAAAGTGGATATGTCCACTGCTCTTACCGGTATAAACCAGGTTTCCGCTTCGTTTTCTACCGATGGCTTTCAGTGGCTTATACAATGCATGCTGCTGCCCAAGAATCTTTGCATACCATTCATGTCCCTTATACGCCAACAGATGGGTATTTTCAGACAGCGTTATCCCATCCTTAAGTTCATTTAACAGGGAGACCTTTTGTTCGGACGGCCAATCCCTATATGTTTCCATGATATTTTTACTGCGGCAGATAAGCAGATCCGTCATGAAGTGGTATAGGTAGGAACTGGTAAGTAACCACTGTATCCGGTAACGTACTTCGTAAAAATCGTTCGTCTCTTCAGGGATCATGATGAACTCCCTGAGGGCTGTGTTCTCGACCGCAAATTCATAGTGCTCCTCAAAAATCGCAAAAACCTTTTCTGTCATCAGGAAGATTTCCGGAGCATCCGGATTCATAATACATCCGCTTCGTTCTCCGGCTTCAGTATCTTGTTTACAAGTCAGGTAGTACCATATCAGGAAAGCCACATCCTCAAAATTTATCTCCTCTTCAAAATAGTCATCAGTAAGATCGTAAAAGGGAAGCCGCTTCCCGTACAACCGCTCGTGCTCGTCCCTGAATGCACGCCACAAACCCAGATCCGAGATGACATCTTCAAAATAGGAAACCAGAAAAGCTGCGAGCTCGGTCAGGGAAATATGATCGAAAGTCTCAAATAGTACCTTGAACGATTTTCCCTTGAGAATTTCACGAACCCGAATACAAATCCCGATGTAATACCGATCTATACTTGTCTCCTTCGTATAAGGATGATATGCCATCCATGCCTGAGATACGCTTTTATTTGATTGTTCCATAAGTAATCTTTCGTTACGCATCACAATGTGAAATCCAGGGATTTCCAGGAATGCAGCATCCCTGAGGAGGTTTGAACCGATTCATCTCCGCCATACACGACATGTGAGTTTTCCGGTAAATTCCCCGAATAGCCATTCCACTTTTCAAGATTAGTGAAAAAATCCTTGCTCCAGGTTCTGGATGATTTTATCTCAACAGGAATAAGCCCGTTGGCATGTTCAATGATCAGATCGACCTCCATCCCGCGGTGATCCCTCCAGAAATAAATATTGGATTGCTGTCCCTGATTGTAGCGCTGTTTTAAGAATTCTGAAAGGATCAGGTTCTCGAACAAAGATCCTTTGAGATAATGGTTGTTTAGCTGGTTCAGATTCTCAATTCGCAACAGGGAACAGCACAAACCGGTATCAAAAAAATAAAGCTTTGGCCTCTTCACCAGGCGTTTATTGAAATTACGGTGGTGCGGTTGAAGCAGGAAAAGGATATAACTGGCTTCCAGAACGGATATCCAGGCTTTGACGGTATTGTAGCTTACGCCGCAATCATTCGCCAGGGAAGTATAGTCCAGCAGTTGTCCAACCCTCCCTGCGCAAAGACCCAGGAACCTGACGAAAAGATTAAGATCATGGATATTCTGCAGCGACCTCACATCACGTTCAAGGTAGGTCTGGATGTAGTTTGGATAAAAGTCGGGAGGATCGATCTTTTTGTCGTACAGCCTCGGAAAAAAACCATGAAAGATGTTGGCTTCGAAAGAAGGCAGGAACTGGTTAGCTGCCTGAAGTTCCGAAAACGAGAAGGGGAGAAGGCGGAATATAGCCGTCCTGCCGGCCAGCGACTGGGAAATCCGGTCATGAAGCAAAAAGCTTTGCGATCCCGACAGGATAAACTGACCTGTTTTCCCGCTTTGATCGACAATCCCCTGTATATATGAGAAGAGCTCCGGAACCAGTTGCGCTTAATCAATGATGCCACCGTTCGAATACTGTTGCAGAAAGCCATTGGGATCCTGGATGGCAAACATCCTGGTTTCAGGATTTTCAAGTGAGGAATAGAACAGATCTCTGAAAAGGTTTCTTAAAAGGGTTGTTTTTCCGGATTGGCGGGGGCCGGTGACCGTAATAACAGGAAATTTTTCTGACAGATCAAGAATCTTTTGGCTTATTTCTCTCTTAATCATGCTATCGCTTTTATAATCTTGTACAAAATTGCAAAATAAATTCTAAATTGTACAAAACCATCGAAATATTTTTCAAAGATCAGATTTACAATGCTTCCCGAAGTGGCGTGTGTAAGCAAACGAGCTCTTGTTTCCAAACTCGTATGGATTGTACTCTTTACCTTTCGCTATGCAGAGTACTTCTGATTCATGTATACTGTACACTCTGCGATTTATGTATTTTGTACCGCCACCCGTTTTTTCATTTATTGTATGAATTACAATGTCGAGTATTTGTAAAGGGTCGGTAAACTGCATCTTGATTTGAGGGTATCGCTTGGTGTAAATTTGAAGCCCAATCAAAACCCTATGAAAAAGAAAAGAAGAATCGCATTGCAAGAGGATATGAATTACCATATCCAATCCTGGCAGCAGAGCGCGCAATCACAAAAGGAGTACTGTCAGGAAAATAACCTTGCCTATCACAAATTCATTTACTGGCTGAATAAATTTCGTCGCAAACATAATCCGATAGAACAAACGTTTATACCGGTACAAA
>Ga0247841_10004046_pt1 | contig 25862 bp, 31 predicted proteins | sample LaCruzMarch2015__2_FD_192410 | JGI IMG/M metagenome (GOLD analysis project Ga0247841, IMG submission 192410) | Freshwater microbial communities from meromictic Lake La Cruz, Castile-La Mancha, Spain - LaCruzMarch2015_18m | ecosystem: Environmental > Aquatic > Freshwater > Lake | place: Spain... | reverse complement strand
CAAAGTTACCTATGGGAAAATAAAACTGTCAAGGGCGGCCTCCTTTGGGAACTGCCGCTTTCAGTGCATTCAGATTTGAAATTAAATCTGACCCGCACCCTTGACATTATTTATTTCTCCCCGGTTTGGCCGATGGCAAAAATTCAGTATAAACCGCGGCCAATGCTGCTCAAAAACCATCACCTATGAAAACATTGAACGAAAACCAGACATTGACAAACTACGAAGGCCGGATCCCCATGAGCGCCTGGGCAGAAGACGACATCCCTTCAAACAAGCTGCTTATGAAAGGGACCCTGAGCCTATCGAACGCAGAACTTCTCAGTATCGTCATTGGCAATGGCATCGAAGGCGAAAATTCCCTTGACATTGCCATGAACACGTTGTCAAAGTGCGGCAACAACCTACCGGAATTCTGGCGGATGAGCTGGGGCGAGCTTCAACATATCAAAGGCATCGGACAGAAACGAGCTGCCCAGGTCATGGCCATGTTTGAACTTGCGCGGCGCCGGAATGCAAGCGAGGTTATTTCCCGGGACGGCATCAAATCGAGCATGGATGCTTATCGTATCTTCCATTCCGTCATCGGGGACCTTCCTTATGAAGAATTCTGGGTAATGATGCTCAATAAAGCCAACAAAGTGATCAACAAGATCAGAATTTCAGAAGGTGGAATTTCGGGCACCACTGTCGATCCTAAAAAGGTTTTTAAATATTGCCTTGACCTTCATGCAGCATCGATCATCCTGGGGCACAATCATCCTTCAGGGCAGCCTACGCCCAGCGAAGCTGATATGAACATCACCAAAAAACTTGTGGATGCCGGGAAACTTCTGGAAATCTCAGTTCTGGACCATATTATCGTTGGCCTGGACAGATATTATTCGTTTGCCGATGAAGGGAAGATAAATTGAACAAAAATTCCCCGGGAAACCGGGGATTTTTTTGTTTGCCCCTCCATAGATATCCATGGTCCTCATGGCTTTTTTTCGGGAAATCAATTGTCGCCTGTTTTTTTCCTTTCTGTTTTGCTTCTTGCTTTTCGGAATTCCGGGGCTGATTTCTCGGGCACCTCGTTATTGCCACCTGTGGGTTTCCCTGTCGGGGAATGTTTCGTGAAGGTTTGCCTTCCTTTGTGTTCAACTTGTCCATCCATGTCCCGGCGCCGATATCTGCATGGAACACCTTTGTTCTTTTCCAGTGATGTGGCACTCAAACATTCATGGCTTTCGATTTCGGTCAATTGTTATGCTAAGCTATTATCCTATTCCAGGGTAACAGTTCCACTCATTCAAGGATTTTCCCGGCATATCCTCATTGCGTTCCGGTATTCCAGTTCCTCCTTGAGTGCCCCTCCATAGTCTTAATGCCGCTTGCATAAAATTTAACCTTAAAATCAAAAAGCCATGAAAACATTTGAAAAAAATTACATCGCAAAAGGAAAACAAGTTGCTGATATGCAGATCGTAAAAATCAGTTGCCGGGTACAGGACATCATAGACAACGCCCATGAATACAATGGGGAAGACTGGATCACCTTCGAAGTGTCGAAACTGCAAAACCCCGACAAATTTGGGAACACCCACACGGTATATGTCAATAAACTGGTCGAGGCCCCATCAGAAGTTTCAGAACCTCATAAAAAAATCTCCTCAAAGGCTTCAAAATCAGCAAAAACATCCAAAAAAACAAAACCTTCAGATGACAATACCGATCTCCCCTTCTGAAACAAAGAAAGCCGTGCAGGTCACGGCTTTTTTTATGGTCGGGCCTCCCTTTTTTCAAAGATTGGCATGTCTGCTTAAAATCCCTTGCAAAGGTAGCCTTATGAAAATATCGTGGCGACAAGTGCGCCTGGTCATTTAACCAGGTTTAACAATATGACCCGGCGCCCTCCGGGTTCGTTCATTCCGTTGCACGGAAGTGACCTGAACACTTGCGCCAGAATTTTCATTCCGGCTTTTGGCCTGCAATAATTTTAACCAGGCGGGCCAGGTGCCGAAATAAGTCCCCAGGGCAGGGGCAATCTAAATGAATTCTAATATTATTTCTTTTTTAAAATTCTACAAGGAACTTCCCGGAGATCTCAAAGAACAACTCGTCAATTCAATGCCTGTTGTCAATCCCGATGGCCGTAGGCTTTCAGATGCAAACATTGCTTTTTTGGCATGGCAGTCAAAAATTCATTTTACCGTGGTTGCCGGTTTTCGCCAATGGATGAAGCATGGCCACTGCGTAAAAAAAGGGGAACATGGCCACCAGATTTTTGTGCCTGCAATGAACAAATCGAAAACAAAAAACCCCGATGGGTCCCAAACCGTTTCTGAAGAGCTTGAACGATTTTTAGTGGCCACCGTTTTTGATATTTCCCAGACATTTGAGATACAGGAAAAAGAAGCGAAGCACTGCGAAATGATGTCAGAAGTTCAGGATACCAACCCCATCTACCGTCATGACGGAGAAGACTTTATCGACGATGACGATGAGGACGACTTTGATCCATATATGGACCCATGGGAACTTGAAACGGATTGCCTCGGGAACTGTTATTCAGATGCCGATCCAGGTCTCTGAGATTTTAATGCCCCGGGAAACCGGGGCTTTTTTTTGTGCGCTGCTGCGAAGATGATCGCCCGCGCACTGTTACTCAAAATTTATGGCAAAGTTAACCTCATGAAAATATCGTGTCACTAAATGCGACCGATCATTTTAACGGATGCATCAATAAGGTCCGTCGCCCTTCGGGTTCGTTCATTCCGTTGCACGGAAGTGACCTGAACATTTGTTCCAGAATTTTCATTCCGGTTTTTTATTGGGCATAAATTTTTTTAACCGGCGAGCCAGATGCCAAAACAAGTCCTCAGGGCAGGGGCAAGACACATGTCAAAATTAACTGCATCCGTAATGAAGCCAGGCAACGGAAAACCTTCAAATGAAGTGAAATCGATCATGACCATCGTGAAAGCTGGAGATTTCATAGTTGAACCTGCTAAAGAAGATCCAAAACCTGAACCCAATCAGGAAGCAAAGGTTGAACCAGTTTCTGAGTTAAAGAAGGAGCTTACCCTTATGGAGAAGATACTCAAGGTCGAAAACTTACAGCTCATTGTCGAAAAAAGGACAAAACTTGTTCAAACCCGGTCGGAGCTGGAACGTTTCCAAATTTCTTCCAATGATTTCAACTGTTCTATGCGTCTGAACGATTCTGACGGGAACGTTTTCACAACCAGTTTTACGCCTGGAATCAAGAAGGTCATTGATTTTCTAAAGTCAGCATTCGATTCAAGCATCGAGGATGTTGAAGCAAAAATCGACTTCTGATTTAAAAGGTTCCCGGCTTTTGCCGGGAACCTTTTTTTTGTTCATAAAAAAATGATCAGCTGTTCAAAATAAACAGTTAAAAATTTGCATAATAGCAAATATACTATTATATTTGTAGCTCAATAATTAATCAACCCTGGCGGCAACAGGAAAACAATGCGGCAAACATCCAATGAAAACTTTACAGGAAATGAGAACAGCGGTTCATGATGGAACTGCTCAGGTATTGACTGCCGAAAAAGTAAAATCCCTTACAGGGAAAACAATCGCAACAATTTATTTTGGATATCGCGGCCAAGATGGTATTGACGAATTCATCGTTGGTGAAGTAAAGGATGAATATCCTTGTCACTCAGGCCTTGGAATGGTAAAGCAACTTTTTGCCCAAGATGGTCGCGCTACATATATCAGGTTGCATCCATTCAATTTTGGTGTATTTACCTGTTCCGATTCTGACAGGGATGTTTACTTTATTGAGCTCTGATCATGAGCCGGATAAAGTGTTTCTCCGTTCGACTTGAAAGCCTGGTCAGTATATCTGACCGGGCCTATAAGGCCAGGGCCTTCGACGGATCGATGGCCATCCTCCCAAAGAGCCAGGTATTTGGCATCGATAATTCAGTTCAGAAATCTGATGCATACTGGATTTCTTCCTGGATACTTGAACAGAAGGATTTGCAGTTTTCGGCAAAGAAAGAAGCCTGGTTTGATCGGGATTTAGGAGATATGTTGCCTTCCTATACCATTGAAAAACATATTCCTGCAACAATTCAACCTATAAAAACTGAGCCTGATGGAAGCCTTATTCGTTGATCAGAATAATGCAATTTTGAAACTTCGTTGGTTCAAAGTTGGAGCTTTGTTTATGGAACCTGGGACTGGAAAAACCAGGGCTGCATATGAAATTGTAAAACGTGCCTTTGAATGTGATTATATTTTATGGCTTACGCCATTCCAAACGAAGCAAAATCTTCGTGATGAACTTAAGAAATGGTATCTAAATGATAATGTTCGACATGGAGAATTTGATCGTCTTTTTGATGTCGTTGGAATAGAAACGATGAGCAATAGCGATAGGGTATATCTTGAATTGATATTAAAACTCGATAAATCGTCATGTCCGTTTATAGTGGTTGATGAAAGTCTTAAAATTAAAAACTGGGATGCAAAAAGAACAAAGCGCATCATTGAACTTGGGAAACGTGCCCATTTTAAACTGGTTTTAAACGGAACACCTCTGAGTAAAAATTTACTGGATATATGGGCACAAATGGAATTTCTGTCTCCGAAGATCCTGAAAATGGGATTGACAGAATTCAAGAACACATTTTGCGAATGGACCAAGATCACCAGAAGGATTGGAAATCGTTCTTTCACTAAGGAATTCATAACCAAATATCATAATGTTGATCATCTTTACTCTCTGATTGGCCATTATGTGTATGAATGTGACCTGGAATTGGAGATTGGCAAGCAATATCATGATGTTGCTTACAAAATTGAGGATGACATCAAGGAGCAATACCATTACCTGAAGGCAAAATACCTAAATGATGAGAAGTTACAGGCAATGAATAACAATATTTTCCTTGAATTAACACAGAAAATGCAGCACTTGTACTGTATTTCCGAGGAAAAATATGATCTTGTGAGGGAAATATTGAATACAAACGACCCTTCACAGGTTATTGCTTTCACAAAATTCATCGCATCAGGAGACAAATTACGGGCACTGTTCCCCGGGATTACGGTGCTGAGCTATGGAAAACACGCCCACGGGCTTAATTTACAACAATTCAACGTTTGCATTTTTTTTGATAAGACCTGGGATTACGCGCAGCGCATCCAGTCTGAGGCACGGATTTACAGGAAAGGACAGAAAAACCAGTGTATTTTCTATGATTTGACCGGTGATGTTGGTCTTGAATCCATGATCAGCAAGAATATCGAAAAGAAGCAAGGTTTGCTTGAATATTTCAAAAGTAAGGCAGTTAAGGAAATACTGAACGAATTATGAACGTTTATCAGGCCGCCCAGGAACGATTGAAGATTATTTTTCAGGAGTTTGACAACGTTTACGTTTCATTCTCTGGCGGGAAAGATAGCGGCGTACTTCTTAACCTGTGCATTGAATTCATTCGGAGCACCAAACTGCATAGGAAAATAGGGGTTTTCCATATTGATTATGAGGCGCAATACCAGATGACAACAGACTACGTCGATTCTGTAATGAAAAATGATGATATCATTGAAAATTACCGGGTTTGCTTGCCGGTTAGGGCACATTGTGCTACATCGATGCATCAGTCATACTGGATTCCTTGGGATCGTGAAAAAAAAAATATATGGGTTCGAGCCCTTCCAAGTCACTGTATTTCTGAGGAAAACCATGAATTTGATTTTTTCCGACACGGAATGACGGATTATGAACTACAGGAGAAGTTTGGTATATGGTATCACGAAAAGAAAAAGGCTCGTCGTACCTGTTGCCTTGTCGGCATCCGAACACAGGAATCTCTAAACCGATGGAGAGCAATATATAGCGAACGGAACTTTAAGAATTTCAAGAATTACAAGTGGACGCGACAGGTAAACAGCGAAGTTTACAATGCCTACCCGATTTATGACTGGCAGACATCCGATATATGGATCGCCAATGCAAAGTTCGGATGGACCTATAATCACCTGTACGATCTGTTCTACATGGCCGGATTGTCTATTGACCAAATGCGGGTAGCCAGTCCGTTCAACGACTGGGCCATTGGATCCCTAAAACTTTATCGTGTGATCGATCCGAATAATTGGGCTAAAATGGTTGGCAGGGTTAATGGGGTGAATTTTACCGGTATCTATGGCGGAACAATGGCCATGGGATGGAACTCGATAAAACTTCCTGCCGGTCACACCTGGGAAAGTTATATGTACTTCCTGCTTTCAACACTTCCAGAGGAGACCAGGGCCAATTACCTTGACAAACTCAGTGTGTCAATTAAATTTTGGCGCGAGAAAGGCGGATGCCTTTCAGATGACACGATCAGGAAGTTGAAGGAAAGTGGGATAAATCTTACCATTGAGGCAACCACCAATTATAAAACATCCAAACACCCGGTAAGAATGGAATACATTGATGAAATCGACATTGCAGAAGCAAAGGAAATCCCAACATTTAAAAGGTTGTGCATTAGCATCATGAAGAATGACCATCTGTGCAAATACATGGGATTTTCACTGAACAAAAACGAAATGGCCAGAAGGAAAAATATTATGGAAAAATACAAAGCGCTATTATGACAAGCCCGGTATATAATGTCAAGCCGGTTCCCCTGGAAAAGATCAGGGCAAACAGCTATAATCCGAATTCAGTTGCCCCACCGGAAATGAAATTACTGGAAAAATCCATTTTGGAGGACGGATATACCATGCCGATTGTATGCTACTATATTTTGGAGGAAGATATCTATGAAATAGTTGATGGTTTTCATCGCTATACAGTGATGCTGAAAAACCGGGTGATCAGGGAGCGGGAAAATGGCATGATGCCAGTGGTAGTGATTGATAAGGATATCAGCAACCGCATTGCATCGACGATCAGGCACAACCGTGCGCGCGGATCGCACGACATTGACCTGATGAGCAGCATCGTCAGTGAACTTACCAAATCCGGAATGTCGGATGCCTGGATAATGCGCAACATCGGCATGGATGCCGATGAATTATTACGATTAAAGCAGCTAACCGGGCTTGCTGAACTATTTAAAGATAAACAATTTTCAAAATCATGGGAAATATAAAAGATCCATTGATCATCGAAGCACGCAGGATGCTTTGCCAATACCTGAAAGATCAGGCTGCAGGAAAAGGAATATCAACCTATAAACTTGCAGAAATCACAGGTTTTGATCAGCCGAACATTCACAGGATTTTATCCGGTAAGTATTCACCAACCCTTGATACTTTCATGGTTATTGCCCGTGCGCTTGACTGCTATATTTTCATCTTCGATAAAAATGCAGATGATGATACCGTAGAAATGATGCGAAACCGATGGCGTCGATCCTGTGATCGGCAATAAATTTACCTGTTATAAATTGCGGGTATTTTCATTATAAATCCTGTCCTTTAATTTTTTCTTTCCCTGAGGTATGTTTGCCTCACCATGGAAGAGGAAACCATTCAGCTTTACGATGCGATTAAGGAGATGCGAAGGCTCAACCAAACGGACGAGCCGTTCTCGTTTGTGCATGCTACGTGGAACCGGGACACGTGCACAACGAATGGTTTCAGGCACGTAAACCGTGCCAGGCTGCGCCCTGCCGCAAAGGGTGATGATCTCGCCAATTCCGATCTCAAACTTTTTTATTTTGACGAGGACCTGAACGAACCGCGAAATTGCTGGCAGATGCTGATCATGTATCTGAACGGGAAACGGGTTATTCTTAATTAACAGTGAATTCTATTATGAGTGAACAGGAAAAAAAGAAAGTAGAGATAGTTAGCGCTGGAAACAAATCTCTTGCATTTACCCCGGCGGGGTGCTACCTGTTCGAAGTATCAGGGTCCACCCTGGTTGCTTCGCCGTCGGTGCTTCCGTTCTATTCGACCACCCGACAAATGAACCCTACCCGGCTGGGCGAATTCGAGATTGTGGCAAACGGGCAGGAAAACAACTATCCGGAGGAAATCCGCGAAATTCTTGATGAAAACAACCTCACCCCCGAGGTGCTTAACAAACAAACCCAGCTCCTTTGGGGACAGGGCCCGGCACTCTACAGGATCAAATTCGAGAATGGGCGCAGGATAAAATATTGGGTTGAAGATCCCGAAATTCAGGCCTGGCTCGATTCGTGGGATTATGAAGATTACCTGCTGAAGGCGTCCACCGATTTTCGGACCATGAACGGCCATTTCAGCAAGTTTTACCGCAATGTTGGTGCAAGGATTTCAGGGGCCAAGGCATTTGTGGCCAAATTGGAACATGTTTCGAACATGTTCGCCCGCCTTGAATGGCCCGACAACAATAACCTGATCAACGGTATCATCGTTGGCGATTTCAGGCAACCATGGAAACTGGGACTGCGCCGGTACCCGGTGTTCAATGCCGATAAGCCGCTGGCATATCCGGTGGCGATGCGCTACTCAAACCTATATTCTTTTGCCCTCGACCTGGAATATTCCCGGTCGCCGTTTCACGGGACCATCAACTGGATCAAGCTGGGATCCTCCATCCCGAAACTGCTGACCAACTTCAACGACAACTCCATGGCGATTAAGTACCACATTGAGGTACCGGCACTGTATTACCAGCAGATGCGCGAAAAACTGGAAGCAAAATGCGTAGAAGAAGGAACTGCTTTTACTGAAAAAGCGTTTGAAACGCTAAAAAATGAAACCTTTGAGAAAGTTGCCGAAGCACTTGCCGGAAACGAAAAGGTCGGAAAATTCCTGACCACCGAATCAATTTTTGACGAAGTTGGCAATCAGTATGTAAGCTGGAAAATCAACCCGATGGACCAGAAGGTGAAAGATTTTATCGACGCACAGATCAACATCAGCAACCAGTCGCTTTTTATGACTACTTCTGGCCTCGGTCTCCACCCGGCATTGTCGAACCTTTCTAAAGACGGAAACCTCCCGAGCGGATCGGAGCAGCTCTATGCCTTCAAGCTCTATCTGGCCACGGGGATCGACATCCCCGAAGGGATTGTGACCAAGGACATCAACCTGGCCATCAGGGCAAACTTTCCGGGTACCGACCTGAGGCTGGGATTTTACCACGACATCGTGATGACAGAAGAAAAGACTAACCCTGAGAACCGCCTGAAAAATGTTGTTTAACAAAGACGATAACGGATCGCTTGAGCTGAAAGAGCTTATTGGCTTTATCTATAAGTCGATCAATTTCAACAACCTGAAATCGTACATCAGGATGGCCGAACGTGACATGATCCGAATTATCGGAAAAGATGTTTTTCAGACGGCGCAGGATCATTACAATTCTGATAATTATCAGGCGGAACCTGTTGAAGGCGAAGATGAATCTATCGCATACCAGACCCTCGATTTACTGGTTGCCCGTATCCAGTATCCGGTTGCCATCCATGCTTACCGGAAATATGTGCCCAATGCCGACCTTACCCATGGCGACAAAGGCCGGCAGATATATGTTTCTGAAAACGAAAAACCTGCCTTCGAATGGATGATCGAAAAGGACAACGACAACCTTATCCGTTTGGCCAACGAAGCTACCGACATCCTTCTTGAATTTCTGGACGACCATATCGAAGATACACATCTGGTGGGCGAAGAAGGGGAAGAAGAAGAGGCATTGCTGATACCCTGGGCCGATTCGGATGCATACAATTTAACCAAATCACTGTTCATCAATACCGTTGATGAGTTTCAGGAGGTTTTCATGATCGGGAATTCCCGTTTCACTTTTCTTTCTCTTGCCCCGATCCTGCGCCGTGTACAGGAAAACGAACTTAAACCGTGTTTTGGCGAATCGCTGTACACCGATATTATGGAAGAGATCAAGGCCCGGGAGATCACCGGCGACAACAAACCGGTCCTTGACCGTGCCCGCCAGGCGTTGGGGTTGCTCACCCTAAGCATTGCCGTGAAAAGGCTTACTGTTGACATCCTTCCCGATGGCCTGTTTCTAAACCAGGTGTCTGGTTTAGTAAAATCTAAACTTGCCGCCGGAAAGGTTGACCGTAACGAGGTTTCCGTCTCGCTGCAACGCGATGGCATGGTTGAGCTTCGCAAGCTCCAGGATTACCTTGCAAAACTGGCCGCAGAAGAGGCCGGGACAACCCTTGAAGAAACCGACCTGACCGCCCATATCGACGCTGACTTAAAATTTGTGAGGCTCTGATGCACAAAATAGAAATACCCGATAAAAACATCGTCCGTGAATTTCCATCCGACGTTTCCGAGATGACGGGGGACCAGTTCCTTTATTTTATCAGCCTTGTAATGCGCTACCTCGATGGGAAAGTGTCGTTGCAGCAGTTTAAGGTCATGCTGATAAAGAACCTTCTCGATATCAGATACGACCTGAAATATGCCACGCTTTCCGTTGGGGAAAAAGAAGAAATACAGGGCAACATCATCCGGTTGAGCGACCTGTGCGAATCGTTTTTCGAAACAATCGTAAAGGACGGCAAGCCCACAAAGGTTTTCAAACTCTCTTTTACAAAGAATTTCATTCCGATGGTTTGTGGGCGCTACCATGGCCCCAAAGATGCGCTGCAGGACATTTCTTTTTGCGAATACCGTATGGCGCATTCGCATTTTGTATCATACCTCAACACGAAGGACGAAATGGAGCTCAGCCGCATGATCGCCATACTGTACCGCCGCCGTAAACCTTTGATCTGGCTAAGAAAATTGTTTGGATCGTTCGATGGCCAGCACAGGGCGAAATTCACTGCAAAAACAAACCCCTATTTTATTGAGCGCCGCGCCAGGCGTATTGCAAAACTTCCTGCCCATGTCCGCTATGGGATATTTTTGTTCTTTTCGGGCAGCGAACAGTTTCTCGCAACCGGGAAACCGGTTATCGACGGGAAAGAAATCGATTTGTCGATTATTTATGACAATTCGGGACAAGACCCGAATTCGCCCGATATCGGGTTGATCGGAATACTCTTTGGACTGGCCGAAAGCAAGGTTTTCGGGTCCATCGGCGATACCGACAACCAAAACCTTTACGACGTGATGGTCCGGCTTTACCAGGTAGTAAAGCAATCGAAGGCCATCGAAGCAAAATATTCATCGCATGATAGCAATTAGCAACTATAAATCATTCTGGGAATACATTGCCACATTGGTTTCCGGCATCAGCCAGGCAAACCGCATCAACCAGGTAAAGGTGGTTTTTGACGAAGAAGATTTCATGGAATATCTCAAAGAGATAGAAATTGATACCGTTACCCTTCTGGCCGTGATCCCATCCTCTGGGATGGAAGCCTCCTCGAACGACGATTACGAAGAAGTTGATTTAATATACGTTTACCTGCTTAAAAAAAGCAACCCTGCCGACCTTACCGCCGACGAACTGCTTACGGAAATAGGCGCGCTGCAAACCACCATGACCGCCATAAAACAGAAACTGATCGATATGTCAGGCTCCTGGGACAATTGCGACAACCCGCACGTTTGCCTCATGCACAAGCTGGTCATTTCGTCGATGCAAACCGCCCCCGAATACAACATCATGGGCTGCAACGGTTATGGGCTTAATTTCAAACTAAAAACAAAAGGCGTTTAAAATGACCGTAGAAGAATTGTACCAGGCCGTATCGGCACGCATGGACACCATTACCGACGAATTGGTAAGGATCGGAAAAATCATGCAGAAATTTGAAAATTATGACGAGGTGACCGTGACAAACGGCAATGGCAAGGAATATACCCAGCCACGGCAACAGTTCCTTCAGGGAACGTATGATTACATTAAACCGGGTGGCACCTCCGACCAGAAACTGGAATCGCTCCGCTCTGTTTTCGAATCCCGGATATGTGACCTTAGCCCTCAGAAATTAAGCTTCATAAACGAAAAAAAATACGACCACCTATGGAAGTGGGCGACAAGGGGTGCCATTGCACTGTTGTTCATTGTTTTTATTGTGAAGTTCTTTGATTGGGAAACCGTTTTTCAAATGATTAAATGAAACATGTTTTAATTGTTGAGGACCTCGACGACCACGCACTGCTGCTACAAACTCAACTAAACCGCCTACGGCTGCTGACCTCCGTTTCAAAAGATGTTTTTATGGTCATCAACAAATTGAAACTTGGCCTGATCGATGCTTTTACCATCGATATCGGTCTGCCTGGATTAAGCGGGATAGAATTGATAAAACACATACGCAAAACCGACAAAAACGTATTGATTGTCGTGATTTCGTCGCAGGCCGACGAATCGACAAGGATCGAAGCAGCCAAGGCCGGTGCCAGTTATTATCTTGTTAAACCATACAGCTTCAACGATTTAAAAACCATTTTTGAAACATTGAACAATGAAAATACTAATTTTCGGGGACAATCCCCAAATTACTAACCCTAATATCGATTAAAATGAAAAAGTTGATTTTTTTGTTCTCACTGATAATGATTTTTATTGGTGTTGACAGCTTTTCGCAAGACACTGTTTTCTCGAACGACACGGTTTATGTTGTCCGTACAATTACTAGCGATTCCGTTCCGGATGCCGGTTCCCCGGTTACCGAATGGATCGGATGGGCCATTGGAATCGTTTTGTTCCTTTTTGATTTGATCCGAAGAATTGTCCCTACCTGGAAGGGCTGGACGATCATCGGCAAAATTGACGACATCCTCGACCTCATTGCCAAAGTGTTCAACGGTATTGGCAACAGGGCAAAAACAACCAATGGCGAAAAAGCAGTTTTCAAAAAGACCAAAGTAACCCTGTAATGACAATTAAACGATGGGTTTTTGTGGCAGGCGCCCTACTGGCCCTTGCCGCAATTGCAACCGGAGCCTGGTGGGTACATTCCCTTTATGGCAGATCTTCGCAATGGGAGAAAATGTATTACGATTGCCTTGCTTCTCCCTCCGACACATTTATCGTATGGAGGGACCGCGTTGTTTTTTCGGACGACACCATCAGGCCGGTTTCAAGAAAACAATGGAAAACAACAGATACGATCGTAATCCACGACACGGTTTTTGTTTTGAAAGACATTTTTATGAACCGGTATGCCGATTCGTATAAAAAAGACGGCATCAGGATCGACTGGGAAGCGGTAACAAGGGGCACCCTCGAAAGCATCATGTTCCCTGTTGTGGTCGTTCCCGAAAAAATTGTCACGGTCGAAAAAAAGGTTGTTGTTCACGACACATTGTTAAAAATCGTTGAACCCTTTCATTTTGGCTTTTATTCGAAAATGTTCGTGAACAATTTCATTGATTTTCCGGCCATTGAGGCAGGGGCAATCATTTCGTTCAAAGGAAAAGGAGGCGTAATGGCCGGGGCAATGTACAACACCCCCGAAATGCTTCACCTCCCTCCCGGGGCACCGGACAAAACGCCATTGTATATTACGCTTGGAGGGTTCTTTTATATTAAATAGCCATGCACGTTTCAACAGGAGAAAACGGTTATGCGCTCATTCGATATTACGAGGGAAAGCATACCATCTGGTCGATAGAGCCAGAACTTGTAAGCTACCTTTGCCCTACCGGCCATTGGACAATAGGGTGGGGCACAACAATCTATCCCGACGGAACGCCGGTTCGCAAAGGCGACCGGTGTTCGATACGCCAGGCGCGCCTTTGGCTGATTAACGAAATTAACGAAATTGAATGCCAGGTCCATGCCATTCTTTTCAACCACGGTATTTCAAACATTCATCAAAACCAGTTCGACGCCCTGATCTCCCTGGGGTACAATATCGGAACGGGCGAAAAGGGGCTTGCCGGATCGACCCTCATAAAACGTATTGCCTCCGGGGCCCCTGAAAATTTGATCGACGAAGCCTTTCTGATGTGGACCAAGGGGCGCGCCGACCGCGACGGTAAAGACAACGACGGCGACGGCATGATTGACGAACCCGGCGAAAAGCGGATGATACTTGGCCTGAAACTGCGCCGGATGTCCGAATCGCACCTTTACAGGCATGGCGAACTTAAATATTTTACGGCTTGAAACGGCAACAACAAGGCTTTTCCCCTCTACCTTCCCGACAAGGATATCCCTGACGGCAAAACGCCGCCCGGGTTTTTTTTGTTGAAATATCTTGCATGTTCCATTATTTGGTAAATTGCAGGAAAAAAACCACGTTATGAAAATGATTACAATTATTGCCATGGTTTTAATAACGGTATATGCTGCATTAGGTCAAACAACCAGGATTTTTCCATATGATACAGCCAGTAAGAAAATCGTTTACAGTGGAATTGTATCGGTTGACACATCTATGAAGGCCAAAAACATTTATGATGCACTCAAAGAATGGTTTTCAACGGATATTTCAAATTTCTATATCACCAGCTCTGAAAAATCATCTGGTACAAACGATGCTATCTGGGGAACCAAAAAAGCAAACATGGCAACTGTTGACCTTTCATATAAAAACGATCAGCCATTAAAAATGTCAGAACCTGATACAAAAAAACTTGTGGGAAGAGTCGTCGTCAAGTATTTTGGGACATCCTATGGATGCGTTCGGTTGCTCTACCTTACGTTCGATATTAAAGTTCAATGCAAGGACGGCAAGTATAAATTCGATATAACTAATTTTGATTACACTCATTACAATCATTACAATGCATCCAAAATCGGATTCAATACATTATCAGATAAAGGTTTTTGTAAATCTACCGGCAACATTGAGGATTTGTTGTTATGTGATAACTGCTCCGATGGACTTGAAAAGTTTTATGCCTTCATTGATAATTCAGTAAAAAATATTATTAACTCAATGAATGAGCATGTGTTAAACTCAAAACCATCCAGTGACTGGTAATTATTTTGTTTCCCCCCTTGACTTTTCCGTTTAGCATTGTATATTTGCAATGTCTTAACACATGTCCAATTGAATTTACATCTTCTAAATAGGGGAAACCCGTGTAGCTCCGGATGCAGCAATGCTCCGGCGGTTCATGTGACCGGACAAAGCTGCACGGGTTTTTTCATTAGGAGGTACCAACCATGGCAACACAAAATTGCCCACTGCCGGTGACCATCGGCGGAATTACGATCACACCAGAAATCATTGAAGAACTAAACGCCCTTGTTAACGACTACGGCGTAGAACACGCAAAGAACGTTATTGCCGAGAATTGCCTGTACATTAATTCGCTGCATTCGGAGGATTGCCGTCAGGTTGACACTGATTTCTGGGCAATTCTAAACGTTTTTTACAGGATGCTATCGGCATTGTCGAAACAACAGGAAGGGGGCGCACAATGACACAAACGCCCATGGAGCCCATCGACGCGCTCGACCACATCGTTATGAAATGGGTACAGAAATTTCAAAACGTTCATCCCTTTACAACGGCCACCCACCACCATGACAAAGACACGGGCGACGAGTTCATTACCGTTTACGACGAGCGGACCGACGCCTGTTTAACGGTATGGCTCACGCCGTTCTGGTATGGCAACGACGTTCTTGAACTTGCCCGGGACATAATTTCCCCTAAAATTAAACGGTAGCTGTCGCACACTTAACATTTCCGGGGAACGGGGCCGCTTTAACCGGCGGCCCCTTCATTCAAAAATTCACCAATACCTATATATAATATGAGAACAGAAATCCAAAAATGGGATTACCAGTCCCAGTTTGTCCGCACCAAGGTTGATGCCGATGAACAAATTTGGTTTGCCGGGATCGATGTTTGCAACATCCTGGGGTATGCAAATTCATACCAAACTATTCAAGGATTAGACGAGGACGAGCGTAAGCTGGACTATATGGTAGATAGTCAAGGCCAACGCAGGGAGACCTGGACTATAAACGAGTTCGGTTTGTACTCACTGATTCTAACATCCACAAAACCAGAGGCCAAAGCCTTTAAAAGATGGGTAACGCACGATGTTTTGCCGGCCATCAGAAAAGCTGGACTTTACACCGCCGAAGAGGCGCAAAGCAAAGAGTATGAACTTCAACGTATTACCAATTTGATAGAAGCGAAGGAATTGGACATAACAAACGCTAAATCAGTGGTTAAGACCTTGACTTTTGAAAAAGAGGAATTGTACGTTGAGCTGAAGGACGCCATCCGGAAAAACCCGAACCAGATGAAGCTGGAACTTGCAGAATAAATCGTTCATTTAAAAACAAATACCAATGACAACAGAAATCGTAAAATTTGAGTTCAACAACCAGGAGGTTGATTTTGAACAAAACGACCAAACCCTGATGGTCAATGCCACCCAGATGGCAAAAATTTTTGGGAAAGATGTTTTTCAATTTACCCGTATTGATGGAACAAAATCATTCATTTCATCATGCCTAAAACCGCAGAATTGCGGTTTATTGGGTATCAAATCGGAAGAAGATTTAATTATTTCTACCCAAAAATCGGGCACCTGGATGCACCGTGTGCTGGCTTTAAAATTTGCGGCATGGCTTGATCCCGATTTTGAAGTTTGGGTTTATCACACAATTGACCAACTTCTATTCGGCCCCTACCGAGACATGATTGAAAGTTTGCGCCTGAGCGCCCAGCGCCGCAACCGGATTGACCAGCTTAAGGAGGAACTGCGCCAGGATGAGAAATACCTGGAGTTTGAGCGCCTTGAACTGGAAGAACGGCAACAAATTGCCACCCGGCGCAAACAAAACACCAACCAGCTTGAACTGTTCAGGATGGTCGAAACCATTAACACCCCGTAGCTGTCGCACACCTGCTCCTTTTTAAAGCCTGCCCTCCGGGGCGGGCTTTTTTTGTCCTTTAATTCGTGTTGTTCAGGTTTTAAGTTTGCGGCTTAACCCACTAATATCAACTGGCAAACCTTAAAATTGACAACAACATGAAAAAAATTACCGGAATTATTGCAATCCTGCTGTTTGCCGGATTGTTCGCAACTGCGCAAAACCCGTTCATCAAAGACCAGGACGACATTTATCTTAAAGTAACGACAAACAAAGTCGGCATCGGCCTCATGCCCGGATCCGAAAAACTGACAGTTGGATCGGTGGCCGGCGAAGGACCGCTTGCATTAAAAGGGTACTCGTCGCCCTATAGCCCTTATGTTGCGCTCTATTCTTCGGACGATGTTGCGATATGGAAACTTTTTGCAAGCCCCGCCTGGTGGACAATCGGCACCACGCGCGATACCACATCGGCACTGATTGTTGGCAAAAATTCGTTGGCATGGCTGAAAATTAACGGAACGCTGGCAGCAACAAGGCTGCACGCAACAACCGGGACCGTAACAACGCTGTCTTCAACAACGGCAACCATGACAACGGCCAACACCACTACATTATCGACCAACCACTTTACGGCCAGCGACAGTTTGGGGCTGTACCTGTACAATGCCGCCGGTACCCGTTACCGGGTGTTCGTAACGTCGTCGGGGACTGTTTCCATAACCCCTGCCCCGTAGCTTAAAGCCATGGGCCTTTTTAATAAAATGTCGGTCGAAATGACCGACCGCCGTATTGGCGGGCGCAGGGGGAACATACAAATGGGCTGGGACGGCCCTTTCGACATGACCGTTCAGGAACCAGGAAAAACACAACGTTTTCAACGGGGTCTCGATTCAAAAGCCGTGGAAGAATTCAACCACCATATCACGAACTGGGGCAGCAAGGTAAACGCTGCCCTCAGATCGTCGGTTTCGGCTGCAGGCATAAAAGGCCCCAACCTGAAAAAAAGTATCCGCAATACCTATAAATATGAGTATGGCGAAATATACCGCATCGGGTTTTCTTTTAAACGCGAAGGCGTTTTTTCCGAAAAAGGCGTTGGGCGCGGATATGTGATGAAAAACGGCGTAGTGGTCAAAATTGCCAAAACGCCGCGATGGGGAAGGTTCCCAAAACCCTGGTTCAACAAGGTCATTGAGGCTTTTCTCCCAGAACTTGAGCAAATTGTTTTTGATTATACCGATACGGCAATAATCAACACCTTACGCATTTATATCCGCTAAACAATGGCAGGCACAAAACTTTCAGATTACAGGATGTCGATCTTCATCAACAACGACCAGGCAAAACGGTCGCTGATGGAGATGGAAAAGGTCATGATCGGTTACGAAGAGGAACTGAGGAACATTGAACGCGAAAACGGCAAAGATTCACAGCAATATCGTGACAAAAAGAAAGTTTACGACGACCATATCAGAAAAATGGAGGAAGTCCGGAAACAGGCCGGGCTTAATGCACTTTCGGTAAAAGAACTCAGGCATTTGCAGTCGCAGCTCAACAACGAAATGGCCCGTGCTGTACCGGGAAGTGCCCACAGGCAAAAGCTCCAGGTTGAATTCGATGCGGTAAGCCACCGGCTTAAAGAACTCACCGTTAAATCGAAAGATGCCGGTTTTTCTTTTGGGCGCCTGGCCGACGGTTTTAACAAGTATTTTGCCATTGCCACGGCAGGCATGGCGGCCATGGCCGGGTTTGCCTTTTCGATCAAAAACCTGATCACCGCCCAGGGCGAACTCGACGATTCATTGGCCAACATCCGCAAGACTACGCAGATGACTGGCGAAGAAGTCCAGGAGCTAAATAAACAGCTCGGTAAAATTGATACAAGAACATCCAGGCAGGAACTTCGCGAAATGGCCGTCGTTGCTGGTCAAATAGGAATAAAAAAAAATGAAGTTCTTGACTTTGTCGATTCGGTCGATAAGCTGAATGTCGCGCTGGGAGATGAAATACAGGGCGGGGCCGAAGAGGTGGCAAAGACCATGGGCACCCTGCGGAACGTTCTCACCGACATGAAATCGAAAGACATTGCCGATGATATGCTTCGTATCGGCAACGCCATCAACGAACTGGGCGCGGCCGGTTTTGCCACGGCCCCGGTAATCGCCGATTTCTCAAACCGCATTGGCGGCATCGGGATCCCGCTCGGGCTTACATCCGACCAGGTGCTGGGGCTTTCGGCCACATTGCAGGAACTGAACGTGAGCACCGAAAGGGGAGGAACTGCGGTTACGAAGATCCTGCAAAAAATGACCACGAACACGGCCGATTTCGCAAAGGTAGCCGGAATGCCGGTAAAGGAATTTACCGATTTGGTAAACCGAGATTTGTTTGGGGCATTTACAAAGGTGATGGAGGGATCGAAACAGGGCGGGCAAAGCGCCACGCTCCTGGCCGGTATCATTAAAGAACTTGAAGTATCGGGCGCCGGTGCTTCGGAAGTGTTTGCAAAGCTGAGCAACAATACCGGGATGTTGCGCGAAAAGGTCGATCTGGCGGGGGCGTCGCTGCAGAACACCGATTCGATCATGAACGAGTTCAACATTAAGAACGCTACCCTGGGCGCCGTGCTCGCCAAGCTCAGCAAAGAATTTTACAGCCTGATCACCATGCCGGGCATTACCGGGTTTTTTAAAAACCAGGTGTATCACGTTGTCGAACTTGTGAACTGGTTCAAAAACCTTCCGCAGTTTGTTGAAAGATACAAGGTGGCGATCATTGCGCTTACGGGGATAACGCTTGCATGGATTTCGGCAAAGACGTTGTCTATTCAAAAATCACTTTTAAATATTATTTTACTTAAAGAGGGTATTTTATTAAAAACAAAGGATACCATTGTTCTTGGATACCTTATAGCGAAAGAACAATTGCTTACAATCTGGAAAGGAAATGGTACTGCTGCTACAAAGCTTGCAACTACCGCTCAATTACTGTGGAACGCTGCCATAAAAGCCAACCCAATCGGGGCGTTGATAACCGTTATAACCGCCGTTGCAGGTGCAATTGCCCTCTATGAGCGAAACAGTGCCCGCGCAATACAACTTGACAACCAGAAGGCTTCGATGACCGTACTTCTTGCAGATGTAAACAACAAACTCAAAAAATCGTATTCGTCCGTTGCTGACCAGATGCGCAAGATCCACCTTCTTTCGATTGACGAGAAACAAGACCTCCTTGATACCACGAACGCCAAAATCAGGGAGGCAGAGGCACAGCTTCTGCTTATGGAAGCAAAACAAAAAGCCATAGGAAAAGAATCGGCAAAACCAACTGGATGGCAAAACATTAAAGCGCATACCGAGGTTGGCCCTGCAAAGGATAAAGCATTGGAGTATTATTCATGGGCAAACCAAAAGGAAGCCATGGAACCTTTTGAAGATGGCATCAAACAATTAAAGGACGGCATTGACAAGTTAAAAACCGAAAAGCAAAATATTGCAGGGATAATCAACGCCGAAAGCGAAGGCGACAAAATATTGGGAAAACTTGCCCCACAATTGGAAGAAAAACTTGCAAGGTACCAGGTTGCCCTTCGCAATACTGTTGTTGACAGCGAAGATTATATAAGGGTACAGCGAAAAATAGGGGCGGTAAACAAAGAATTGTCCGCTTTCAACACCCCGCCGCCACCTTCGTACAACGACAATCTCAAAGCGGCAAAGGGATATTCGGACGATCTTGTTGAGGTTCGTAAAAAATTACAGGAAGCAACCATCCTTCTTATTAAAAACGAGCAGGAGCGGGAGCTGAAAATGAACGAACTGGATTTCCAACGCAAAATGGATTCCATTTCTGGGATGAGCAGTGAGGAGATGCAACTCAGGGAGGCTTACTGGTTGCAAAAGGTTGACAAGGAAAATCAGATCAATAAAAAATATTCATCCGAAGCAATAGCCCAGGCGGTAAAGACTGAAGAGAAAAAGTGGAAGGACATCATAAACGCCGACATCAAGGGGTCGGAGAATTGGCTGTCAAACAGCCTCGAACTGCTGAAAAAGCAGGAGGCCATAGAACTTGCCCAAACAGAGCTTACCGAACAGGAAAAAACCGATATCGTTGATAAATATGCATTAAAACGGGCTGCCGTCCTTGCCGAAAAACTTCCAGCCACCGATGACGGAAGCGGTTCGGCACAATCAGGCGGGAGCATGGTCCAGCGCAGCGGGGCCGACGAGCCTGGGCTTGATTTTGGCCAACGGACCGATGCATTACAGTTGCAACGCGACAAGGAATTGGAAATTGCGCAGGGTAACGCCGATGCGCAAACAGCGATATGGCAGGAATATTATGCATCGATGCAGGGTTTGATAGCTGCCAAGATCGACCAATATGCCGGATATGCTTCGCAGGTAATTTCAGCTTTGTCGGGCGTAAACCAGGCAATGAGCGATTATGAGTCGGCACAGCTTCAAAAGGACGAAAACGCAAACGAGAAGAAAAAGGCCAACCTGAAAAAACGGCTCGATGCCGGGCAGATCAGCCAGAAAGTTTATAATTCCCAGGTTGAAAAACTTGACGCCGACCTCGACGAAAAGAAAAAAGAGCTTTCCATCAAACAAGCAAAACGGCAAAAAGCGCTGTCGCTTGCACAGGCCATTATCAACGTTGCCCAGGCCGTTTCTTCAGCGCTTACCGCAGGGCCTATCATCGGTATTATCCTGGCCGCGCTGGTAGGTATCCTTGGCGCTATCCAAATCGGTTATATTGCCAGCACCCCGATTCCCGAGGCCGCAAAAGGCCGTTATGCTGCTTTCAGGGAAGCACGCCAGGCGGCAGTTGGAAGGTACAGCGTTTTGGGGAAAGACGACCAGAAACTTTACCGCGACGTCCCATATTTGCCAGAGCCGGAAAGCGGCGTTTATTCAACCCCAACCTTGTTTGCCGAAACCGGGCGCGAAATCATCCTCAACCCAAAACACACCGAAAACCTGATCCGCTTCCGTCCCGACCTTGTTTATCAAATCATGCAGGTGCCACAGCGGGCCGAAGGCAGTTATTCGCAAACAAAACCTTCCGGTACGGCACAAACACAGCAAATATCCGTGTCCCTTGACAAGGACACGCTTCTTGCACTTGAAAAATTCAGGGAAAGTTTAAGCAAGCCACTGGTTGCCAACATGGTTTATGATACCATGATAGATTCTATTTCAAAGGTCCAGTACATAGAAAACGAAACAACACGTTAACATGTCCTTTAATCCGCAATATATTTAATACATTTTTGCACCATGGTCATCAGCAGTACACCAAAATTATTTTCGTTTGCGGGAAACCCGATGCGGTACCAGTTGTCGTCGGAACCTTCTTCCGGGAACATAAACTCTGTCGTTAAGTTTCGTTTTTCCGATATCGACACAACCGTTGGCCATGCTTTTACAATCCGGCAAAATGGTGTTGACCGTACTTTTACGCTCATCAGCAACCCATCGGACCCAAACGATTTCCCGGTAGCGTCAACTGGGTACCCTCCAGACTATTGGGCGTATTTATGCTATATGTTCATCAAAGACGATGTGCAACTTTCAACCGATTATGACATTTCTCTTGACGAAACAGATATCGTTTTTACGGCAAAAATCCCTTCTCCAGATTATGACATTGAAGAGGTTTCCTCTAATGTAAACGGCCTTCAGGTTTCTACCGTTGTCGGCGGGGAACTTCCACCAACAGGAACGGTCGAAGGGGTTTTGATGCAAATATTTAAAAACGGGACAACATTGATCGGGGAAGAATATAAACCAATCGAAACCTCAGGCATTGTCCGTTTCGACGTTGCCGAATATATTTATGCCCACCTTTTGCTTTCGCCCCCTCCCCGTTTCCACAATTCGCTTACCGGAAACACATTGGTTTACAGCGATTATATTTGCCAATATGAAATCCGGTTTACTGACCGGATCAACAATGTTTTTCAGCCACGGGTTTATGTTGATGGCTTGCGCTACGCCATTGCCGGAGGCCTTAACCGGGAAGAACTTGTGTCCACAAACGAAAACAGCCTTGATTTCTTTTCTCTTGCGGCAATACAGGAAAAATGGCTGACCTGGTGGGAAGGGACAAAAATCACAGATCAGGTTTCAAAAGAAAGCCTGTTTTTTGCTTTTCAGGCACCTGTTGATTATTCAAAATACAGCCTGATCGCCAGAATATACGATGCTTCCGGCAATTATCAAATTGTACAAGCGGTTCCGCTTACGTCAATTGTCCCATTTTCGGTCGTGGAATTTTCTGTTGGTTATGCCGAGCTGGGCATTTCAAGCTATTTTACCGGCAATGCCGTAAAATGGGACGTTTGCCTTAAAAATGAAACCGGGACAAAAATCTCAGATTATTTTGAGTTCCAGTTGGACCCAATTTACCGGGAAACAACAAGGTATTTCCGTTTTCGCAACTCCTGGGGCGTTTATGATTCGATCCGTTGCACGGGTATTTTTGAGCTTAAATTGGAACATTCCCGCGAAACTTCGACTTTTATATCGGAAGAAACAGAAACTCCGTACAATTCGCCTAAAAAAATCACTTTTTCACAGGAATCCCAGGTTTTTAAAGCAAACACAGGTTTTGTTCCAATTGATACAAGGCAATTCCTTCGCGATTTTGAACGATCGTTCGACGTTTACGAATATTCTGAAGGCAGGTTGTACCCAATAAACCTTACGTCGAAAAAGTCAAACTTGCTGAAAGACAAAGAATATAATTACTTTCTTGAGTTTGAATATGAACGTGCTTACACCGATTTTTTTTTTTCAAGGATGATGAGGGCTATAATTAAAAAAGCATATTCGGGAGATTATTCGTCAGATTACAGTTAACCTTAAAGAAAATGGCAACGTACCTGCAAGTTTATAACAAAATAAAATCGGCATTGACGCAACGAACGCCAGGCACACTTGTAAACGTTTCGTTGCACGAGGAAGCCGAAATAGCGATACTCGATTACATTGAACTTTACATTGTGTCGGTCAACCATTACATCCCACGGTCGGCACATTCAAATTCTTCCGCAGGGGTCAATTGCGAACTTGTGTGGAACCTTGCTTTTTTAAATTTAAACTATGACTTTTCAGTAAATGGCTTTGATGCACAAGGTTATCCTGTTGAGATTACGCTTGTGGAAAAATTGTCAAATAAAATTATAGTAAAAACATTGGTAAATTCAAGTTTAACCGCTACAGCAGTAGCATATTGATTTTTTAATTATGAAAAAACTATTGGTTTTCTCTGTCCTTTTGTTTTGTGCGGCATCGTTGTTCGCACAAAAAAGGACTTTCGATACAATTGTCTATTTAAGGGGCGGAAAAACATGGCAACTGATAACTTTTGGTAACAGCGACAGCGTGCAGATCAACGGGATCATGTTTCATCCTTCCCAGGCAGGCCTTGAAACCGACCCAGTTTGGATTTCGGACAGTGTAAATTATTATACCCGATCAACGTCCGATTCGCGGTATATCAGGCCTTCGGTAACAACAACAATTACCGGTGCAAAATATTTTGACAATGGGAAACTGATCCTCAACGGGGACGCGCCTGGGGTATATACTACCATATATAACCTTGCCTCTGGGGCCCCCGATTCGCCTTTTGAAATAAGTTTTCCTGCAAATTCCGGAACCGTTGCGCTTACTTCTGACATTGAAAATATTTCAAGATATAGCGCATATTCATCAGGAAATGCAAACGTTGAAGTTTTGGCCGATTCCTCCGGCATAACAGCAACGTTTGCAAACGTAAACGAGCTTACTTTTACAATCCCTGACGGTGTGAAACTATTGTCGGCAAAGATTAGGATTGGCTCAGGGTTTACCACGCTTAAAATATTTATGGGCACAACGGACATGGGCAACACAAGCGCTGCGAACCGCTGGATGCCGGTTGCACAGGCATGGAGAGAAGACACGGGGTCCCAGTTGACGGGTATAACAACGACCATGGATTTGTTTTCATTTGACAAGTTCACCGTTAACGGGTTGATAAATTCAACATCGAACCTAATCAGAATTACTTTTTAACATGAAAAAGCACCTGTTTTTTCTTCTGTTCTTTTTGCCATTTATTTCTTTCGGGCAAATATTGGCCAGGTACGATGTCATGAGCGTCATAAGCATAAACGACAGCACGTGGCAATTGGGGGGCAACATTGTTGACCCAACCGGTTCCTACACATCGGAGGATGTTGCGACCGGAGACAGGGTCATCATGAGGGGCGTAAACAATGCCGGACGGGTTGTTTACGACCGGTTCGTTATCGATTCGATATTGGCGTTAAGCGAAGAAATTAACAACCTCAATGTTTATGTACGCAATGACCTTGGCACAGTCATCCTGAACAATGCAGGATCTCCGCTAAGCGGCAGTTTCCCGGTTTGTTCACCGGTTTTTCTGACAAAATTGTTAAAACGCCCAAGTTGCTATCAGGCACAGATCGATCCCGATTACGATGCCGGGATCGACAATATGAACATAGAGGAATCTTCACTTGAAAATTATTGGATAAACGATTCTTCTTTTTATGCAAAAAAAACGTGGGCAACCACAAGGGACACCCTGACAAGGACAACGTTGCGGGGGGAATATGTTTCTCACGACACCTTGGTCCAGAGATATGCAAGAATAAGGGACGCCCTGAAAGTAAGCAAGGCCGATAGTAATATCAACGGCTCCTACACTTCTAAAAAATATGTCGATGCCCTTGATGCAAGGCTTAACGATACCATTGACAATTACGTTCATAAAACGCGGAAGCTGACAATCAACGGTACGGCGCAGAACCTAAGCTCAGACAGGTCGTGGAACGTTGGCACCGTAACGTCCGTAGCCACAACTTCCCCGCTGGCAGGTGGAACTATTACCGGGGCTGGGACTGTTTCAATAATGCCCGATACCCTTGCTTCGTGGAGGTCAAAAATGAACCAGTGGAAAAACGATTCTTCTTTTTATGCAAAAAAAACGTGGGCAACCACAAGGGACACCCTGACAAGGGCAACGTTGCGGGGGGAATATGTCTCTCACGACACCTTGGTCCAGAGATATGCAAGAATAAGGGACGCCCTGAAAGTAAGCAAGGCCGATAGTAATATCAACGGCTCCTACACTTCTAAAAAATATGTCGATGCCCTTGATGCAAGGCTTA
>Ga0247841_10004044_pt1 | contig 25888 bp, 22 predicted proteins | sample LaCruzMarch2015__2_FD_192410 | JGI IMG/M metagenome (GOLD analysis project Ga0247841, IMG submission 192410) | Freshwater microbial communities from meromictic Lake La Cruz, Castile-La Mancha, Spain - LaCruzMarch2015_18m | ecosystem: Environmental > Aquatic > Freshwater > Lake | place: Spain... | reverse complement strand
CTTTGCTTTTCCATAGACGTTCCTTATTGGTTTCTATTTTCTCTCGTCTATGTTCTTTATGTCTAGGAAATGGTAGCAAGATCACCTCCCATCGAACTGAAATGCCATCCTGCATCGGGTATAATTGAATAGTTGTTGTCATTCCGATTTAAACGGAGATTCGTTATCGATTTATTACATAGATATCTATAGGTGCAAGCAATTGTTCCAACCCACTCTGAAGAGTTATCTTTAATGTTAAGGAAGTGACGATACAAGGGCTGGTCACAAGTTACGATCACGTTACGATCTTGCTGTAAAGATTTAACAATCCTATCTATAGCATCAGCTCTAATAATTTCATCAACATCGGAAATAAGTATAATGTCATTCAAAGAGCATTGTTTTAACCATCTACTCAGTTGACCTCTTTGATAGCTTTCGATTTCCCAAGGATTATTCGTATTTAAATTTTTATGGATGGAGATATAAATAATCTTATCTAAAAATTTTTCAAAAAGGTGTTTGTTTTTTTGGAAAATTAATGGGTTTGGCTTTCCTTGAAACGTTTGTTTTGCTTCTAAAATTACAAATTTATCCACCTTCTCGTATAATTCATTCAGACGGATTTCAAGCAGTTCGAGTTCATTAAAAAAAGAAAACAATCATATATTTTGTAGTTCCTTTCAGAAGAGAAAACTGGCGATAAAAAACTGAAAAACACGATAAGACATACTGCAAAATTCTTTTTTTTACGCATCTTCCCTCTACAAGTTATTATTCCGCTTGCGACACCTTTGGTTTCCTTACCGTTTAGTTATAAAGCAAAGGCTATCGTAAAAAGTCATCGAGAGAATTTCTTCTCTATAAGAAGTCAATTCCTGTCTTATGTGATCTAAATTTTTATCATGATTTGCCTTAGCAGTCCTTGCTCCAACAAAATTCACGTCATCAATAAGTTGCTTTAAGAATTCTACTGTAGAGGAAGGTGAAGTGCTTGGTGAATTTAAATTACCACCGCCTCCAAACCAACTCCAATATGAAGTATGTAAATCTTCTATGATATAAACGCCACCACTCTTTAAAAAGGGAAAGAGTGTTTTGAAACTAATGATTTGTTGATCCATCGTGTGACCACCATCATCAAGGATAATATCAAATTGTCCTCCTGTGGTATTCATAACAGCTAAGAGCTCATCCGCTTTAGACTGATCTGCTTGAAATAGCTGAGAGCGTGAAGGACGAAATGAAATATTACTTAAGTCGATATCGATAAAATATAAATCGGCATTAGGTAAATATCGCTCCCAAAGTTTAACGCTAGCACCTGCACATACTCCTATTTCAAGAAGTTTTAATGGATCATCTTTAATGCCATCAAATAGCTTCGCATAGACTTTAGTGTAATTATGGCCGTAAGAGGCCTTATCAGCTCCGGATTCTGTAGCAAGACGATCAAGGTATTCATATGGCGACTCGGCTTTCAAAGAACTACAAAACAGGGGAAACATAACAGATAAAACCGCGAAAAAAATTGTCGATCTACATAGAGAGTGCATATTTCTTACCTTGAGGTTCAATTAAAAAATGAAATAATGGTTATGAGGGATATTTCAATTAGAATCAAAGGGGAAAATATATCTTAAGACGGTAGATCACAGATTCTCTTCAAAAATCTGAATGCCCTGATAATGCCTTAAGAGGTCTCTATAATGGGTCGCATCTTCAAAACGAAGCTCTTTAGCTGCCTTTTTCATTTCTGCTTCGAGTTCTTTGATCTTCTTCTCTACATCCTTTGCAGTGTAGTGATGGGTCTTTTCATCTTTTCTCTCTTTAGGAGGAGCTATCTCACCACCAAAGGTTTCAACTAGATCTTCAAGCTTCTCTTTACGGATCGTTCTGGGAGTAATTCCATGCAAGCGGTTGTACTCTTCTTGCACTTTTCTTCTGGCAGTTGTGACATCCAGAGTCTTCTGGATCGATTTGGTCATCTTATCAGCATACATAATCACATGACCATGGACATTACGAGCCGCCCTTCCACATGTTTGGATAAGAGCTGTTTCACTTCGAAGGAATCCTTCTTTGTCAGCATCTAATATGGCAACGAGGGCTACTTCAGGGATATCGAGTCCCTCTCTTAAAAGGTTGATTCCTACAAGTACATCAAATATGCCCATGCGCAGTTCTTTGATGATCTGAACCCTTTCTAGGGTATCTATATCTGAGTGTAGATACTTAGCCTTCACCCCAATGTCTGTAAGGTATTTGGAAAGATCTTCTGAAAGTTTTTTTGTAAGAGTAGTTACGAGAACACGATAGCCTTTCTCAGTTTCTCTTCGTATCTCTTCTAAACAATCATCCACTTGATTTGTAGCAGGCCTAATTTCGATTAATGGATCAAGAAGGCCAGTAGGCCTTATGATCTGCTCGACAACGTCTCCTTGGGCTTCCTGAATCTCCCAGGCGCTAGGAGTAGCCGATACATAGATGACCTGCTGTATCCTTTTATAGAATTCTTCGAACTTAAGCGGCCTGTTATCAAATGCGGAAGGGAGTCTAAATCCGAAATCAATCAAAGACTCTTTCCTTGCTCTATCCCCGTTGTGCATTGCATGGATTTGAGGAAGGGTCTGGTGGGATTCATCGACAAAGATAAGGAAATCCGGAGGGAAGTAATCTAAAAGACATGGGGGTGGATCGCCTGCAATTCTCTTACTGAAATGCCTTGAATAGTTCTCGATGCCCTTGCAAAATCCCATTTCCTTCATCATTTCTAGATCATAAGAAGTTCTTTCTTTGATCCTTTGCATCTCTATAAGACGATTTTCTTTTTCATAAAAGCTAAGTCTCTCTGTGAGCTCCTGCTTAATCGTATCGATCGCCACATGCCTTACATCTTCAGGCGTTACGTGGTGAGATCCTGGGAAAATAGTGACTTTTTCAAGCCTTTGTCGAACCCTTCCAGTTAATGGATCGATCTCACTGATCCTATCGATCTCATTGCCGAAAAACTCGATTCTATAAGCGATCTGCTCTTCATAGGCCGGCATGATTTCTAAGACATCACCGCGCGCTCTGAATGTAGCTCTAATCAAATCAAAATCATTTCGTTTGTAGTGCATCTCTACAAGATGAAGAAGAACCTCATCGCGTTTTGCCTCTTGATTCACAGAGAGCTTCATTTGCATCTGGCTATAATACTCAGGAAGACCCAGGCCATAAATACACGAGACGGAGGAGATGATGATCACATCATTTCTCTCTATAAGAGAGCGAGTCGCAGAGAGTCTCATCCTATCAATCTGATCGTTGATCGCAAGATCTTTCTCTATGTAGGTATCGGTTCTCGCGATATAGGCTTCTGGCTGGTAGTAGTCATAATAAGATACGAAATATTCCACAGCATTTTTAGGGAAAAACGACTTGAATTCCTGATAAAGCTGCGCGGCAAGTGTTTTATTATGAGCGAGAATCAGAGCCGGGCGCTGGACTTTTTGGATGACATTGGCCATGGTAAAGGTCTTTCCAGATCCCGTGATACCAAGAAGAACCTGAGCCTTTTTACCCGCTTCAAGACCTTTTGCCAAAGCATCAATGGCTTTAGGCTGATCGCCCTTCGGTGTAAAATCTGTGACTAGTTCAAACATGTAAATTTAGCCTATAGGGTCAGATAAGAACTAATCAGCTCTCTCAAAGCGCCCTTCTTCTCCAAGAAATCAAGAAGCACCACGCCAAGACAAAGTACAATCACCGAAATCAGCAGGATTCTCCCTTGCAGCGACGTATAAAAAGCATGACCTTTCAGCCTCCACGCCATAACGGAAGGTAATATTCCAAGAAGAATAGCAACGATAACTCCTGCATACTCAAGAGCCATGTAAAACCCTCTTTGATAGGTAAATACGAAAACCAGAGGTGGAAAAAACGTAAGTCCAAATGCCATGAGTCTTCCTTCCCATGTCTTCTTAATCTTAAGTCCATCGGTCAAAAAGTCAGATAGGCTTAAAGCAACCCCTAAGAAGGAGGTGACAATGGCAAAAAACGAAAAGAACAGAGTAGCTTTAGAGATAATGGGGTTTTTCAAAATTTCAGAAAGAGGCTCTGAAGCCGGCACTCCTTGTATCCACGCTTGCGAGAGATACGCCTGAGGTACAACACCGAGGACGAGAAACTGCCATATCAAATAAATAACGATCGGAAGCACGCTTCCCCAGACTATCGCTTTTTTCAGTAGTTTTTTGTCATGATTTAAATAGGTCGTAAGGCTCGGGATGATAATGTGATACCCGAAAGCTGTCAAAACCACAGGTATAGAAATGACGCTTGCTGAAATGTCAAAATGAGAGAGTAATGACACCTCTATATGTGAGGGCACGAAAGCCACAAGCATCACGTAAGATAAGATAAGACCTATCATAAGGAGCCTGTTGACATAGTCTACACCGCGCGTGCCAAGATATATAAAACTTCCGAAGACAACCGGAAGGCAAAATCTTGATATAGAAGCTGGTATTTTCATGCCTGTTAGCCCAAGTATCGCTTTTTCAAATAAAGGAGCGCTAGCTGCAATGTATGCAGCGAGGAGTGAATATAAAAGTAAAAGATAAAATACCCAGCTGACTACTTTTCCAGCGACACCGAGGGTTTTTCCTGCCATAGAAATCAAATTAGGCTCTCCACGAACCGATAAATTGACATCTAAAAAGAAAAATGCGCTGCATAGCATCAGCAGCCAAACAACCGTAAAAATTATAATTGAGGGAACAAAACCACCAAAGGATGTGATGACAGGCAAGGCTAGCATGCCCGCCCCAGTAGTTGTGCCGGCGACCAGAAGGATCCCGCCAAGAAGTCGCATATTTAGATTGGAAAGCATATATCACACCTGTAAAAGAGATCTTCGAAATTTCTTAACTAAATAAGCGAATCCAGCCAAACATCGTGGAGACTTGAAAAAGCAAAATAAAACACGCAAAAGTTAAAATAAGCGCTAGCGCTATTTTACCTCCGGGCATTTCATAAGGGGAAAAAGTTTCTTTTTTATACCTACCGATCCAAACCATGAGAACTGGCAAAACACCAAAAAGAATCACTGCACAAATACCACCTGCAAAATTCAACGCTTTGAAAAACAATTGGGGATAAATAAGAGAGAGCAGTAGGGGAGGACCAAGTGCTAGCAAACATAGGGACACACTTTCCTTTTTCTCTGAAGATACCTTCATTCCATCTGCTAAAAAATGAACAAGGCTTAACGACTGAGCTAAAAAAGAAGTTAAGATCGCAAAGAAGGCAAGTCCTTGAGAAAAAAGAGCGACCCATGGAGACTTTACAACCATCGAAAGAGCTTGAGATCCCTCTCTATCCATTTTAAAAGACTCTAAAAGGCCACCTGGCCCATGAATAGGAACAACTCCCAGAACTATAATTTCCCAAATAAAATAGATAAGAAAAGCAAAAAGACTTCCTGCCACGATCGTAAGTCTTACCCTCTTCAGGTCTCTATTCATATAGGCAGTAAGACTTGGGATCATGTTATGAAATCCAAAAGAAGTAATTAAAATCGGAAGAGAGAAAAGCGCTGTCGAAGCATCTGTACGAAGCAAGAGCTTAGGATTTATGTATTTAACTCCAATCAGAATCAAAGCGAGGAAAAATAAAATTTTTCCCACCATCATAACGCGGTTCCACAGATCCACTTTTCTTGTTCCAAAAAGAACGACTCCTCCAAATAGGAGAACAAAAAATAGACTTCCGACCCATACAGGAACGTGCGCTCGAAATGCACCTGCAAGGAACGTTGAAAACAAATTTCCACTTCCCGAAATATAGGCTACGAGTAGCGCATAAAAGAGAAATAGGTAAGTGATCCAGCATATGACTTTGCCCCCTTTCCCAAGGGACTTTTCAATCATAGTAATCATGTTGACTTGGTGTGGGAACCATCCATTTACCTCGACAAGAAGAAGGCCTGTAAGAGTCATAAAAACCCAGGCACAGAAAAACATGAGAAGAGAAGGGAAGAAGCCTGCAATTCCTGTGATGATCGGAAGTCCGAGCATCCCAGCACCAATACAGCTGCCAGCGATTAATAATACCCCACCAAAGATGCTTCCTGGTCCCTTATTCACTCTTTAGCCCCTCTAGCTTGCATTTTCTCTACAATGCGAATTTCTTGACCAAGTCTTCCGAGCTCATATCCTTCATAATCTACAAATTTAAAAAATCTCTCAAAGCTTGGAACAGCAATCGATACTTGTTTTGCCATTTCTTGAGCGATATAGCGATAGGCTGGGTGTCCAGCAGGAGATGATCTGAGCTCACACATCCATATAAGTTCTCTTAAGCTGACGTGGAAATACCAATGGATATTGTACGCCATAGGAACAATGTACTGCGCTTCTTCTGGAAGCTCTTTAGAAATCGTGTCATAGACCTCTTTCGCTTGGTCTAGGGCATCGGTATAGAGTTTTTCCATTTCCGTGTCTTTGATTTCATTGGGTACATAATATCCGAAATCACAAGTAAGGAGCTGTCTTTCTTGTGTCAGCATCCGGTGTCTTTGCAGATCGCGATAGATTCCAAAATCGGCTAAGATCTCAAAGGTAAACATGGTATGTTCAAGGGCTCTTGGTCCCTTATGCCGTCTATTTTCTCTGTTATTGCAGATAGAGTCGAAAATACGTCCAAGCTCATCCTGTGAAAGGTCTCTGCAATATTCTTGCAGTTCTGTAAGACCCACTTGAGAATGAGGAAATAGAAGAGCTGCAGCCACTTTATAAGGGGATTCAGCGTCGTAGCTAAGAAGGCGTATGCCCGCATTTTCCATTTTGTTTAAGTCTTCGCAATGCTTAGAAGAAAACTGCTTAAGCTCAGACTGGACCTGCTCTTGGAACTGAAAAAATGACTTTTGGTATTTATGGGACGGCTCCGCTCTTCGTACAAAAGAGGGTATGACTTTTGAAAGTTCTGTATAAGACTTTCTTCCCACATCTTGCATTTCTGCCAAGCTATGCCCATTGAGCTTTTGAATGAGATTCTCAAAGAATCTTCCGTTACCGAACATGCCCATATTAGTGAGGGCGCTGGCTGGGAGAAGACCTCTAAGGCAATCTAGAACTTTCGCTCTAAGGGCTGCTGTATAAGCCACCTTAGATACTTCGTGTTCTTTAGGGAATTTCTTCTCCATCATTTCTGTAAGAGGAGGTATCAACTGAGAATAGGTATCAAATAGCATATTACAAGTCTTTAGATACTCATCGCGATAAGCCGATGTCATAAGAATAGGTTCTCTAAAGAAGAGATAGTCGCCATCTACTTTCTGATCAAAATAAATATATCTGGTAGATTTTTCAAGGGGTGATCCGCCAATTCTTGCATCTTCGATTATTTTAGCAGCGATCATAGAAACATTTTCTAAAGCTAGGTGCGCCCCACCAAGCTCACCAATAGAATCATCGCCATAGCCATCAAGAATTCTATCATAAAAATTTTGAGCTTTCTTGATTGCAACAACTTGATCTTCCGTTTCTTGGTCTTCTTCCCCTTGGATCTGCCCTGCAATCGCAGAAAAAGCCGTTTCTTCATTAAGAATAAAATCTTTTAGAAGAAGAGATCTTAGGCCGAGGCTTGATCTAGAATAACGAGAAAACAGAGCGCCTTTAATGACCTCTGGAAGATTGCGAAGCGCAAAAATATTGCTGGAAGTACTTGTGACAAATCGTCCTAGAATCTTAATTTGACTCTCTGAAAACTCTTCATAGCCTTCTATCATAGTGAGACCTCATTCTTAAAAGTAGAGATTAGCCTGGCATATTCTTTCTCCTCTAGCAAGAGAAAAATAGCCTGTAGCAAAATTTGTAGTTTTTTTTATAGTAATCGATCGGAAATAATCGTAATAGTGCAAAGTCTTAACCTCGGAAATTTTTCATGCTCAAAAGACCAAGAAGAAATAGAAAAAGCGCTTCGATCCGCTCCCTTGTCCAAGAAACGTATCTCCGTCCGGAAGATTTTGTCGTGCCGTATTTTTTGATTGAAGGAAACGGAAAAAAAGAAGCGATCCCTTCGATGCCAGGAATTTATAAATATACTCCGGACCTTTTACTCAAAGAGGTGGAAGCTCTTCATAAAAAAGGAATACCAGCTATAGCGCTTTTCCCTACCTACCCCGCAGAAAAAAAAGATTTTGCAGGATCGCTCGCCCTTGATCCTCAAGGTCTAGTACCAAAGACTCTTCTTTTACTTAAAAAAGAAATTCCCTCCCTCTGCCTTATCGCCGATGTAGCTTTGGATCCTTACACTTCTCACGGTCATGACGGAATACCCAATGCAGATGGAGAAATCCTCAATGATGAATCCCTTAAGGTTCTAGCAGAGTCAGCGCTTCTTTATGCTGAAGCTGGCGCTGATTTTGTAGCACCAAGCGATATGATGGATGGTAGAGTCGGAGAAATCAGAAGAACTCTGGACATAAAAGGGTTAACTCAGACAGGAATCATTTCTTATACTGCAAAATATGCATCCTCTCTGTATAGCCCCTTTCGGGACATCTTGCAGTCGCATGTTAAATTTGGAGATAAAAAATCCTACCAGATGAATCCAGCAAATTCTAGAGAAGCATTACTTGAGGCAGCACTCGATGAAGCTGAAGGAGCTGACGCCTTAATGGTAAAGCCGGCTCTTTTTTATCTAGATATCATCGCTAAAATGAAAGAAAGGTTCTCCCTTCCGATCTGCGCTTTTCATGTCAGTGGAGAATATTCTATGGTAAGAGCAGGGGAAGAAAAAGGGTTTATCGATGCAAATAAGGTTTTTTATGAGTCTCTAATGAGCATTAAAAGATCAGGAGCTGATTTCATTTTTACTTATGCTGCACCTTTTATTCTAGATATGCTTTAACGCTGCCATGCACAGTTATAGGAATTCTCATTAGATAGGCCTTCGTGAGATCCTTTGATCTTAACTTTATTAATATATGGAGTTTTTCCCATAAACGTAAAATCATCAGGATAGATCAAAACTTTATAATCAGTAAGGAGAGAAGCCACTATTGAAAAATTAGATTCAGGCCTTATGAGACAATCGAACTGCATTAGAGAAAAAAGATCCTCGAGAACATTTTTATCAAAAACATTGCCGCTTTCTCTATAAGTAAACTCCACTCGTTCTTCGTTTAAATATTCCCTGCAATGATGTGCTAACCTGCTAGGATTTGAATCATCAGTAAAAAGATGTACATGAATCTTTTCTGAACGGAATATTCTACAAATAGTTTCAAGCTGTTCAAAATAAAAAGTCTCTGGAGGAGACTTTTGAGGAGTACCCGATCCTATACCTTTGTCATGTTGACAGTCCCCTCCTAATCGAATATGTAAAGCCACATTTAGTTTGTCTTTTTGAACCGGGCAGAGCTGTAATTTAGTTTTCGGCTTAATCATTTCGCAGATACAAGCTTTAAAGCCAGGATCATTCCAGTTGACTTCAAAGTATGGCCAGGGAAGGCTCCCTGGTCCTGTAAAACATCTTCTTTCACATTCAGATTCTGGGAAATAAGGAACAACATAAAGTGTAGAAACCTTCACGTTTAGATCAACTGTTTGGTCTTTGCCAAGATAAACAATTCTTCTGTATTTAGCTGAACGGTGTCGCGTAACGCGAGTTTCCATGTCATCAAGAACTAGCTCGTTAGAATAGGGGAATGGCTTATAAAGCAGAGGAATTTGATATTTATATGAAATCCATTTTGCATGCATGTAGGATATTATATTATCGCCAAGCCTGCCGCCGCTAAATTCATAAGTTACAGCACAGTTAGATGGATGTTGCTCACTATGTAGCCTAAAAACACCTAAAAAGCATAAAATTGTAACCAGATATTTAGTGCAATGAGATCTCATATCATCCTTATAATTTAAACCATTTTAAAATTAACATTCCTAAAGCTTCCTAGCATAAGCATGATAAGCCACATAATCAAATTTCATCTTACTATGATCTTCCCTAGCTTTATCGGATAAATCGGATGCATTCATCCATTTTAGAGGGCGGATTTTTACTTGATTTGTTCTAGAAAACACGAAATAAATCCTAAGCAAAAAGTTAAAAAATATAGTAGCGCTTTTTTATTCATGAACCTCCAGAACAATTAAAAACCAGACGCACCCATCCCCCCAAAAAAAAATTTGTTTGGTATATATTTCACTAAAAACATTTTCGCTGGAGGATTCTGCTTTTAGATTAAGAGATACTCCAATAAAAAAAATTAGCAACAGTGGTAATTTAAAACAGCTGCAATCTTCATCGACAATATAAAATTGCAAGCATTCAGAAAGACTCTCTCAAGAGCTTATTTCTTTTAACGTTTACTTGGATATTTTCCGAGATGGAAGTTTGATCCTTTCTTCACGGAGTGTTGAGTACAATTTCTTTCCCGTCTCTGCAGAAGCCGCCTGGTCTCTGAGCCATGCTGACATCGCATAGCCAATATAATTTCTGCTGCTTTGCTTTAAGAACATGTCTAAAGGAAGGAAAAAAGCAAATCCCTTGTCATGGTATTTACGACCATGTAGTTTTTCATTCGCATTGGTCCATGCATACCACAGAGAAAATCTCATCCCGCTTGCAAAGTATCTTCCCACTTCAACCCTCGCTCCAATATCTTTAGCTAAAAAGTGTCCAATTTTGACTTTGCAATCGACGCTTAACGGGCGAAAATCGTAGTAAAGATCGAGAAAATACTGAACGCCAGTGAAAGGGTAGTAGTGTACTTTCGTTCCATCAAATTTGGGAATTTTATGAAAAAAACCGACTCCATCATAATGCCTTTTCCAAACGAGAGCAGCCTCTATTCCCACAGCAAAGTTCGATCCTACTGGATAGTAGAGCATCTCTGAGGAAAAACCTGCATAGGCTGTTTCAAAATAGCCTGCTGCAAGTCTTACAAATCTACCTTTACCAGCATTCCATCCCTTTTGCAAAAAGGCCTGCTCAAGATGGACGCTATTGGTTTGATAAAACTTAATTGAGTCGGTACGGACCACAAACATTTGCGAAGGAGCGAGCCTATCCACTCCCACCATCCCTTCTGTGCTGGACTTAATATCGTAGCTACCTTGCAGTTTATAGAAAATTTCTTCGAAAAAATATCCTTCTTGAGTGGCTACAGCGCTAAGGCTGTATTTGAATTTGCCCTGCGCGCTTCCAAAGAAACTTATGAACCTCGGTCTTACTGTAAAGTCCCAGATTTCCTTTTTTCTTTGAAATAACAGGATCGCATCATAATCACTTGGTGCCGGTGGCGCCTCTTCAATGGGAGCAAGTGTCTCAATTTCAAATATTCCAATCCTACTTTGCCGTAACTTATATAAATCCTCCGTCCTATAGGTATATGCCTGACAAGGTAGAGCGTCGGCTTCAACAACAACGGTAGTACTATCAATATCAGAGGGAGTAAGAGAGGCTAAAACATTTTGAACCCTTTCTCTCACTTCATCGTTGACTCTGTAGCGGTTGTTAACAATCTTTACCCAAAGATGCTTTTTGCCCTTAGAATCATAAGTTAGATAGGCAGTATATAAATCAAGCCCTTGATCACTTAATGCATAAGCGAGCTCTTGCGCGAAGTCAGCTTCAGGACGAGAGGCACCTAAAGGTTCAGTATCAACAGGTGTCTTATAAGAAATAGGGTCATCGATTTTAGGGAAAATACCTTCAAATGTCCCAAGAGGAACGCGAAGGGATCCTGTTGCAGCTACCTTTTCCCCTCTAACGGAGCTTACCGAAACCTGCAAAGTATCTCGGATCAGCCAATTGATTCCGCCATTTAACCGGCTTTTGACACTGGTTCCTGCAGGATGTTCGTGAGGGTGTTTTTTGTAATTATTGTTATCATATTCTAAAACTAAGGACAGGTCTTTGAAAAGAAGGCTGCCAGATCTTCGAAAAGGGGTCCATGACGCGCCTCCGAAAAATCCTTTCATCCTTCCATTACCCCAGCCCAAGGTAAATTCAAAGTTCGCTTGAAGCCAGCCTTTAGTCATTACAATATATTGAGAGTTGAATCTCTTAGAACCGATGAAGTCTGTAGCTCCTATAGAAAATAAGGGAAGATCTGGATACCCATCTGCTGGCGTAAGTATTCCAAATTTAATGTTTCCAATCCTTTCTGCATCATCACCAAAACCCTCGTCTCCGAAGTTTTTTTCTGTAATTCCCCTATATACGAAGTAATTCCCCGAAAGTTCTATTCGGTCTAGAACCTGGATGTTAAGACCGTATGTATTATAAGGAGGGGTATAGCCAGCACCAAAAGCTACCATCCCGGCTTTATTCATACGGGCGGAGGGCATATTGAAGTATCCGACCATGACCGAAGAATTATAATAGGTCGGTAACTCATCATTAATTCTTTTATCGATCTCGTCAACTAGCTCAAGATCTTTAAATAAAGAGCTTCCCTCCCCTTCTAAAAAAGGAGGGTCAGTAAGACTTTTTGTTTCCGAAGAGCAAAGCCAAGAGGAGATTAGAAGAGGGATTCCCGCTGCATAAAAGAAGTTCATGTAAGAGTCGGGTTGGCTTCAAAAGAAGACTTTGCGATTTTAAAAGCAAAAAATTTAGTAAAATAAAGACGTAGAAGTTAAAGAGTAAGGTTGTTTTTTGCAAGAGCAACATGACAGTAATTATTTCTTAAATCTAATTGCAGTTAATTAATCAGCTTTCCTATACTCTCACTGCAAAGAAGACACCAGAATCATCCTTTTAAGATTTACCCACGCTTCGAGCCCCTCATCAGAAGCTTTCGGGAGTCTCAAGGGTTCTTCGCGTGTTACCATGTCATTTTCAAACTAACAAGGGTTCAAATGAGTTATCTTAAAGAGTTTCTTCAGCACATATCTAATCATGATTACACTCCCTTCCTGCGTCTTTGGGAGGAATACTGTTCAGGCGATGAGCCCGATGCACAAGAAATCATTGAAATTCTCAAAGCTGCTAAAGGATCTGATTTTGCCGACCATTTTGGCAAACATGTAGATAGAATCCTTCCTCTTTGGGAAAGAATTACAGACCCTGTTTTATCTCACGATATATTCAAGCTCGTTATAGACATTGAAACTATTAATACTCCAAAGCTTCGAGAAAAAGTATACGACTACTTAAAAGACAAACATAGCAGCGATAAGTACTACAACGAAAAGATGAAGCTTATTGGGATGAGAGAAAGAGAAAGCAGAGATCCGTTCCAAGGCGCTATTAGCAACTATGAGCTACTCTCTCATATTAATAAGGGTAAATTTGTATTCCATACAGGTGGTTGGGGCGTTGGAGAAATCGTTGATTATTCCCTACTTCGCGAACAGTTAAGCATTGAATTCGATTATGTCCCAGGAAAAAAAGAAGTTTCCTTCGAAACTGCGTTTAAGAATCTTATCCCTGTGCCAGATAACCATTTTTTAGCGCTACGTTTTGGCAATCCTGACGCCCTTGAGAAAACAGCCAAAGAAGATCCGGTAGCCGTAATCAAAATGCTTTTAAGAGATCTCGGACCTAAAGCTGCTGCAGAAATAAAAGATGAATTATGCGACCTAGTCATTCCTGCTGCAGAATGGACAAAATGGTGGCAGAGCGCAAGAGCCAAAGTGAAAAAAGACACTATGGTAGAAACTCCTGAAGACATCCGTAAACCTTTCAGAATGAGAAGAGCAGAAGTGACTCATGAAGAAAGACTACAAAAAGCTCTTGAGAACAAGCCTGATGCAAATACGCTCATTCAGATGATCTATTCCTTTATGAAAGATTTCCCTGAAACGCTCAAAAATCAAGAATTTAAAACTGTTTTACATTCCAAGCTCTCCGAGATGCTAGCATATCCTGAGATCAGCAAGCCTCAGCAACTCCAGATCTATTTCTTCTTAGAAGATCTCGCGACCACCAAAGATGAGAACTCAGATAAGATTGCAGAGATTGTAAAGCAATTCTCTTCCCATTCTTCTGTTCAAGATCTCATTGGCCATATCGATGTACTTTCTTTCAAAAAGAGAGTTCTTGTAGAGATTAGAGAAAGCAGATCAGATTGGAAAGAGCTTTTCCTTCATGTTCTTCTCTCGCTCGATCAAAACACTCTAAGAGATTATGTACTTACAGAGCTTCTATCAGGAAAAGAAGAAGAAGCTGTAAAGCAAAAGCTTGTCGAGCTTTATACCTATCCTGGAAAATACCCAGAAACTTTCCTTTGGTACTTCCCAAAAGCTATGTCTCAAAAGAAAGTTCCTTTCTCTGATAAACAGGGTAAACTACGCTTTTTTGAATCGCTTCTTATCCTCCTTAGCAAGGTAGAGCATAGTCCTGATCATAGAGAGCTCGTGAAAAAAATTCATGCGATACTCGCTGCGGACAGATACGCTATTGTAAGACAAATGGTACAAGATGGCACAATCGATGAAGTAAAAGAATTCCTACTGCTTTGCACTAAGTGTCATTCATTTGCCGATCATGACCTTAAAATCCTCCATTCTCTTGCAGAAGTAGCGCATCCTTCTCTTGCAAAACTGCGTAAAACACATGGAAATAAGGCTGAAAACGAAGATCTCGTTCTTTGGACAACCCAAGAAGGCTACCTAAAACTGCAACAACGTATCCAGCAAATCGCAACTGTTGAAACGGTAGAAAATGCTAGAGAAATCGAAGTTGCAAGAGCTCACGGAGACCTTAGAGAAAATGCTGAGTTTAAAGCAGCCTTAGAAAAAAGAGACCGCCTGCAATCAGAACTTAAGCTTCTCTCTGACCAAATGAACAAAACTAGAGTCATTACTGAAGCTGACATCAATGTGGACGAAGTAGGCGTTGGCTGTGTAGTAGAATGCGAAAGCAATAAAGGCCAGATAGTCACTTATACGCTTCTTGGACCTTGGGATGCAGATCCAGAAAGAAACATCCTAGCGCTGCAATCTAAGCTTGCGCAAACTATGAAAGGTTTAAATCTAGGAGACAAGTTCCAATTCCAAGGAGACGAGTTCGTCATCAAGGGAATCAAAAGCTATCTCTAAAAGAATTCTTTCTCTATTATTCTTTTATCAAGTAATAAAGAGAATAGAATTACAATTTATTAAATGGCCTCTATGGAACTAATAATTGCCAGCACTAACGTGCACAAAATCAGAGAATTTCGCGCAATGTTCAAAACATTGCGCAATTTCGATGTTTTATCACTGCACGACTTTCCCCACTACATTCCTTTAGAGGAAGTTGGCGATTCTTTTGAAGAAATTGCAGGGAAAAAAGCTGTTCATGCGGCAGCGCAGCTCGGAAAACTTGTTCTGGCAGATGATTCAGGACTTGTCGTTCCCTCTCTCAATGGCGCGCCTGGTGTTTTTTCTGCAAGATTCGCAGGGCAGGATGCTACTGATAAAGAAAATAGACTCAAGCTTCTAAATGAAATGAAAAACCTTCAAGAAGCCGATCGTTATGCTTATCTCGAATGCAGCATAGCCCTTGCCGCTCCCAACGGTCTAAAAAAATGTGTAAAAGGCATTTGCGAAGGGGTTATCTTACCCGGAGAGCGTGGCAGCAACGGATTTGGCTACGACAGCATTTTCTTAAAACATGATTACAGCAAGACCTTCGCAGAACTAGAAGAAGATATCAAAAATAGAATATCTCATAGAAGAAAGGCCTTCGATAAAATGCTCCTTACCCTGGAGACCCTCCCTGAGGATGCACTACTACATCGACGGGTATAATTGGCTTTTCCGTACCCCTAAAACATCTCTTTCTTTTGAAGAAAAAAGAAGGCAGTTTGTGAAAGATCTTCACGAGCTTGTCTGTGATACCTCTTGTCTTATTACAGTCGTATTTGATTCTTCTGATCCTACAAGAGATCTCAGCAGTAAAGGCAACTTCAAATCCTTAGAAATTGTATTTACGCCTAAAAGACAGACGGCTGATGAATACATCATAGAAGCTCTAGATTATGCCAAAAGACCAAGAGGCATAACAGTTGTCACTTTAGATAGAGAACTTGCCGATAAGTGCATGCTAAGAGGCGCCAGCGTCCTTTCTATGAAAGAGTTCTTCTCTCTTTTTACCAAGAAAAAAAATAAAAGTGCCCAGCCAAAAGGCCAAGAAGAGGCTCTAAAGAAGCTAATTAAAGAATCCCCCTCTCAAATAACTAGGCTCTTAGCTCTTTTTGAAAAGAAGTTGCTCGACGATGTGTTAGAAGATGACTAAATAAGTGTAATACGAAATTCTTCGTAAAGAGTGGAAGGATTTCTTGAAGTGACTTGCAAATCTTCAATGTGAGCGCTAAAGGTATGCTCTATTTGGTGAAGAAGGCTCTCTAGTTTATCAGGAGACCCTTGAATACGTATCTCAACATCTCCATTAGATAAATTTCTCACATAGCCGGCAAGCTTTAAATCATCTGCGAGCTTTTTGACTTTCGCTCTAAAACCGATTCCTTGAACTTTGCCTTTGGCAATTACGTGCATTTCTTGCATTTTAGCACCCTTCAGATTCACATTGAGAATCAGACTCATCACTTATGCTACCATAGTCTGCCGTATCCCACTGGTAGTTATGAATAAGAGCGAGGGCATCACCTAGCGCACGTGATCGATTTATCCCTTCTCTTAATGCCTTTGTACCTCTTCCCAGCCTTAAATACCAGCAACCAACACGTCTAATATCAAGAAGTGCTCTTCTTTCTGACTGATAAGATAAAATATGATCGATGTGTTCCAAGAAAGCTGCTTTATAGTCTTCATAAGTCCGGTGTAGGGGGCTTAGGCCTTGCATTGAGCGCTTTATATCTTCAATAACCCAAGGCATTCCCATGGTAGCTCTGGCTACGAGCACCGCATCACACCCGGTCATTTCAAAAACTTTTTTAGCGCTTTCAGCCGAGTTAACATCCCCGTTGGCAATGACTTTGATGTGTTTTGTAGCCTCTTTACACATACGGATAAATTCCCAGTTAGCCGGTCCCTTATATCCTTGTGATCTAGTTCTTCCATGAATACATATAGCTTTAGCTCCAGCCTCTTCTGCGATCTTTGCGACTTCGTGAGCATTGATTGAATTGAAATCCCATCCAGCACGAACCTTCACAGTCACTGGAATTTTAACAGCCGCTACCATATTGGATATGATCTCACCAATCAGACGAGGATTTTTAAGTAGGCCAGACCCGCTTCCGTCTTTAGTCACCTTATCGACAGGACATCCGCAATTCAGATCGATAACATCAAATCCGAGGTCCTCAATGATCTTAGCACACGCTCCAGCAAGTTTAGGCTTGCTCCCACAGAGCTGAGCTCCTATTGGATGCATCCCTGCTTCGAAATCGAGCAGCCTATAAGTATGAGGATCGTGACGAACCAGAGCGTCCATTTTAACCATCTCGCAATAGACAAGGCCTGGCTTATATTTAGAAGTCATCTTCCTAAAGGGAAGATCTGAGCAGCCTGCGAGTGGGGCACATAAAACATTCGAAGGGAGCTCTAGGTCTCCCAAAATAAGGGTACTTGGGTTTCGATCCATCTTAATGAAGGAACCTAAGAATAAGGCCTTTTAAGAAATCCAAAGCAAAAAAAGCGAGAAGGGGGCTTAAGTCAAGAGCGCCTATCGGCGGGATGATTTTCCTAAAAAGATTCAAATAAGGATTTGTATAAAATACTACAAATCTCATGTATTTAGACTGAGCAAAAGACGGAAACCAAGATCCTATGATACGGATCATAAGAAGGATGGTATAGGTCGTGAAAAGTAAATTTACAACTGCGGCTAATATTCCCATAAAATACTCTATAATTTTAGATAGTAGTTTAGCTAAAAAGAGCTATTTTGTTCCATCTCCTAATTGCTAAAACCGTCTCTCTCTATTCTTTTGTTTTAACAAAATAAGCCAAGGAATAAACTCCTGGAAGATAAATAACCTCGAAAATAGCAAATGATTTTTTTAGGCATTCACGCAGATGGCCAGGCTTTAAAAATAGCCAAAGCCCGCAGACAAAAGAAAACGATTACTATAGAGCTGCTGAGGACCCTTCCTCAGTATGAAGAAGACTCTATTGTAAAACCGCTTTACACTTTAGAGCCTACCCTGGGTAAAGAGTTCAAAGTCGTGACCGGTCTTGAATCGTGCGAGGTTTTCATTAGAACTTTGCAACTCAAGTTGTTTGATAAAAGAAAGGTAATGGCAGCCCTACCCTTTCAACTCGAAGGTTTAGTCCCTTTTCCTCTGTCTGAAGCGTTTATCATTCCTCAAATCTCTCGTCAAAAACAGGATACTTCTTCGCGTGTTCAAATCTTTGCTGTGAAAGCCAAGCAAGTAGAAAGCCACTTAGAAAAAATGAACTCATTCGAGATCGATCCCGATATAGTTTCTTCTTCCCCAAACGCTCTTTCTCGTTATTTTTCTTATTTTTATAGCACGTGTCCAGATGCGATCATGTTTTATTTTGGAGCTGAGGGGAGTACAGCCCTTTGCTTTGCATTAAATAAAATGGAAGCCTCTTATCCCTTTTCTTTTGGCATAGAAAAACTCATTCAATCGCTTTGGCAAGATTTTCCGGATCTTAATAGATCTGACCTTCTTGAAATGGCCTATTCTCTAGAGCTTAATGAAATAACCCCCTCTTCCTCACCCCATTTTTTTGAAACTCTTTTTCAATTGCAAAGAGAGATCGATCGCATTCTTTCTTTCTTCCAAACCAAGCCCTATGGCAAAACACAAAAGATCATCATAGCAGGAAGCTTCTCCTCCTTCTCAAAATTCAGAGACTTTTTTAAAAGCTCTCTTCCTGAATCATTTGAACTGATTGCAAGCCCCGCTTTCGGCCCTTATGACGAATCAACGATTGAGTCGTTTGCCATACCCATCGGTCTTGCTTTAGATGGCGCAGCAGGCGATGAAAGATCTGTTCAGCTCAGACAAAAGATGTTTATCTCTGAAAGAGCTTTTCGTAAAAAGACATCTTCTCTACTCACATATTTTGGTGCCTGCGCAGTCCTTGCTTTGAGCTTATTTATCTCGTGCCGTTTCTACACGGTAAATAAAGAGAAAACCTTAACAAGTCTCTGCGAAAGCTATTTTCCCGATTCTAGTTCTGCGGGAGATCTTGCTAATAGGGTCACAGTGATAGAAAAGAAACTCGGAAAACAGAAAAAAAGCTCGGCGCTGCTACTGCAGATGCCTAGCGTTTCAGAAGTACTTGCGTGGCTCAGCACACATCCATGCCTTACTAGAGGTCCTGACTCTTTGATCAACCTCGATCTGATAGACATTAAGCATATTCGGTATCAAATCATAAAATACCCTAAAATCAACGCTCCAGGCGTGGCTGCTGTTATTAAGGTAGATCTCGAATTCAATAGCCCCTCCTCAAGAGTTGCAAGAGACTTTCATGACGTTCTTCTCAAAGGGGATCCCATCGTCGATGAAAAAAAGGAAATCACCTGGCATGTGAAAGATACGGTCTATCAAACAAGCTTCTTTTTAAAGCCTAAAGGAGATGCAAAATGAAGGTTTCATTTTTACCCAAGTATTGGAAAGAATATCTCTTTCATCCTGCTGTTTTCTATCTGCTGCTAGCGATTGGACTCGTTCCTTCATTTTTTATTTTTTTTCGCTATAGCGTGAAAAATACCCAGCTCGAATCCTACTCTCAAAAGCTTCAGCTCCTACAGAAAAGATCTAGGCTTTTCATTCACAAGAAACAAAAAGAAGACCTTTTACTTTCTCAGATGAACGGTGCTGATCCTTACTATCTAGATAAATATGTTGAATCTCTTTCTTTCTTAGATTCTGAAATAAAAAAATGGCAGCGTCTTTCTGCAGATAAGCCCATTGAAGCGATAGAAAAAAGACTCAATTTTTTATGCAGTGATAAAAATAGACTTTTCTTTGCTGAAGGAGAAATCATTCAAGAAGGCTCTTTTAAAGAGGTTGAGGAAATTCAAAAACACCCCGTTGAAGTCAATGAAGATGACTTAAAAAGGATCCTCTGCGCTATTGAAGGAGTAAAAATTGCTCCCTATACATCCCCTGACAAACACCCTCAGATCCTCATTAAACAATTTGATCTGACTAAAAAAACGCATCCCGAGATCAAAGAAAAGGTATTTGTTCTCTCCATGCATCTTCTAAAACGTGAATTACTAAGTGAACCATCTCGATGAAATCCCTTATCCTTATCGCTCTATGCATTCTTTCCTTAACCTGCTGCAACAAAATACAGCAGCCTGATGAAAATACGATTATCAGCATGCAGCTCATCGATCGAAACGGCTTTGCAGAAACCATCAGCACCAAAGATAGGATTGCAAAACATAGAACCACAGACTTTCTTCGTCCTCAGCCTTACCAAAAAGTCCTTAGGGTATTTGGAAAAAATGTAGAAGGCAAAAGCCATTCTAAAATCACAACATACCATTCAAACGGCCATATTTCTCAGTATCTCGACGTCGTTGATGGAAGAGCTCATGGACAATACAGAGAATGGCATGCAAATGGTCATCTTAAAATGGAGCTTCAGGTCATTGAAGGCTATGCCGATCTGCAAGAGACTGCGCAAAGGACATGGGTCTTTGACGGTAAAAACTTTATTTGGGATGAAGATGGCCATATTATGGCAGAAATAACTTATGAAAGAGGAATACTTCACGCTCCTTCTCTATACTATCACCCCAATGGCAATCTGAAAAAAAGCATCCCTTATTTTAGAGATCAGATTCAGGGAGAAGTAGCTTTGTATGACGATGAAGGAAAGGTCTTAGAAGCGATCCAATTTAATGAAGGACTGAGAGAGGGTCTTGCTAAAGGGTATTGGACAGATCAAAAGATTCGTTATGATGAATTTTACGAGAAAGATCTTCTCCTTACAGCTTCGTATTATGATATACAAGGAAACAAGGTTTCAGAAATCAAAGACGGAAATGGATTTCAAGCGCTCTTTGAAAAAGATCGTCTTCTTTCGCTTGTAGAATACCAAAACGGTCTGCCCCAAGGGGTAGTAGAGATCTATGATGATAAGGGGAGAAAAACCTCTCTATATCATCAAATCGATGGCAAGAAAACTGGAGAAGAGTGGGCTTTTTACACCGATGGGAAAAATGCTAAAAAACCTCTGCCAAAACTTTGCGTTCGCTGGGAAGAAGACCTTCTACAAGGCGAGGTAAAAACGTGGTATGACAATGGTCTGCTTGAAAGCCAAAGAGAGTTCAATCAAAACAAAAAGCACGGAGTCTCTCTTGCTTGGTATAAAAATGGCGATGTCATGCTTATGGAAGAATACGACCAAGATAAGCTCATAAAAGCATCCTATTTCAAAAAAGCGGATAAAAAGCCAGTGACCAAAATTGAAAATGGCAAAGGCATTGCTACAATCTACTCTCCTGAAGGTGCCTTTATCAAAAAGGTAGCTTATGAAAAAGGCCTTCCACTCATCGATCCCCCTTCTTCATAAAAGAGAGTTATTTTGAAAAATGATTTTGCCGTTCTATCAACCAAAAATCAATATAGAGAAAATTATCGCTCTATAAGATCCTCTTTGTCAGATTTTAGAAGAAATGAAGCTTCAAATAGCTGCTTTACATTTTTTAGCTCTAGCTTTACAGATAGTAAGAAAGTGCTGTCATTTGCAAGTAAAACCGAAGAATTAAACCTTTGGCCACTAAATGACTTTCTTGCGTCAAGAAAGCAGCTAGTCTTACCAAAAGTATCGGGAGACTCTCTGGAAATCTATAAAGTAGACAGCACTGATACTCTGATCAGATCTTATTCTTCTATCCTTGAGCCCGATCCCGCACTTTGTGAAATAGCTAGCCTGCACGAAATTGATATCATTCTAGTGCCAGGACTTTGCTTTGATGAAAACTTTTCAAGGATTGGCTATGGCAAAGGACATTATGACAGGCTAATACCGTTGATTCGAAAAAGCAGCCCAAAAGTAGCTATCTTTGGCGTGGGATTTAAAGAACAGCTTTCAAAGACTCCTCTTGAAATACAGAGTCATGATGCCCCGCTCGATAACATCTTCTTGTTCTAATTGTCGTCGTTATTTTTGTTTGGGATATCTTGATCGCTGTAATCACTATCCCCATTAGAAGGTGTCTGTTGTTGCGATTGCTTAGGTGGCTTGCAATACTTAGCACCATCACATTGGCCAGGTGTTACTAAAGCCCCTGCAGCTACATTGGTACAGGTTGAATAGCTCGTACCACTCATGCAATACCAGAACACCGTATAGGGAGTCATAGAATTTGGTGTATTTCCATAAGGAGTTTGGTGCTGCCCAGTAGGATCCGACTGACCGAGAGAATCTTCAAAGTATCCCGATTCCTGAGGCTCTAAAACTTTTTCTCCAAGATTCGTTCCATTAGCTGCCATGATCGTGGCTTTCATCTTAAATGGAGAGTCATTCATCATGAATAAAGAAGCTTCTGCACTATGCTGAAGAATAATTAGAGCAGAAAATAGTGCAAAAGTACTTTTTTTCATTTTCAAGGTCCTTGTGTATTATCTTGAGGTGGAAGAATGTTCTCTCCCTCTTTATCTTTAAATTGTTGTGGAGCATTGTTTCCTCCGCAGCTTCTTTTGCCAGAACCTTGTTGAGCCTGCGTCATGGCACCTGTTCCTACATTATCAGAAAAAGAAAAATCAGATCCATCCATACAATACCATATGACAGTGTAGGGAGTTTTTGAACGAGCTGAATTCCTTTGCGATGCATTTCCTTCCTCTTCGTGACCATAATGTTGAAGAGAATCGGTCCATGTATTCGAACTTTGCGGAGTAATGACAACTTCTCCAAGATATGTCCCATCAGCTCCACGGATTACGGCTCTAAGCTTGAAAGCACTATCATTATAAAGACGAACGGTGCCTGCATCTACCTGAGTACAGACAAGTCCGAGGAACATTGCGATAACATAAAATAATTTCATAACAGCCTAGGTAGAGGGGGGCAAAAAAATACACCTCTTATTGTGCATTTTCCAAATGTGCCCATTTAAAGTCTAGATTGCCCATTGAGGACAATACCATTTCTTTCACATGAGCCTGACTTGCAAAGAGCATGTTATAGTAAAACACGGGAATAACAGGCATTTCTTTTATAAGAAGATCTTCACTCTGAGAAAGAACACTTCTTCTTTCTTCAGGATCACTCAAAGCAGATGACTCATCGAGCAGCTTAGTGTACTCAGCATTTTCCCACGAGGTATTATTTGTGCTAGCGCTTTTGAATTTGAAAACCTCAAGGAAGTTAATAGGATCATTGAAATCTGCAACCCAAGAGCCTGTTGCCATATCATAGTCATGTTTAACGAGCCGATCAAAATAGACTTTTGATTCTACAGCTTCTATCTTCACGTGAATACCGAGAGCCTCTCTCCACTGCTCTTGCACCACTTGTGCTACGAGATAATTTTTCTCATTGGAAGGAAAGATAAGCGTAAGACATGGAACCTCAGATGGCCCTAGATTAGATTCAGCAAGTCCCTTTTGAAATAACCTTTTTGCTTCTTCTACATCATGATCCTGGAAGTAAGGCCCTTTCTGGATCCCCATTGAGATTGGAACAAGCCCTGTTGCAGGTAGCTGCTCGCCCTGAAGCACATGCTCAACGATAGCTTTTCTATCTACCGCTATTGCAAGAGCTTTTCTTACATTTATGTTACTAAGAAAAGATTTTGCTGTATTTACACGGAAAAAATACGTGCCGAGCATAGGCTTGGTTTTAATATTTTGTTCTTTTTTAAAACTTTGAAGGGAATCCAGAGGAATAATAGATAGAGGCGATCCAATCCAATCGAGCTCTTTCTTCTCATACATCTTAAGCTCAGTTTCCGCTTGGACCATGCACATAGCAATCTTTGCAAGTTTTACAGAGACTGCATCCCAATATGTTTCATTCTTTACTACTTGAAGTTCATCGTTATGTTTCCATTTCTGTAAACGAAAAGGTCCACAGCTAACGATAGTAGCTTCCTTTTCTGCCCAGTAAGGGTTTTGCTTATCTGCAGATGCACAAACGGGAAAGAAAGCAGGAAATGCTGTTAGTTCTAAGAAATAAGGTGTTGGCTGCTCCAAGTACACCTTTAGAGTCTGGTCATCTATGATTTCTACTCCCAAAGAATCAGAAGGAAGAGTTCCTTGTTTTATCCCTTTCGCATTTTTAATCGGATAAAGCTGAAATGCATTGTCAGAAGGAAATTTAGGATCTAATACTTTCTTCCATGCGTAAGCAAAATCAGAAGCTTTAACAGCTTCACCATTTGTCCACTCCGCATTTCTTAAGTAAAAGGTATAGGTTGTAAGATCGCTTGATACTTCGATCACCTGTGCCAGCGCCGGCTCTACTTTTTCTTCTCGGTTGATTCTTGTAAGCCCCTCATAAAGCATATTCATAATCGTACGATCAGATAATGAGCGCGACTTTCTAGGATCTAATGTAGAGGGATCATCTACCAAATTAATCCGAAGAGAAGAGTTTTTCCCTATTTCAGAGGAGGGGAGGTTTGAGCTGCTACAGCTATATAGCAAACAAAACAAAGAAACGATCGTAGGCAGTACAAAATTCATAAAATTTTTCTCTTTCTTCGGTAAGTCTTGTTATTCTAATCTTTTAAAGCTCTTCAAGTTTTTTGTAAACCACGATAACATAACGGTTTTGTACTTATACTCAGGTAGATATGAATAATCCCAGTTCCCTTTTTGCTGTAGCTCAAACTTTCACTCCTATTTTCAATACTCAGGACCTGAAATCAACATTTGGAGGGAGAGATGGAAAGACACTTCCTCTTCAAAATAAATTACTTAAGCAGCTAGAGATGATAGCATTTCCTTCTACTTGTTTCAAGATTCTCAATAAATGCCTAAGCTCCAATTTGGCAGAAGTAGAAACAAACGAATATCCTTCTTCTATTCCTCTTTTTGTGGATCAAAGATTTTTATATACAGTTAATCTAAAGCCACAAGAAAGACAAAAAAAGCTTCCCCCTCTTTCCATGATGCTGGATACTATATACTCCTTTCTCGGAGCTCCCTATCTCTGGGGAGGTAACTGCGTAGAAGTTCCTGAAATCATGAACTTCTATCCTCCTAAGGTAGAGTGGAATACTCTCGATGAAACAACTAAGCATACATGGAAGCTGCGCGGAATGGATTGCTCAGGGCTTATCTATTACGCTGCAAACGGCTTTACTCCTCGTAATACCTCTTCTTTGGTTCATTATGGAAATCATGTAGATATCGAAGGAAAAAAGGTTCAAGACTGGAGTTTACTTCCCGGAGACTTGATTGTATGGAAAGGTCATGTAATTGTCGTTTTAGACCCTAACACTGTCATAGAGAGCTTGGGAGGAAGGGGAGTAATCACAACTCCTCTTAAAGAAAGAATTGAGCAGATCAAAACCGAACTCAAAAGATTCCCGCTCAATCATTGGGAATCAAATCCTTTGATCCCTGAAAATGAACGCTTTGTTGTCCGCAGGTGGCATCAGCTCTTTTTTTGAGAGTCTCTTCTAAGCTCATCGATTACGTTCGCTACAAGTGCCGTCCAGCCGCACTGGTGAGAGGCTCCAAGCCCCTTACCGAGTTCTGGATGAAAATATTCGTAAAACTGCAGGTGATCTCTCCAAAAAGGATCTTTAGAATAAGGAAAGAAGGGACCATGAAACGGTCTTACCCCTTCTTCATTCAGTTTAAATAAAGAGAGCACTCTCTCTGAAAAGGAGCTGGCCATATCATGAAGGGTAACAGGATTTTCTTCTTCTACTTTGATATGGATCTCTTCTTGGAAAGCTAAAGCAAGCTTTTGGAGCGATTCAATCATCAGATATGAAGCCTGCATCCATATAGGCCCTCTCCAATTGGAGTTGCCACCTTTGATCCTTTCGGAAGATTCTGCAG
>Ga0247841_10004043_pt1 | contig 25893 bp, 20 predicted proteins | sample LaCruzMarch2015__2_FD_192410 | JGI IMG/M metagenome (GOLD analysis project Ga0247841, IMG submission 192410) | Freshwater microbial communities from meromictic Lake La Cruz, Castile-La Mancha, Spain - LaCruzMarch2015_18m | ecosystem: Environmental > Aquatic > Freshwater > Lake | place: Spain... | reverse complement strand
CAAGAACGCCGATTATAAATATTTTAAAATTTTTATAATTAAACCGATAACCCTCGGCATAAAAAAGAATAGATAAAGCTAAAAGAGTAACAAACAATGCAACTGAGAGCTGGGAAATTAGAATTTTAAAAATTGATTTTGTCCGGCGATTATTCGTCATATTTAATATTGTATTGTATATTAGTCAAAAATACCATACAATTAAGTAAGCGTTAGGTAACTAGACAAGGATTATTATGGCAAATTTTAAGATTGAAGGCAAGGGTAAATTAAAAGGAACAATTAAGATTTCAGGCGCTAAAAATGCAGCTCTAAAGATTCTCCCAGCGGCTATTTTGGCAAACAGTACTTCAATAATTAAAAACGTTCCGGAGATAGCTGATATTCACAAACTAGAAGACATTTTATCAAGTATAGGCACAAAAATTACTCATGACGGCAATATCGTCACAATTGATCCTAGAAAAATTAATTCATACAAACCAGATAGTAAATTGATTAAGAAATTACGCGGCTCGATTGTTGTTATCGGCCCGCTTTTGGCAAAATTCGGACAAGCCGTCTTTTCACAACCAGGTGGATGCTTAATCGGAGCTAGATCAATAGAGGAGCATCTTGATGTTTTCGCTCAAATGGGAGTTAAAATCACAAAAAAAGGCAACGAGTATCATCTCAAAGGCAAGCCCAAGGCCGGAGAAATCATTCTGAATAAAATGAGCGTAACGGCAACAGAAAACGCAATTATGTCGGCCGTACTAGCCAAAGGAACCACTAAGATTCATGTTGCCGCCGCCGAACCTGAGATTGAAGACTTGGCAAATTATCTAAACAAAATGGGTGCCAAGATTACCGGCGCCGGGACACATGATGTTATAGTTCAAGGCGTTAACAAACTTGAAGGCAAGGAACACGAAGTTCTTCCTGACCGCATTGAAGCCGGAACATATTTAATAGCCGCGATCGCGACGAATTCTGAAGTAGAAATCGGTCCATTTATACCGAAACATTTGAGTATTGTTTTAAAAAAGTTAGAAATAGCTGGCGCAAAATTCGAATTAATAACAAAAAATAATAATTCATATATCAGAACAAAGGCACACGGAGAATTAATCGCCACAGATATTGACACCAGAACCTATCCCGGTTTTCCAACAGATCTTCAATCTCCTTATGCAGTTTTAATGACTCAAGCAAAAGGCAAGAGTCAGATTTTTGAAACTCTGTTTGAAGGACGATTCCTTTATATTGACGAATTAAAAATGCTCGGCGCCAAAATTGACGTCTTAAGTCCACATATTATTCAAATATTCGGGGCTACAAATATGAAAGGAACCCAAATATCAAGTAAAGATATTCGGGGCGGAGCAGCTTTGGTTATCGCCGCTCTTATTGCAGAAGGAACAACAACTATAACCGACGTTCATTATATCGATAGAGGATACGAGCAAATGGATCAGAAGCTCATCGGCGCCGGTGTAAATATTGAGAGAGTGTAATACTTATGGTCAAAAAAATTGCTATTGATTTAGGCACGACGAATATTTTAGTCTATCTGCCCAAAAAAGGAATTGTCATAAACGATCCCAGTGTTGTCGCGCTCCAGGCGTCCAGTAATAAAGTAATGGCAATTGGTGAAGAAGCCAAAAAAATGATCGGCAGAACCCCAGAAAGCATCATCGCTGCGAGCCCTCTCAAAGATGGAGTAATCGCCAACTTCCGAATTGCCGAAGCAATGCTGCGGTATTATATTAATAAAGTTTCAGGCAGCATCAGATTATTAAAACCGGACATCATGGTCTCGGTTCCCGCCGGTGTCACTTCAACAGAAAGAAGAGCCGTTATCGACGCCTGCAATGCCGCCGGTGCTAAACAAACTTATATTATTAAACAACCTATCGCGGCGGCTTTAGGAGCAGGAGTGCCGATCGCTGCCCCAACCGGCAATATGATAATCGACATTGGAGGCGGGACCAGTGAAGTCGCTGTAATTTCACTGGGCGACGTCGTAGCTTCATCATCTGTTAGAGTTGGAGGAAATAAATTTGACGCTGCAATCGCACAATATATCCGCAAAAAACATAACTTAATTATTGGTGAACAAACCGCTGAAGAAATAAAAATCCAGATCGGCTCAGCTCAAACTCCCAAAAAAGAATCAAAAATGGAAGTTTCGGGCTCCAATGCCATCAGCGGTCTACCTGAAAGCATTATAATTACCTCTGAAGAAATCGTGAAAGCAGTCAAGCCGCCATTGGTTGAAATTATTAACGCAGTTAAATTTGTCTTACAAAAAACCCCGCCCGAACTAGCTTCAGACGTAATGGATAAAGGCATAATTCTAACCGGCGGAGGCTCGCTCTTACGCCATATTGACACACTATTAACCAAAATCACCGGTGTGCCATGCGAAATAGCTAACGATCCAATTGAATGCGTTGTGAAAGGTACCGGCATCGCAATCGAAAGTCTGGAAACATTTAAGAAGTCTGTCCTTTGGGCAAAAGAGTAACTTGAATCATGAATCTTGAATTATGAATCATGGGAGCCAATCAACCAATGCAAATTGGAATTGATGCATCAAAAACTGCGCTGAAACACAAAACTGGAATTGATAACACTGTTTATCAAATAATTTTAAATTTGGAAAAAATTGATAAAAAAAATACTTATTCTCTTTATAGCAACAAATCAATCGACAAAGCCCTAAAGCAAAACAAAAACTTTCAGGAAAAACTCATACCTTTCCCGAGGCTTTGGAATAAATTCAGACTGCCTCTAGCCCTTATGCGAGACAAACCTGAAAAATTTTTACAAATCACAAATGCAATACCGGCATTCGCCCCTCAAAAAACTGCCGTGTTTATACATGATTTAGCCTTTAAATTTTTCCCTAAAGCCTATTCGTCATACGAACTAATGCTTCAAGAATCAGCAATAAAAATTGCACTTGCTAAAGCCGAAAGAATAATATTTAGTTCCAACGCAAACAAAGATGACTTCTTAAGGTTTTATAATTTTCCTGAAGAGAAAATGAAAGTCGTGCCGCTGGCATTCGATAGTGATGTTTATAAAAAAATATCAAAGCCAAAACAAATTCTGAAAATAAGTTCCCCTTATTTGATTTTTGTTGGCAGATTAGAAAAGAGAAAAAATATAGTCAATATTATCGAAGCGTTCATGGAGTTTAAAAAGAAATTCAAAACTGATCACAAACTAGTATTAGCAGGCAAAGAAGGTTATGGTTACGACGAAATCGAAGCAAAAATTAATGAGAATCAAAATTTTAAGAAAGATATCATCATAACCGGATACATGCCTGACCAAAAATTAGCAAATCTTTACGCACTCTCAGACGGATTGATTTTCCCCAGTCTTTATGAAGGATTTGGCATACCGATACTGGAAGCAATGGCTTGTGGCGTTCCAGTTATCACATCAAACATTTCTACTCTAAAAGAAGTTGCCGGTGATGCCGCACTTTTAGTTAATCCCGAAAATGTCAGTGAAATTTCCAAAGCAATCAATACTATAACATCCAACCAAAAAGTGAAGCAGGATCTAATATCTAAAGGAAAAACTCAAATTAAACAATTTTCGTGGGACAAAACAGCTAAAAACATTCTTAATATTTTAGAAGAAATGTAATGAAAGAAATTAGTCAATTAAAAATTGCCATTGTACATGATTTTTTAACCAAAATCGGCGGCGCCGAAAAAGTATTGCTTTCGATGCACAAGTTATTTCCAGAGGCTCCCATTTTTACGCTTGTTTATGACGAAAATGGCACAAAAGGTGTTTTTAAAAATTGTAAAATAATTGGTTCTTCTTTAAATAAATATCCTTCAGCAATAAAAAAGAAAACCAAGTTTCTGCTTCCGTTCTACCCAAAAGCAATCGAGGAATTTGACTTTTCAGAGTATGACATCGTAATATCATCATCAAATTCTTTTGCCCACGGCATTATTACCAGTCCCAAGACCTTTCATTTATGTTATTGTCATTCGCCAATGCGATACGTATGGGATTACACAAATGAGTATCTGGCTGAAAATAAAATTGGATACGGATTAAAAGGCCTTTTTGTTAGAAAAACACTCCATGAAATTAGGATTTGGGACAAAGTTTCCAGTCAACGCGTTGATAAATGGATCGCTAATTCGTTCAATGTTAAAAACAGAATTAAAAAGTATTATCAAAAAGATTCTTCTGTTATATATCCTCCTGTACCAGTAGAGAATATTGAATTTAACGAAAATGTACCGGACGATTATTATCTAATTGTTTCTCGCTTAGAACCGTACAAGAAGGTTGATGTGGCCATAGACGCTTTCAACCAGACTGGAAAACCGTTGGTAATTATTGGTACTGGTTCAAGAAGCGATTCCTTAAAAAGTATAGCTAAAAGCAATATTGAATTTCTTGGATGGCAATCAGATAAAGCAGTATACGAATACATGCGAAACGCCAAGGCGTTAATATTTCCAGCTGAAGAAGATGCCGGTTTAACGCCAATTGAATCAATGGCAACTGGACGTCCGGTTATTGCCTACGGCAAAGGAGGTGTCACAGAAAACGTCATAGAGAGTAAAACCGGCCTATTCTTCAACGAAGCTAATTCCAAATCTCTAAATGAAACGATATCTGAATTTGAAAAAAATATTCTACAATTTTCTCCTAAGACATGTCGCGAACAGGCTTTAAAATTTTCCGAAAAAGACTTTAAAGAAAATCTAATGAAAGAAATTGAAAACGGTTATCGGGATTATCTAAAAAAGATGGAACCAAATGTCAAAGATTAAGATTTTAGGTATTAAAATAGATAATTTTAAATCCGACCAAATCACAGAGAAATTGGACGCCTTTATATTACAAAAAAAACCAGCTTTAATTTGCACTCCAAACACAGAATTTATTGTGTCTGCTCAAAAAGATAGCTATTTTAAAGAAATCCTAAACGATACATCGAGCTTAAATCTACCTGATGGAATTGGACTGTTGTGGGCCGCTAAATTTAATACTTTACCAACTCCAAAAGTTACTTTTGTCCGTGAAATAGCAATCATTGTTGAATGGATTTTATCAATTTTATTGATCCCATTATTGCCCAATTTATTCAAAAATCCCCTCAAAGAACGAATAACTGGAGCAGATTTCACTAGAACAATCGCTAAGTTTGCCGCCGACAATCGCTTAAGAATGTTTTTGCTCGGAAGCGCGCCGACTGTCGCTGAAAGAACAGCACTCCAATTACAAATGGAAATACCCAGTTTAAAAATTTCCGGAGTGCACTCCGGAAAAGCTGAAGAGGCTTCGCGAATACTCGAAGCAATCAATAAATCACGCACCGATATATTATTAGTGGCATTTGGCGCGCCAAAACAAGAAAAATGGCTGGCTGAAAATTTAAATAAGACAAAATGTAAAATTGGAGTTGGAGTCGGCGGATCATTTGACTTTATCGCCGGCGTAAAAAAACGAGCTCCCAAATGGATGCAAAAGTCCGGTCTCGAATGGTTTTACAGACTTGTTCAAGAACCAAGCAGAATAAAAAGACAATTGGCTTTGCCAAAATTTCTTTGGCTCGTCTTTATTAATAAATTAAAGACACACGATCATTTGTTGTGAGTCTTTTTCCGCTCGTAGATCATGCTTTAACCTGCTTACACAGAATCACGTTAAAGCGTGGACTACAATAACGGGGGACAATAAAAAACACCCTCCTCGTCCTAATAGGAATAGAAAGGTGTTTAATTTGCCTCATACAGACTCATCTCACAGCCACTTAGTTAAATTGATCGGGAATTTCTTATTTGACCGCAGTCTGCAAAGAAATATTCCCAAAATGTTGTAGGTTTATTAATTATGGCGAGATGAATGTGTTTTTAAAGGCATTATAATGCTAATTAGAAAATGTTTTTTATTCTCTATCAAGAGATACAACTGTACGAAAATTTAAGTTATTAATTTTGTAACTTTTTCTAATTAAAAAATATCACCCCCAATATTAACAGGGATGATATTTTCGTATTTTAGCACTTTAATGTTATCCTTAGTTGAATTATTCAGATTCAGGAGTAACTACAATCACGTTAATATTTTTCTTATTAAGAGCAGTAACTAGCTGATCCTTGTGCTGCATACCGAACACTAAGATACTTGTATTTTGGCCATTTTCTTCCATCATTTTATCAATGTTATCAGAGACCTCTTGACTTCTTTGGTCTTTGGCTAACTTCATGAACTTATTATAGGCAGTCTGATACTCTTCCTTTAATGCTTCTAAATCAGTAACATTCTGATAAACATTTACTGGAGCTGTCGTTGTAGATGTAGTTGAAGTTGTTTCATAGCTTCTACTGGATGTAAAAGCTTTAGAGGCACTAGTGACCTTACTAATTTCCTCAGTTAACTCTGTATCATTATTTTTCTTCGCAAAATTTATAATAGGTTGCAAAGAACTTCCACTACTTTTATTACTGCTACTTCCTAAGGCAGACAAGATATTTGCAGCTGATGATTGGCTGCTGCTTGAAGTCGATGTTGTTCCGGTCGATCCCGAACCGTTTTGAGCTTCAAGTTCTTTTATTCTTGCTTCCATATAAACAAGGTTTTGTAGCTCTGCCTTTGCTTCATTAATAGTATCTGCATTTTGCGAACCATATACATGCGCGTCATCATCTTGAGCTGCTAACACAGCCGCGCCACCAGTTAAATACATATTTCGTTCATAACCATCAAGTTTTTCGTCCACGCTTTTTTGAATAGCATCCGCAGTTTCAGTAGAACCACCATCCTTCAAATAATGTTCGATAATTGTTTTTATATTCGACCTAATCCCTTCAATTTCCGAAAAACCAGTTTTAATTTTTTCAACCTTATCAGCAGGCATTAACCCGTAAAGATCGGTTTCATCCATCACATATTTAATATGATTATCTTTAACCAATGTTTTTAATATAACGGAAATCTCTTTTTGAACTGTCGTCGCCTGATCGTTCGTTTTATCGGAAGCATTTGAAGTTGGCTCTTTATGCAGCTGAGGTATGTATATTACTGTTGCCTTTGCATTTGGAACTTCGAATTTTTCTACATTCTTAAAATTTAAATTCGTTAAATCTGGAACATTTGAAGACAAGGAAGTACTTAACGTCTGATTTAATTTAGCAACGCTTATGGATCGAATTGGACTTTTTACTATACCTATGACCAATAAAACACCTATTAACAAACAAATAGCTGCAAATGCAGGAATCTTATTTCGATGTGAATATATGATTTTTCTTAATTTCTTTCCATATTTATTTTTATTAACTAATAATGCTTTTTCTTTAAAATAATTCTCAATGTTCTTTTTATTCATAATTTGTATGAAGTCCTAACTTTTTAAAACCACTGTGGGCTTAATTCCAATTAAACCGCTCAATCTTAAGACTTAGCAAAAAGCATGTCAAGCGTATTCGTAGACGACATGGTCCTAAGTTTAGTCCACGACAAATTAATCACTAAAAAACTTTTTGTTATTTCTGTCAATAAGGCTGAGCTTGTTTTTGAACTTTTTCATAAAAGATCATACAACGTTAAATTTGTAAAAATGTCTAAATTAGATATTTTTTTAACCAAAGAAATGACCTCTTAAGCCTTTTTTTGTAACTTTTCACAAAGAAAGACTCAGAAAAACGAATTTATTGTTAAAAAACATATAAAACTTCCAGATCAATCCCTGTATTTTAACAATGGTTTCGAAACGCTGAGAGAAACTGGCAAACCGTGTTACATCTTAAAAAAAGGAGGGATAAACACAGTGCAGGTTAGATATTACTCTCCAAATGGAAGGGTACATGTTAGACACGGATGGTCAGACAGGTCAGATCTGAAAATCAACACCAGAGTAGCAAGTAATAATGTCATTGCGATCTCTGGGCCTCCAGGAGTGGGTAAATCGTTCTTCATTGCACGGCTCCTGCGTCACAATGATAATAGGTTCGTTTTGGCAAACAAGGATAGCGTCCGCCCACCAACGAAACTGGAGGCAAGAGGAAAAATTCCTTATAGACAAGTTTCTATTTGGGATATCGTCAACTGCAAAGAGCAGCAGCTATGCTCTATGAACGTCGGCATTTATCTGAAGCCACGTCCAGAATGGTCTTACTGGATAAAAAAAATGGGACTGATGGATAAAGGAATTTTTATTCCAGACCCAGAAGAAACAGTGACTTGCGCCGACATGTTCATTAATCGTTATTTGATTAAACCACTTCTAAAGCAACATTCTAGACTTGGCAAAAATCAATTTTTGTTACTTGAAATTTCAGATGAGCTAGAAAATGACTTTCTGGAAATCTTCCCAGAAATGACAATCTTGAGACTTCAATGCAAGAGAGAGATAAGAGTAGAAAGACTTATAAAACGCTATCACCCAAAAACTCACCGTGATTGGGTAATAGCGTCGCTCAAAACCTTAGAATCTGTTTCCTTTAGGTCAAAGCGAAGTTTGTCAAAAAACTTGTATGAGGAGAAAAACGAAACCAGAGAAGATTTACAAAAACTCTCTGCTCTAGTACAAAAAATCGTCAGTCTTAGAACAAGGCAATGCACCATGGATCTACTTGTGAAAGATTCGACGATTCAAGAGAAGACGCATGGAAGAATGGGTAGGAAGCCATGAAAAAGGTCAGTGGATAACACGGGGCGCGAGTTTAACTGCTTTCGCCCCAAAACCTCAAGTTTAATCTTTAAGTATATTTATGAAGCAGTGTATTAATTGTTTAAGTGAAAATGTTTCGACTATTGTGGAGAAAAACCACATATTTTATTATTGTTCAAATTGCAAAGAAAAAAACGAACGAGTGATCGATAATGATGGACAAAATTATTCAACAAAAGAAAATGGATTAATAAAACACGTCACGATTGGCGCAATTATTGAAAGGAATAATGAAATCCTATTAATTAAAAGGCAAAAATTTCCATATGGACTTGGTATACCAACCACACATTTGCATTATGAAGAATCAGTCGAGGAAACACTAAACAGGTTGTTTATTGACAAAATCGGGCTGAATCTCAAAGATAAGAAGTTAATTTTTCATCAAACAGTTATTGATCCTTGCCGGTATGGAGCAGAGCTTCATGAGTGTTATATTTTTAGATGTAAGATTAAGAACCTTGATTTTATTGGAGCTGGACAAGCTAACTTGGTCTGGCAACAAAAAAATAGACTGAAAGATGCAGACCTGATCTCTAATGCAAAAATTATATTATCTAGAATTAATTTTTTTGAAACAAGTGAAAGTCCAGCAATCCATGCCGATATTAACAGAGCCACCAAATTACCAGAAAGTTCTATCATTGATGCTATCCCATTTTCCATTATTACATTCGACAAGAAAAATAGATTAACTTTTACAAACACTTCTGCAAAAAAGATGCTATCGACTTTAAAAAAAATCGATAAGAAGAAGTATGATGAATTCATAAATTCTCTATCAGAGATTTCTTCGCGAGCGATATTAGAAGAGTATACAGTTTCAAGTATTATTAAAGAACAAAATCAATCATTTAATTTAATCGCAAACCCTCTGATTAATAATGGAAAAACATGTGGCTCTACTATTGTTGTTAAGGATATCACTAAAGAACAACGCCAAGAAGCCCATAATGTACTAAGCTATCAGACGTCCCTGGCTTTAAGTTCAGAATCAAGCCATGCCAACATAATTAAAACTATGTTGAAACAGATGTTTATAGGCATGGATATTATAGGAGTAAGTTTAATGGTACTAAGAAGGGATTATCTTAAGGTAGCTTTTAGCTACAGTAACGATGACGATCCCAAACATAAACCACTGAGCCTAAAGATGGGGACTGGCGTCGCTGGATATGTCGCACAAAGCAGAACAATGTTAGCCATACCAAACACAGAGAAAGATCCTCTTTTCATTCCATTTCCGCACCACAAAGCAAGATCGTTGCTCTCAGTACCCGTAATCTCTAATAATAAGCTATGGGGTGTGTTGAATCTTACAAAATCAAAAAATTATTTTTTCTCTGAGGATGAAACTAAAACAGCGTCAATAGTCGCCAACAGAATAGCCCAAGCAATGGAATACGAGAAACTCTATCAACAATTAGATGACGAAAGAGAGACTTTTAAAAAAGTACTAGAAACAACGACTGATGGTTTAATAATGCTCGATAAAGACTACAATTTAATGTTTGCGAATGAAGCCGCGATCAAATTACTTCCTTTAAAAAAGGATGATTTGGAGAATAAAAACATTATCAATTACCTATCTGATACGAGCGAAGAAAATTCAAAAAACATGCAGGCAATCATCCGAAAAGCAATTAAGAACAAAAAATCTTACAACATTGAATTTGTTTTACAAAAAGGAACTGAAAAAAGGATACAATGTCAATTCAATCCTGTAATTGAAAAGAATAACCGATGCAACAGCGTTCTCATAGGCTTTTCCGATACAACAAAACTAGTCAAAAAACAGGAAACGGTTAAAAAACAAATCAAACAGCTAACCGGATTATTTAAGATATCCTCCCTTTCCATTAGTTCTCTAAATTTTTATAGTAATGTTTTAGAAAAAACAGCTACCATAGTGGATTCAAAGACAGCAGATATATTTTTTTTAAATTCAAAAAATGACAGAACTGGTCTAATTAAAAATAAAAACTCTGAAATACCAAAATTAATTACCCAAATATTAGAAAAAAAGACCTTTGAAGATGAGTTTATATGTAATAATGTAAAAAGTCACTTTGAAAATATAAAAAACATCTCTAAAATCATACTGACTCCGATGCGACTAAATCATGAGACTATCGGCTTTTTATACGCGATTAATAAAGAAAAAAAATATAATAGCCGTGACGCAAAATGGCTCAGCATTATCGCGACAAGAATTGCCTCAAGAATGGATACAGCAAAGCTTTTTGATCAGATCAAGCAAGATGAACAACAACTAAAAAATGTAATTGATAATTCCGGAGACGGAATCATTGTTGGACGAATCTCCGATTGCAAAGTCATTGTTTGGAATAAAGCCATGGAACACATTACCGGCTTTGAAAATTTAGGAGAGTTCGAAAAAGAGAATCCCGATCTTTTATTCAGTATTAAGAAAATCAGAAAAAGAGCAATCAAAGAAGATAAAGATACAATATACAAGACCTTAAAATATAGAAACTATGATGGAGAAGAACAATGGATTGGCGTAACATTTTCTTTTGTAAAAACTGAAGGAAAAATCGAGTATATAATTTTCAACGTCAGAGATGTTTCTCAAGACAAAGCAATTGAAGCCAGAAACAAAGAGTTTATATACACCACTACTCATGAACTAAGAACACCTATCACTGCAATCAAAGGATACCTATCTATGATATTGAACGGAGACGCAGGAGAAATTAATCCAAGACAAAAGCTGTATTTTGACAGAGTATATAAATCAACAGATAAGCTTATTCTTTTGGTTGAAGATCTGCTCAAAACTGCCAAGATCGAAGAAAATAAGATGGTGTTTAATAAAACTCCATTTAGTTCAAAGAATTTAATAATAGATGTTATCACTGATTTCAAACAAAAAGCAGGAGACAAAAACATTAATTTAAAAATGGCCGTCACATCCAAAGATATCAAGCTTATGGGCGATTATGATAAAACCAAACAAGCATTATCAAATCTTGTAGATAATGCCATTAAGTATACATCAAACGGCGATATAATAGTGAAGAACAAAATATTAAAAAAATTTGGAGCAATAGTAGTGGAAGATACTGGAGTTGGGATTCCTAAAAAAGACATGGTTGCAATTTTTAATAAATTTTACAGAGTGCAAAATTCAGAGAGCATTAAGGCTGGAGGAACTGGACTTGGTTTATTTATTGTAAAAAACTTAATAGAAAAACAAGGTGGTAGGGTAGAGGTTATAAGTAAACTAGGCAAAGGTTCAAGTATTTCAATAATGTTACCATTAGCAAATTAATAATTAATATCCCAGTTGGGTAGTTATGTATCCAATGGAATAAGAAAGAGTTATTATGACAGTTAAAGAAAAAAAGAAAATTTTAATAGTAGAAGACAATCAAACGTTGGTTGAGATGTATAAAGAAAAACTTAAAGTTGAAGGCTTTGCAGTAGCCACAGTTATGGATGGGAAAAAAGCAATTGCAAAAATCAAACAAGGTGCAGACCTAATTTTGCTAGATATATTAATGCCAGGCTTGAATGGATTTGAAATCCTTAAGAAAATACAGCTCGATAAAAATCTCAAGCAAATTCCGGTGTTAGTTTTGACCAATATTGGGAGCGACTCATTTGATAGCGACAAAAAATTAGCCCTTTCTTTAGGCGTAACTGATTATATGATAAAAGCGCTCAACACTCCGGAAGATGTGGTCGCATCGATAAACAAGATATTGGAATAACCTTTAAGCAAATAGCCGTCTAATCAATAGTGCTATTTTTATTGTCATTGCCTGATCAAACACCCTGGGATCCGCACCGAGGATTTTTGATATCTGATTTAATCTATAGATTATTGTGTTTCGATGCACTCCAAGTTCCTCAGCTGTTTCAGTTAGATTTAAGTTTTGGTCAAAGAAGCATTCTAGTGTCTTGTTTAAATCTTCATTGTGCATACAATTAAGCATCTGATTTGCAAACTGAACATTTTTCTCTCTATTTCCTTCACCTAAGATAGTAAGAATACCTAAATCACCAAAATAGTACCCTCTATCTTTTCCCCAAAGTTTCTGACCAAGTTCCAAAGACAAATCTGCTTCCCGAAAACCTGTTATAAGCCCTTCAATTCCGCTGTATGCTTCTCCGAAGCCAACAGCTATGCTGTGTATTCGATAATTTTTTAACGGCTCAAATATGGATTTATATGACTTTTTTAGAAATTTGACGATACTTATCTGATCTTGATCGTTGACTGCTTTAAATACAGCGAACTTATCATTTCCTAAGTAGGCAATTATCACGTCGTTATTTCTGGAAAAAAAGCCATTAATAGTATTCTCGATGCTTCTTTTAGCGTTTTTAATTACTTCATCGCGTTCAAAACTAGGTTGATCGATAGATAAGAGACATTTTTCCCAAAAACCATCCATATGAATTACAATAGCGACTCGTTTAGTTTCCAAATCATAGCCCAATACCTTTGCTTCAGATTCATAAAAAGGCAAATCATTTTTTGAAGCATTATTTACCAACTTTGTAATAAATTGATCAGTTGTATCAAGTGTTGGTTTATTATTTTCATAATATTGCTGAATTAACAGCTCGGCAAAACTTTTAATCAATGAGATATAACTGTTAATCTTCTCAATTCTTTCATTTAAGAGTAATAAAGCTATAGTTTCTCTCTGGTATTCAAGAGGAATTAGAACCTGCTGACGCTCATTCACGTCGACAGTTGTAACATCGGTTGCTTTAAAAGCATCTTTTTGCAATTCAATTTTAGATCCTATTTGATTTGGATCAGGAGAAGCTAGGCATGTCCCGTTCATACTCACAACAAATGCATCTCTACCTAGGAGATTCATTATATAGTTTTTGATTTCTTTACTAACTTTTTCAGATAATTGCATACTCACCTTTCAATTTAATAAACCGGTAAATTACGATATCTTTAAAAAGTGTCGGAATTCTACACTTTTTTATAGGATTTGTCAATAGTAAAAGCATAAATTAATACCATTTTGTGATAAAGAACTAAATAGATTACATTGATAGATTATCCTTAAGAGTAATGAACTACATCGTAAAAAATTTATAAAATTTCCCTAAGAAATAAAGTATTTTTGTGAGTATTCACAAATTTAAAATTATTAGCGAAACAATATAGCTAAGCACTAAAAAATATTTATAAAATAATGAATGATTCTTGACACACAGCATACTTTTGCTGTATTGTATACATAAGTAAGGTAGCCGTTTCGGTTACCGCTTTTTAAATCAGATTAGTTTTATATGTTATAATTAAAGAAGAAAATAAAATAATACGGATATACGAATTACAACAAGATATACGAATGTGCAGATAATTTGTACAATCTGTAAATCTGAGAAAAATTTGTAAAATCTGTATCAAAAAAGGAGAAAAGATGGCACAAAATTCAAACCCGTTTATGAGCGCAATCGAAGAAATCTGCGAAGACAAAGGCCTAAATAAGGACGTCGTTATTGAGACAGTTGAGGCTGCTCTGGCTGCCGCCTACAGAAAAGACTATGGAAAACCTAAACAAATATTAAAAGCGAAAATGGATCCAGTTACAGGTCAAGCTGACATGTTTAGATTATATACAGTTGTTGACTCTGAAGAAGAAGTTAAAGAGAAAGAACAAGAATTAACTCTTGATCAAGCCTTAAAGCTAAATAAGAAAACTAAGGTTGGTGATGAAATATCTATTCCACTTGAGAAAAAAGAGGAATTTGGAAGAATTGCTGCTCAAACCGCCAAACAAGTCATTATTCAAAGAATCAGAGAAGCCGAAAGAGAGCTACTTTACAAAGAATTTAAAGACAAAGAAAATCAAGTTGCCAATGCAACCGTGCAACAGCTCGAAGGCAAAAATGTAATAGTTTCTCTTGGAAAGGCCAATGGTATTATGTATCCTGCTGATCAGGTTCGAGAAGAAAGATATTACATTGGACAAAGAATTAAAGTTTTTGTTAAAGAAGTAGTCGAAACAACCAGGGGTCCGCAAATCATTGTTTCTAGATCGGATAAAGAATTAATTCGTGGACTTTTTGAGCTTGAAGTGCCGGAAATTAATGCCGGAACCGTAGAAATTAAAAGTATCGCCAGAGAAGCCGGCTCCAGAACAAAATTGGCCGTTATCGCAACCGAAGACAAAATTGATCCGGTTGGTTCTTGTGTCGGACAACGCGGAACCAGAGTTCAGGCAGTTTTGGCTGAAATTGGTGAAGAAAAGATTGATATCGTTCTTTGGGATGAAGATGTTGAACAGTTTATCATGAACGCGCTTTCTCCCGCAAAAACTAAAAAAATCTCCATATCATCTAAGGACAATAAAGCTACGGTGTACGTGGAACAAGAAAGCTTGTCTTTGGCAATTGGTAAAGGTGGACAAAATGTTCGCTTGGCCTCAAAACTAACTGGTTGGGGAATCGACGTCGTTCTTAATGAAGAAGAGAAAACCAAGAAAAAAGAGGAAGACAATATCGAGAATGAAAAAGATATTAAAGAGTAACTACTTGTTTTAATTAACTGCTCATAAACATCTAAACTAATAATTATTCTAATTCCTCTAATTCCTGCCTACCGGCAGACAGGTCTAATTATTCTAAAAAATAACCAAGCACCAATAAATCCAATAAATTAATAAATTGGGATTTGGGGTTTAATTAGGTTAATTAGAATAATTAGGTCAATTAGAAATTAGTAAAACTTGTATCTTGTTCCTTGTTTCTTTGATTAAATACTCCTCTTGCGCCATATGCTATAATTGTATGTTGCACTAATAGCTAAAGTAATATTTATTTTATATATTTCTATGAATCAAGATATTTTTAAAAAATTTAGTGAGAATCTGAAAAAAGTTTTAATCATGTCGGAGCGGATATCAAAAGAGCAAAATACTCCGATGAATACGGAGCATCAGCTTCTAGCTCTGTCCATGATTAAAGATAACCTTGCCTTTGAAGTACTCTCAAGCTTTAAAATTGGCACAGATCAAATTCAAATGGTTGGCTCTTTAATCAGTAAACAAAACATACCGAAAAAACCGATCGGATTGTCCGGTGAATCTAAAAAATCGATTCAAGCGGCCGTAAAAATAGCCTCAAAATATAATCATTCAATTGTTGACTGCGAACATCTTTTAATCGCTTTATTATCAGATAATTCTTTTAATTCATATATGATTATTAAAAGAATCGGAGTTAATCCTGATAACATTGTCAAACAGATCGAATCAATTTTTGGCAATATAAATGAAACCTTTGCTCAAGTAAATATTCCACCGGAAAATGAAAATATTATGAACGAAATGGGGGTAGGAGATAATGACTTTTTTGGTCCGATGGGGCCAATGCAAGGTGGCGGACAGACTATGACTAAAGCAAAAACAATTTCTCATCTTGAACTTTACACAACTAATATCAACAAACTGGCAGCAGCAAATAAACTCGACCCTGTAATCGGCAGAGAAACTGAAACCGAACGAATTATTCAAATATTATCAAGACGAACTAAAAACAACCCCATTCTAGTTGGCGATCCCGGAGTAGGGAAAACATCGATCGTTGAAGGATTGGCGAGAAAAATCATTGACGGTAGAGTAACAGCCAATCTTCTAAATAAAGAAATTCTATCATTAGATATGGGAGCGTTAATTGCCGGAACAATGTATCGAGGTCAATTCGAAAGCAGAGTAAAGAAGATCCTTGATGAAATTAAGAAAAAAGGCAACGTAATTTTATTTATCGACGAAATTCATACCGTTGTTGGTGCAGGCTCTACCGAAGGATCAATTGATGCTGCAAATCTCTTAAAACCAATGTTGGCCAAAGGAGAACTTCGGACAATCGGCTCAACCACTTTTGACGAATACAAAAAACATATTGAAAAAGACCCTGCCTTTGAAAGACGATTTCAACCGGTAAAGGTTTCTGAACCAAGCATTGCCGAATCGATAAAAATTTTAATGGGAATAAAAAATAAATATGAAAGCCATCACGGAATAAAATATACCCGCGAAGCGATTGAGGCTGCCGTAAAACTGTCAAAAAGGTACATAAATGATCGCTTCCTGCCAGATAAAGCAATTGACTTAATTGACGAAGCCGGAGCTGCCGCATCTAAAATTTCCGAACATGCCGCCCTGCTTAACAAACTCAAAAAAGAACTAAGAAATATTTTAAAACAAAAAGATGATTTAATTATGGTAGAAAGATACAAAGAAGCTACCATGCTCAGAAAAAAAGAAATCATAATTGAGCAGGAGATGAAAAAAATCCAGTCTAAAAGTGAAAAGGTAATTAAAAAAGAAATTGGAGTGGAAGACATTGCTAACTTGATTTCCAAATGGACAGGCATTTCTGTTTCTAATCTGACGCTTGAAGAGAAAAAGCGTTATCTTGACTTAGATAAAAGAATTATGAAACGTATTATTGGTCAAGATGAAGCTGTTAAATCAATTGCTCAGGCAATCAAAAGAGCCAGAGTTGGAATTTCCAACCCCAACAGACCAACCGGTTCATTTATCTTCCTAGGGCCTACCGGAGTTGGTAAATCTGAACTTGCTAAAACATTGGCAAAAGAAATGCTTGGAAGCGAAAACTCAATTATTAAGATTGATATGTCTGAGTTTATGGAAAAGCATAACGTTTCTAGATTAGTTGGCGCCCCTGCCGGTTACATTGGCTTTGAGGAAGGTGGAAAATTAACAGAAACTGTCCGAAAAAATCCTTTTTCAATAATTTTACTTGATGAAATTGAAAAAGCTCATCCTGAAGTCTTTAATATATTATTACAAATATTAGAAGATGGTGAGTTAACTGACGCTAAGGGCAGAAAAGTCGACTTCAAAAATACAATTATCATCATGACTTCAAATCTCGGTACAGATATTTTGAACAAACAAGCAGCCATCGGTTTTAATAATAAAGGCGATGAGTATGAATACCAAAAGTTGAAAGACAATGTGATGGAGTCGATTAAGAAGCACTTCAAGCCTGAGTTTTTGAATCGAATTGATAAGATTATTGTTTTTGAGCCACTTTCGAAAGAAAGTATTAGAAAAATTGTCGAAATTCAGCTTCTTGATCTCAAGAAAAGACTTTCAACTTTGAAATTTTCTCTCTTGGCTAAAAAAGAGGTTAAGGATTGGATTGCTGAAAAAGGATTTAGTCCGGAATTTGGGGCAAGACCAATCAGGAAAGTAATCTCTGATTATATAGAAACCCCAATTTCAGAGGGAATATTGACTGAAGAATTTTTATCTGGTGATACGATATCAATCAATAAAACTAAAGACTCGATTACTGTCTCTAAAATGAAGTAACTAAAGATTAATACTAGTTTGAACTACCGCTACTTTAACTCTTCTTCAATCATTATGCTGTTTTGATGCAGCTGCATCAAAACAGCATAATTTGAGATAAATTTTCCAGAATATAAATACTCGTTAGTGCTTGTTGATTTTTGGCTTTAATCTTGTTACGATTTGGGCAACCGCTATAAAAGCAATTAATTCTCTATTGGAGACAAAAATGGCCAAAGCAAACTATCAATCAGCCAGAGGGACTAAAGACATTCTTCCACCAGAACAACACTACTGGCAACACATTAGAGAAGTTTCTCAAAAAACACTGGAAGGGTTGAGCTTTGACAGAATTGACACTCCACATTTTGAAAATATTGAAGTCTTTTCTCGTGGAATCGGCCAAGACACAGATATTGTAAAAAAAGAAATGTTTGTAATAGAAAAAACATCGGAAAAAGAAGATGCGAGTACATATGCTTTACGACCAGAAGGTACTGCTAGTGTCGTAAGATCATTTATTCAAAATGGAATGTCCAGCTGGCCACAGCCAGTAAGACTTTATTACTTCGGATCAATGTTTCGACATGAAAGACCACAAAAAGGTCGTTTTCGAGAATTCTATCAATTAGGCGTGGAAATATTTGGCGACGAAACAGCAAAATCAGACTATCTTGCCATTATGTCAGCTTGGGAAATCCTAACCCGACTTGGCTTAAAAAACCTTAAGGTTTATGCAAATTCAATCGGTTGTCCAACTTGCCGTCCAAAATACATCGCAAAATTGAAAAAATATTACAAAAGCAATCTAAAAGACTTATGCGAAGATTGTCAGGAAAGATATGACAAAAATCCTCTTCGTCTCTTGGATTGCAAAGAAGAAAAATGCGTTAAAGCGGCTAAGGGCACACCGGTTATTCTTGATTCACTCTGTCCGGAATGCAAAAAGCACTTTCAAGATACCTTAGAATACTTAGACTATTTTGATATTAAGTATGATCTCGATCACACTTTGGTTCGCGGTTTGGATTATTATACAAATACAGTATTTGAAATAGCTGATAAAAATGATAAATCAAGACAAAATGTTGTCGGTGGCGGCGGACGATACAACGGCTTAGTTGAGCTTTTAGGCGGCCCCAAAACACCAGCAGTTGGTTTCTCGCTTGGCATTGAAAGAATTGTTAATTTAATGAAAGAGCAAAAAATTAAAGTGCCAGCCAAACGAGGCGTTGAAGTTTGCATCTTGCAATTAGGAGATAAAGCAAAGTCGGTTTCAAAAAAAATTTATGACAGCTTGTCAGGTAATGATATTAACGTCTATTTTGTACCATCCAATGACGGCCTTCGCCAACAAATTCGCATGGCTTCTAAACTTGGGGCAAAATACGCCATCATCATTGGTCAAAGAGAAGCGTTAAAGGACGATTTAATTCTCCGCGACTTAGAAGCATCCTCGCAGGAAAGCTTTCCTAAAGCCGCTATTGTCGAAGCCATTAAAAACAGATTGAAAACTTGCCAGTGCGATAAGAAGGTAGAAGGTGGAGAGTAGAGAGTGTAAGGTCTACCGGCTGGCGGATTAAGAGCGCCTAGAAATTTGATGGGGTGAGCATAATCTCGTAATCCAAAATAATAATCCATGCGTAAATTAACCACAGAAGAACTAATCAAAAATAAGGGCGACCTAAGCAAGCTTAAGCAAAAGCCCAAACAAGATATCTATTTAATACTCGACAACATTAGATCCATGTACAACGTGGGAGCAATTTTTCGTACCGCCGACGCAGCAGGAATCAAGAAATTATACCTCTGTGGAATCACCGCCACACCCCCAAGAAAAGAAATTGAGAAAACCGCCTTAAAAACAACTGATTATGTTGACTGGGAATATTATAAATCTACAAAAGAGCTTGTTTTAAAACTTAAAGAAAAAGGTATTAGAATTATTGCACTCGAACAAACAGACAAAAGCATTAGCTATCATACTTTTTCATACAACAAACCTTTAGCAATCATTATCGGACATGAAACAGAAGGAATAGAGCAGGAAATCTTAGATATATGTGATCACTCGATCGATATTCCAATGCGTGGCATTGCCAATTCATTGAATGTCGCCACCGCAGCCGGTATAATTTTATATAAGGCAACTGAAAAATAAGAGTAATTCTGCTATAATTTACACATAATGAAAGTTAAAATAGAAAAATTAATCTTCGAGGGATTTGGACTTGGACATGATGAGAGCGGCAAGTCTATTTTTGTCCGCAAATCCGTCCCTGGCGATATTGTTGATGTTGAAATTATCAAAGACAAAAAAAATTATACCGAAGGAATCATTAAAGAGATAATCGAACCTTCACCAGATCGGATAGACCCAATATGCCCTTATTTTGAAAAATGCGGCGGTTGCGAACATATGAATATTTCATATAAAAACCAGCTTGGATTTAAAAATAAAATATTTCTAGAAACATTCGGTAGGGCAAAGATAAATAAAATGCCGCTTCCGCTAATCCCCGGATCAAATGGTGATATTTATTATCGCAATTCCATTCGCTTCTTCTTTGTGGATGGTCCCGAGGGAATCGATTTTGCTCGTCATAACTATATTTACGACGAAGGTTTGGTAAAAGTGGAAAAATGCTATCTTCAGTCAGAAACAGCAAACGAGATTTTGGCACGATTGAAAAAATTTATAAATAATAATGTTCCCGACAGATCGTTATTTTGGCAATTAAAAATTCGCGAAGGTAAGGCCACAGATGAATTTATGATTGAAATAATAACCTCTGGAGATAATTTGCCTGGTGAAAATGGAATCGTCAACGCGCTAAAAGAAATCCCAACGATAAAATCTATTTACCACACCGTTACGCCAGGAAAATCATTGCATAACCTGAGAAGAAGATTGATATACGGCTCGCCAATTATATTTGAAAAAATTGGAAAATATAAATTTCAGATTTCACCTGAATCTTTTTTTCAGACTAATTCACTTGGAGTTCATACCTTGTATGAAAAAATTAAAGAATTCGCCGCCATAGAAGCAGGCGACAATGTGCTAGATCTATACTGCGGTACAGGTACAATCGGAATATATCTTTCTACTTTGGCGAAAAAGGTAGTTGGCGTAGAGATTGTTCCCGAAGCAGTCCGAGATGCTAACGACAACGCGAAAATTAATAAAATGCATAATTGTAGTTTTATTAATATTGCGGCAGAAAAAATATTCAAAAATCCCATAATTCATGATTCAAGATTCGATATTCTAATTATTGATCCTCCTCGCGCCGGATTATCAAAAGAAATTATCAGCAAGCTTTCAGCCATGAACTATAAGCGATTAGTCTACACTTCCTGCAATCCGGCAACATTTGCTCGTGATATAAAAATCTTTGAATCTTTTGGTAAGAAATTAGTTAAAGTTCAACCGATTGACATGTTTCCACAAACCCATCACATTGAATGTGTTGGATTAATAAAGTAGTTCAACTATAAACTTTTGATCTCAGTTAAAAAAAGGGGAGCAACACTAAGCCAAGTGTGTCGCTCCAAATACTAAATCGCCTCGAAAGGAGAAGAAAGGAGATCTGCAGTCTACGCGCTGCAGCCCGCATACGCTCAAGGAGGAAAAACCCCGATGAATTAAAGGGTATGAGGCTCTAGGAGTGTTGACGTGCGCCAACGCTTGCATCAACACTCCAATTTGAAGGAGAATAATATACTTTAAAGGTAGTCTCCTGCTTACTTTTTGTCAAACATATTTTTTTAATTAATTTTAATCTCAAATTAGTCAAGTTATCCACAAGATGAATTATTGACACATGTTTGGTTTTTGTTCGATAATGAAGATGTTCGAGTTTTGTTTGGAAAACAAAAAGCGAACATTAAAAAGGAGGCTACATGTTCCCATTAACAAAACGGCAAAAAGAAATCCTTGAGTATCTGAGGGGATTTATTGACGAAAATGGTTACGCTCCAAGTTTTCGGGAAATTGCATTCTATTTCGATTTCTCTTCAACCGGCACGGTAGCAGAATACATCAACATTCTCGAAGATAAGGGCTACATCACTAAAGACGCCATGGAGGCTAGAACCATTCAATTGACTCCGTCTTTTGATGACGGATGTGAAATATTTAACATCCCGCTCGAAGGTGTAATCGACGCTGGAAGGCCAATTGAAGCTATTAGAACACATGAAACAATCGACATTCCAAGAGATATGATGGGCAAAAAAACTTTTGCCCTCAGGGTTAGAGGAAATTCAATGATTGAAGATGGAATTCTAGAAGGGGATTACGTCATTATAGAACAAAGCAATTCAGCTAAAAATGGCGACATTGTTGTAGCACTAGTTGATAATGAAAACGCTACTCTAAAAAGATTTTATGATGAAAAAACCGGCATCAGACTTCAACCGGCAAACCGCACTATGAAACCAATGCATTTTGCTAAAAAAAGAGTCACCATACAGGGTAGAGTAAAAGGAGTAATACGCAGATTCGGTAAATAAATTTGCAGTTTATATCCGCCAGCTAGCAGACTAATTTCTAAAAACAATGAGGCTTGAACGTTCTTTTTTTGATCGAAATACAGTGACGGTAGCCAAAGAATTACTTGGTAAACTTTTAGTTGCCAATTTAGAAGATGGGAGAGTTGTAGGAAAAATTATTGAAACTGAAGCATATATAGGCACAGATGACTTAGCTTGTCATGCAAGTAAAGGCAGAACTAAAAGAACCGAGGGTCTATTTGGCGAAGTTGGTCGCTTATATGTTTATTTGAATTACGGTATCTTTTGGCTCACCAATGTTGTTGCACATACAAAAGATGATGTTGGAGGCATACTATTACGTTCGGCTGAAATTATAGGCTTAATTGCAAAAGCGTGCACCTAAAAACATCTGATTATGATATGCTAGAGCCATTAATCAGGTAATCATTTAGAATGGATCGTAAACAATGGTAAAAAAAATGCCCAAACTGTGGTTCTATCAACTGTGTAAAGAAGGGCAAAAGTGTTCGTCTTTCTAAGAAGCAGAGGTATTACTGCAAGGATTGTAAGAGCTACTTTCAGTCAGTTTCCCGTCCCGACAAGCTAGAGCAAATCATCTTCGACAAATACGTTAACAAAAGACAGACCCTAAAAAATCTTGCCGCAGAATATGGCAAGAGTATTAATTGGGTTAGATCTAAGATAGAAGCTTCCAAAGCTTTGAAAAAGGAAGTCCATGCAGACGGTTATGTCTTTGCTGCTGATTGCACTTTCTTTGGCAGAGCTTATGGCTTCATCGTTTTTAGAGCCTTAGAAATTAAGAAAAATGTTTACGTTAGATCATTGATGTACGAGACCATTGCCGACTACCAAAGAGGTCGGATGGATATACAAAAACAAGGCTTCAAGATTAAAGCAATTGTCTTAGATGGTAGACCTGGAGTGAGAAATCTATTCAATGATGTCCCAGTCCAAATGTGCCATTTTCATCAAAAGCAGATAATTCAAAGGTACTTGACCCTTCATCCAAAGCTAGAAGCAAGTATTGAATTAAAGGCTATTGCAGATAACCTAACCAGCACCACAGAGAAAATATTCACAGCCGAATTTCTGGGTTGGTGCGACAGATGGGATTCCTTTTTAAAAGAGAGAACAGTTAACCCAATCACCAAGAGATGGTCGTATACCCACAAGAGAGTTAGATCAGCTAGGCATAGCCTAAAAAACAATCTTCCTTTTCTGTTTACATATCTAAAATATCCAGATCTTAATATTCCAAATACCACCAATGCGTTAGAAGGAAATTTCTCATGGTTAAAACAAGACGTTAATATTCATAGAGGAATGACCAGACAATTACGAGATAAAATTGTTGAACATATTCTAAGTAATTAGGTGCACGTTTTTGATATTAACCCCTTGTCAACAATAGTTGGTATTGGCCCATCTCGAATGGATTAATAATAAGAAATTGGAGACTTGCGTTATCAGGCAAATTCTCCCTCTTATCTGGATCTGTTTTGTCTTGGTATTCTGGGAGCAGAATTGATTAACGAGAACGAAAGACATATAGATATCGGATAGTGAACAATAAAAAGCATGGACAAAACAAAAAAGACTAGACACGAAGTCAGTCTTTTTTTTATTAACAAGCTATGGTGCCCGAGGCCGGAATCGAACCGGCACGATGTTTTACCATCAAAGGATTTTAAGTCCTTCGTGTCTACCAATTCCACCACTCGGGCCTAAATAACCTGCCAAATATTATTTATTTGTTTAATTTGACCGGAAAAAGTGAACCCTGCTGCTTTCTTATGTCCGCCACCGCCCAAAATTTGGGCCAGTTTTGACAAATCAACTGAGTCTTTTTCCGTTCTCAAACTGCCTTTAATTTTACCATCCTCGGTCTCATAAAGCAATAGCGCAACTTGTGCATCTGGGATAGCGCTAATCAAGTTAACCAAGCCAGATACCTCGTCATCCGATGCATTGAGCTTATCGATCTCTTTTCTGAGCAAAAAAGAGGAAGCTATACCATATTGATCATTTATTAAAAGGCGATCCAAAGCTATCCCCCACAATTTCAGTCGGGTAACTGAATTTGAATGAGAACTTGAAATGCTTCCGGAGATCTTTTTTAACTTTGCCCCTTTTTTAAGAAGGTCTGAAACAATATTCAATACAGCGACTGAAGTATTTGAATGCTGAAATCCTCCGGTGTCATAAAAGATGCCGGCCAAAAGAGCTGTCGCAATTTTGGGCGTAATTTTCCAGTCAAGCCCGTTAAAAATCTCATAAATAAGCTCAGAAGTAGATGAGGCTAAATCATTAACATAATTAATCGTGGCGTACTTCCACAAATCATTTTTAGGATGATGGTCGATGTTGATCAGAGGAACATTTTTCTCTTTAATTTTCATAACTCGTTCGGAAAAACCAGTCCGCCTGAGATCGCCATTATCTAAAAGCACGATTGCATCAAAGTTGCCAATCAAAAAGTCTTTCTTTAATTGGCAAACATCGGGCAAAAAAGAGAATATTTCAGGAGCAGAGTCAAGACAAACCATCGATACTTTTTTACCTTCGTTTTTTAGCGCTTCGCTCAAAGCCAAAATTGATCCAAGCGCATCACCGTCCGGATCTCTGTGACAAATCAAGAGAAAGCTATCCCCTCCATTAAGGATATCTTTTAATTTAGTAAAGGAGCCCATGGTTTAAATTTCTAAATTAGAATATCGAAATACGAAACTCAAAACAAATTAACATCTTCGCTGTCATCCTGAACTCGTTTCAGGATCCTATTGCAGGTGAAGGGATGCTGAAATGAATTCAGCATGACAACCCATTTTAGCACTTCTATCTTATGATACCTTTAGAATTACATTCATCCGTTCATTTGTAGGCAAATCAGTTTTTTTGATCTTCAAAATTTCAATTTCCCCATCGTTGATACCTTCGCTCTTTTTAAACTCAGTAAGATCAGAATACAACATAGGAATAACTATTTTGGGATCAATCAGAGAAATTAATCCGAGAGCTTTTTTTGTTGGAAGAGAACCATCTTCTCCCATAGGAACAAATAATATATCGACATCCCCGATCTCTTTAGCTTCATCTTCACGCAGATCATGAGAAATATTTCCCAAGTAGCAAAGGTTTATATCATCTGCGCGGACAAGATAAATAGTATTTCCGTTATCTACAATTCCTTCGATAAAAATCCCGTTTTTTTCATATTCTCCAGGACCAGGAAAAGAAAAATCATTAACCTTTATCTTATAACCAAGTTCAATCCTGGCATCCTTAGCACGAACATCAAATTTTTCATTGCCCAAATATTTTATCTGCATCAAACCTCCAAAAACT
>Ga0247841_10004041_pt1 | contig 25895 bp, 19 predicted proteins | sample LaCruzMarch2015__2_FD_192410 | JGI IMG/M metagenome (GOLD analysis project Ga0247841, IMG submission 192410) | Freshwater microbial communities from meromictic Lake La Cruz, Castile-La Mancha, Spain - LaCruzMarch2015_18m | ecosystem: Environmental > Aquatic > Freshwater > Lake | place: Spain... | reverse complement strand
TCTTTGTTGTTGTAGGGGTCTATCTTCATGATGTTCTTAGGCAAAAAACATTTTTAACCTATTGGTGTTATTTTTGCCAAGTCTCATCAATGCGACATAATTCTAATCCCTTCGGCAGGAGCATAGACCCTTTAGTGCAGATTAGAGGGATATTTGTTCGAATCTTTGGTAGGGATTCAAACGTTTAAATAATTAAAATAACCTTTTACCCTTTACTTTTTATAATTAAATAATAAAGGGTAAGATTTATAAACTCCAGATTCTTAGACGAATTAATATGGTTTACATATACAAAAAGCCAACAAGCAAGGGTAAAAACTACTATTATCTTAGGGCTTCAGAGAAGAAAGGAGAAAAGCTAGTAACCAGAGATATAGCTTACTTGGGAAGCTCAATTGAGGAAGTAAAAATTAATTTGGAAAAACTTCCGAAATATAAGGAAAAAATAAGAAAATCCTACAAAATACTCAATACTTTCTTGGAATCAAACCATTTTTTAGAAAAAGTTAAAAAGTTAAAAATAAAACAAGACCCTTTTTTTAAAAACAAGACTAATGAAATTGAAGCATGTAAAATGCATTACTCTGAAGTCTTTAACAAAATGCCCGAAATAACAAAAAATGAAATTTTTAAGAATTATGTGATAGAATTTGCTTATAACACTGCTTCTATTGAAGGAAACACAATAAATCTCGAAGAAGCTAGAAATCTCTTAAATGAGGGTATAACTCCTAAAGATAGAACTCTGAGAGAGGTTTATGATTTACAGAATACAGAAAAGATGTTTTTTGAATTACTAGATACAAAAAATAAAAGTGAGCTTAGTCATAATCTAATTATTTCTATACATGATAAATTACTTGAAAACATTGATCCAAGAAAGGATTATAGGACAACAGATATAAGAGTTTTAAATAGTAATTTTGATGCAAGTCCAGGAAAATATGTTAAAACTGATATGAATTTATTATTAAAATGGTTTAATGAAAATAAAAGCAAAATCCATCCACTAGTTTTAGCCATAGTTTTTCATCATAAATTCGAAAAAATCCACCCATTTTCAGATGGAAATGGAAGAACTGGAAGAATGATTGCAAATTACATACTAATGAATAAAAATTTTCCGCCAATGATAATCCATAAAAAGACAAGAAAAGAATATCTTGAAGCAATGAGAGAAGCAGATGAAAGCAGTTTATGGAAATTGGAAGAGCCAAAATATGAGGATTTGATTAACTACGGAACAAATCAGTTTATTGAAACTTATTGGAGTATTTTTCTTTAAGTAATACTAAAATATGAAAAAAGAAGATGTTATTAAGAAATATGGAAAGTCAAAAGCTAAACAGATTTTTAATAAAATGAATGGTCAAACTACGGCTATTGCAGAAGATGGAAGCGAAGATTTTTATGATTCTGATATAATCAGAGTTAATAAAGAAATAGAAGAACATAAGAAATCTGATGATTTTGATTAGAATAAACTTACCCACTCCATCTCGACAATCTTTAAAAACTCAAACACCATCGATAAATCACCGCTTTTACATGGATTAGGAGTGAAACGTGAGCATGCCGATGCCGAGTCGGCAGGAGCATAGACCCTTTTTAGTCAATTGAAGGGATATGCTTTTTCTGCTAAGCTCTAATGCTTAGCTTTGTCTTTCTGAGCATACTTCAATATGGGCTTTGAAAATTATAAATGCTTTTGCGTAAAAATAGATAAAAAACAATAAAAATTACTTCTTCTCTCCACCAATCTCGTTCGCTTCTTCATCATCCTCTTCCCTACTCAACCCGGCCACATCAGAAATATGATCTCCCTCATTTAACCGAATTATCCTTACTCCTTGCGTAGCTCTTCCCATTACCCTTATAGATTTTACCGGAGTCTTTATCATTATTCCTTTTTGTGTCGAAACAATTATCTGATTACTATCTGACGCATTAATTGTCTTTACAACTTTTCCATTCTTACCTGTCACCTTTAAATTAATTACTCCCTTGCAAGCTCTTCCTGTAACCCTATAATCATCAATCAAACTTCTCTTTCCATATCCATCCTGCGTAACAGTCAAAACAGATTCTTTCAATGGATCTCCAACAACAACTAAAGAAACAACTTCGTCTCCTTTCTCAAGTTTTATTCCTGTGACTCCGTAACTTGCTCTACCCATATCTCGAACTTCATCTGAATTAAATCTTATCGCCTGTCCTTCTGCAGTTGTCATCATAATCTCTTGCTTTGGCTGAATAACACTTACTTCAATCAAGCTATCAGTATTATCGAGGGGAAGATTTATTGCTCTTATTCCAGAATTTCTTGGTTTTGCAAACATTTCAAGCTTCATCTTTTTCACAATTCCTAATTTTGTTGCCATGAATAAAAATCCATTTTTGAATTCTTTGATAGGAATTACAGATGAAACGACATCTTCTTTAAGATTAAGAAGATTTACAAGTGCTTGTCCTCGGCCATATCTTTGTGTTTCAGGCACCTGGTATGCTTTAAGCCAGAATAATCTTCCCCTTTGTGTAAAGAGTAAAAGATAATCATGAGTAGAACAAGACATTACTTGTTTAACAAAATCTCCAGTACTAAGGTCTGCTCCAATAACTCCTTTTCCCCCTCTTTTCTGCTCCCTATACGCTTGGTAAGGCATTCTTTTTATGTATCCTTTATCCGTGATAGAAATAATAACCTCTTCTTTCTTCACAAGATCTTTTTCAGCAAATTCCGCAATTCTACTTATTACTCTTGAACGTCTTTCATCACCATATGTTTTCTTCAATTCTGAAACATCTTTTTTTATTAATTTTAATATTAGTTTTTCGTCTCCAAGAATATCTTTTAATTCTTTTATCAATGCTCTTAATTCTTCTTCTTCTTTCTTAAGTTTCTCGTGTTCAAGAGCAGTTAATTGCCTTAACTTCATTTCAAGAATAGACTCTGCTTGTTTTTTTGATAATTCAAACTTCTTCATTAAATTTTCAGCTGCTTCCTCTCTACTTTTCTTGATAACTGCAATAACCTCATCAATACTTTTTAATGCAATCAAAAATCCCTGAACAATATGCTCCCTATCTTCTGCTTCCTTTAATTCAAATCTTGTTCTATTTTTAAGAACTTTTTTTCTATAATCAATATAACAATTAATCATATGTTTCAAAGTTAAGACTTGAGGGACACCATTAACAAGAGCAAGAGTCACAACATCGAACTTTGTTTGCAAGTTGGTAGATTTATATAATCGATTTATAGTAAATTTAGAATCAGCTCCTTTTTTTAGTTCAATAACAACTCTTATTTTTCCTTTTGCAGATTCATCTCTAATATCAGAAATATCTGGAAGTTTCTTGTCCCTTACCAATTCTGCGATTTGTTTTATTAATTCCGATTTATTGACTTGGTAAGGAATTTCAGATATGATTATACTATCCTTATCTCTATCTCCCTCTTCTGTACTAACTTTTCCCCTTATTGTTATGCTTCCCTTTCCTTTATCATAAATTTCTTTTAAATTTTCAGAAACAATTATCCCGCCAGTAGGAAAATCAGGACCTTTAACAATTTCCATAAGTTCATCAGTAGTTATAGCAGGCTTATCAATCACTGCAGAGATGGCATCACAAACTTCTGTAAGATTGTGTGGGGGGATATTTGTGGTCATTCCAACAGCAATTCCACTAGAACCATTAATCAATAAATTTGGAACTTTTCCAGGAAGAATAATTGGTTCATCAATAGAATTATCAAAATTAGGTATAAATTTTACAGTATCCTTATCAATATCTTGAAGAAGCTCGACCGCCATCTTATCAAGTTTTGCTTCAGTATATCTTGATGCCGCAGCATTGTCTCCATCAACTGAATTATGAACAAATATTCCGGAGGATAATGCAAAATTATGAGTTTTATCTATTGTTAAATCGTAAACATCAACAAACTGATTAAGTTTTTCAACAGAAACTATTTTATGATTTCCATTAACTTCGCATAAAACAAGATTTTCATCGTTATTAAAATATTTTTGAATAGCTAAACCCCAATTTGTAAAGCTTTTTCCTCCAAAAACTTCTTTTCTTGCTTTTTCATAATTTTCAGGATTTATTTGGAGATTATTTTCTTTCAAATGAGCACAAATATTCAAAAACTTTCTTTTTCCAGTTAAGTTGTGTTCTCTTTTTTTGTTTGAAGCAACAATTTTCTCATGAACTAGTTGTTTATAATGTGGATCTTGCCACATTTTTTTCATTGTTGCAGAAGCAGTTCTTCTAAATTCTTCTATAACTTCCGGATGTTCTTTCAAATATTTTTTATTAACTTCGCTAAGAGTAATTTTCATATGGTTTCTATAATCTTCATTTTTCCAATTAACAAGGTTTCTTTTGCTCATTCTTTCAGAATATGCTTGCCTATTCTCTTCGTTTTCCCAGAATTCTTTTCTACCTTCTGCTAATTTAGTCCTGTAGGATTCATCTGATTTATGTTTTTCAGAAGTAAACCTATAATGTGTCTGCCAATGCTCTTTCCAAAACATTCTTCTTATATTATCAGGATTATTATTTAGTTTATTAAAATTAATATGATGTCTTATTCTCCCTGCAGATTTATTGTATATTCCTTTTTCAATATTCCAATCATCAGAAAGTACATGAACGAAATTCCAGCTTTTATCCTCTGGCTGAAATATCATTGAATAACCTATTGCGTTTTTATCATCTTCCACTGTAGAAAGTCTAAAATAAGCCGGCATAAGAGATTCTCCTGACTTCAAATTCTGTGCTTCCTTATAACTTCCGTCAAGAAGCATAAATTTATGATTTAATGTGCATTTTATCTCTTCACCATTATCTAAAACAACTTTGATTATTTCTGCATTTTCTCGAGTTTTTCTAGGATTTTTTATTTCAGAAATTTTTATTTGATTATTATCTACTGTAAAAGCAAAATTTCTTTTGCCCTTTTTATTTTCTTCTATTAACTCCACAAAAGACAAATCTCTTCCGTCAGCAAGTTTAATTTTAGTATCTGCTGTAAAACATCCAAAATTTCCTTGTCCGTGAACAAGTGGATATCTAAGTGAAAAATCTTGTGCCATTCTTACCATCGCATCATAAATAGCCATATCCCCATGAGGATGGAACTTACCCATTGTATCTCCAACAATTCTTGCACACTTCTTAGTCATGCCTTTTTCTAATCCAAGAAGTTTCATAGCATAGAGAATTCTTCTATGAACTGGTTTTAATCCATCTTCAACAGAAGGAAGAGCACGGGAAACAATAACACTCATAGCATAATCAATATAACTTCTTTTCATTTCTCCAGATATTTCTGCACCTAGCACCCGGTCTTCATCAAGGTCTTTAAGATTCAGAGAAGTTTTTTCAAGAACTTCAGATTCATATTCTTTATCTTCAAGAATATCTTTATCTTTAATCTCTTCTTTCAAGCCTTTTTGTAGCTCTTCTTCTCCATTTCCGTTTTCTTCATCGTTTCCGTCTTGTTTTTTTAGTGTCATATTTTACTTTTTTCCTCCAGTTTCTAAATCATCTCTTAATTTTAAAATAATTTCTCCCAGATGCCTATCTTCTATTCCAACAATTTCATATATTTCTCCAAACCTCACAAAATTACCAACAGGTTCTTTTCCTTCTCTGACCAATGCAATATAAAGTTCATGTTTTCCATGCGGAGTTACCATATATTTTTTCAAGACTTCAAAAAGTTTCTCTGCTAAATAGTCTCTAACTTCTGAATGTTTATCTAAATTAAATGCTTTTCTACCACAGTTTAAAACTCCTTGTGCCCCCAATTCATCTGACAAAACTTGTGCAATGTCTCCTTTTAATATTCTTTTATCATATTTCGTTGTCATTTTTTCTCTTCCCCAGATTTCGCCCATTTAGATACTAATAAAATTCCTAAAACCGAGACCAGAGTTAATACAATTGCTGAAGCCAATAATCCATAATCGTTAAAAAAATTAACTCTGTTTACAAAATCTGTTATTACGTCCTTCCATGAAAGAGCAATTATAAGGCCAAATACAGCCATTATTGCAGTAGAAGTTTGTTTCTTGAATTCCTGACCCAATGTAACTGCTTTTGATACAACCTTCTGATGAAGTTTCTTGTTTATTTCTTTTATAACTTCTTTCCTTTCAGTTTTGCTTAAATTATCTTCTTTCATCATATATCCACCTCCGCAATATGCGCGTTCTTTGTGATAAATTCTCTTCTTGGCCCGACTTCATCGCCCATCAGCATGCTGAATGTCTCGTCTGCCTCAACAGCATCCTCAATTGTAACTTTTTTCAAAATTCTTGTCTTGGGATTCATCGTTGTCTCCCATAACTGCTCTGGATTCATTTCTCCCAACCCCTTAAATCTCTGGACATCTGCTTTTCCACCAATTTTGTCCATGGTTTTTTTCAGCTCATCATCTGAAAAAACATAAATATCTTTTCCTTTTCTTATTCTGTAAAGGGGAGCAACAGCAATGTAGACATTTCCGTTTTCAATCAATTGAGGGGTGTACCTGAAGAAAAATGTCAAAAGAAGGGTGGTAATGTGCTGTCCATCAACATCCGCATCGCACATGATTATTACTTTATTATATCTTAATTTTTCTTTGTCAAAATTTTCTTTCACGCCTGTGCCCATAGCAGTGATAAGATTAATAATCTCCTCAGATGAAAGCGCTTTTATAGGATTTGCTTTCTCAACATTTAGAATTTTTCCTCTTAATGGAAGTATTGCCTGGAACTCCTTGTCACGCGCCATTTTTGAACTTCCTGCGGCCGAATCGCCTTCAACAATATAAATTTCTGTCTTCTCAAATTTTTTAGTTGAGCAGTCTGCAAGCTTTCCAGGCAGTCCCGAAAAACCTAGGGCGCTTTTTCTTCTTACTAAATCTCTTGCTTTCTTTGCTGCTTCTCTTGCTTTTGCCGCAGCAATAACTTTTTGAACAATTTTATTTGCAATATTTGGATTTTCTTCAAAATATTCTGCAAGAGCAGTTGTAACAGAAGAATCAACTATTCCCTTTATTTCAGAATTTCCAAGTTTCGTTTTTGTTTGTCCTTCAAATTGAGGATTAGCAATCTTCAAACTTAATATTGCAGTAATTCCTTCTCTAGCATCATCTCCATCAATATCCACATCTTTTAACATCCCCTTCTTCTTAGCATAATTATTTATAACGCCAGTTAAAGCAGATTTAAATCCAGAAATATGGGTTCCACCTTCAGTCGTATTTATAGTATTAACAAAACCAAAAATATTTTCATTATAACTTGCAGTATACTGCAATGAAACTTCTATGGTCGTAGTATCTATTTCTTTTTTAAAATAAATTGGTTTATGCAGGGGTGATTTTGAGTGAGTTATATGTTGTATAAACTCCATTAATCCGCCAGCATAGTAAAGTTCTTCTTTTTTAGCAGAAATTTCATCTTCAAGAGTTATTTTTAATCCTGCATTCAAAAATGCTATTTCCTGCAATCTTTTCTTTAGAACAGTAAAGTCAAAAACAAGTGTTGAAAATATTTCTTCATCTGGAAAGAATATTACTTCTGTTCCTGTGCCTTCTTTTGAGCCATATTTTCCTATGCTTTTAATATTGTCTGCAGCATTTCCCCGTTTATACACTTGTTCGTAAATCTTTCCATCTCTTCTAACTCTTGCAATAAGTTTTTTTGAGAGGGCATTTACAACACTTGCACCAACTCCATGAAGACCTCCTGAAATCTTATAAGAATCTTTATCAAATTTTCCACCCGCGTGAAGTTTAGTAAAAACAATATCCAAAGCAGACATTTTGTATTGTTTATTTATCTCAACAGGAATACCCCTACCATCATCATTAACACTAACACTACCATCTTTGTTTATTTTAATATAAATATTTTTACAATGTCCTGCCATTGCTTCATCAACAGAGTTATCAACAATCTCATAAACAAGGTGATGAAGGCCCTCTTTTCCAGTACTACCAATATACATTGCAGGTCTTCGCCTTACGCCTTCTAAACCTTCAAGAACTTTTATACTCTCTGCATTATAATCTTGTTTTTTTTCTTCAGCCATATTTTTCCCTTTTTTTAAAAATCTTTTTTAACATTATTTTATTTAGATTGTTGTTTTTAAATCTTTGTAAAAAGATTTAATATTAATTTTCCAAGAAAATTTATAAAAATTTTCTCAAAACTAATATCAAAAAGGCAGACATCTTTAAAAACCTTTCTGCCAATTTTTAGGCATTTTAAAGGCTAAAGTGCTATTTTATCAATTCCAAAAAGCAAAAGAATTTATCTAATCCAACCTCTTCTTCGTAACAATTCATCAATCTTTTCTTTGTTAAAATCATTCATCTTTTCTGCCTGATGTTTAACTAAATCCCGTGCTTTATATTTTTTTAATTTAATTTTGTAAATAACAAATAAGAAAATTATGAGTGTAATAATCATTATAAAAACAAGCAGAATTACCCATCTGTTATAATCAGACTCTTCATTTATTTTTTCTTCTGCTTCACTGCTTGAAAAATTTTTTTCTATAGCTAAAGAATCATTCTCTCCCAATCCTTCTTCTGATGAAAAAGAATCGTTCATAATTATATCTGATTCATTTTCTATTTTTATATTTGGTTCCTTTTCTATCACTCCAAATTGTTTTTTTACAGTCATATTTTTATATCCTTCTTTTGAAGCCCTGACTTCAATTTCATAAGTTCCTATTTGCTCTGCTTTTATTGAGATTGGCAAGGACAATGTTTGAATATTACCATTTGGGTATTTTAAAAAAGCGTGGATTACTAAATCTTCTACAGATGAATTATAACTAAGATGCATGTCCTGGCTTCTTACAAACACTTTTACTTTCTGAATGCATAACTCATCCTTACATGTATCAACATCAAAATAAAAAAGATTTGTTTTTGCCAGTATAACAAATGGTTTTGAAGCAGAGAATTGATATGGCTCCAGTATAGAAACATAAGCAGTGCAATTTTGAGCTGGAAAAATATCTTGAAGACTGCCGTAAGAATAGTTCCCTGAATAAGATTGATTCTCTTTTAAAGACAGTTGTTTGAGATCTAATAATGCTTCTGGAATTGATTCACATTTTATTCCATAGGTGTAATTTATAGTTTCATCTTTATCAGAAAGGATAGAATATGAAAATCTAATTTCTTCTCCTTCATTAAAAACGGCATTGACATTTATATCTATCTGGGTAACAGCTCCGATAAAGCTGAGGCAGAATGCAAAAGTTAGGATAAATATAAAAGTCAGGAGGTATCTGCGATTTATTTTCTCGATTATTAATACCATGGCAGTTCCTCCTCCAGATTATGTTGCGGATTTATTTTTAAGGTTGGATCTCCAAGCAGATTAGTCATACCAGTATACATATCTGAACTATAAGCTTTTGTAAAAGACTCTCCAAGAGTTAAATTTTCTTTGTAAATGCCTTCTATAGTCTTCTTATAGATTAAATTTCCTACAAATGCTAATGCAACTGCTCCTGAATGAGATAATGCTCCTCTCCTAATTGCGATATTGCAAAAAGAAGAGTTATCATAAGTAGAACAAGTTGAACAAGCATCATTAAAAATCATTGAGTTCGAGAGAAGCGGTATATCTTTTGAAAATATCCCATTCCAATTAGAAAGACCATGGCCCATATACAAAACAAATTCGTTATTTTTATAGAGTTCAGCCCAATTATTACTATTTATATCGCAATCAAAATTAACTCCGGAAGATGTTGTTGGAATTATGCTACAATGCGAATTATATCCTATTACTCTAAATTTACTGGCCCATAAATTCGCATAACTAATCATATAGTCAAAAGAACTAGCAAAGAATTCTAATTTATTTGCTCTAACAAGTTGATTATAAAAAATATCTCTCGCAAGATAGCTTGAAACATCAGACACAGTAATTCCTTGAATTCTTCCAGTAAATAAATCAGGATATCCATCATAATAACCATTCGCCTTGAAAATATTTGCATATTTAGTCTGGTCTAATGATCGGTAAATGTCTTCAGAGTAAAGTTTTTCCCTAAAGGGGATAGCATCACCAGAAGCGATAATTGTTAGATATCCATAACTTCCAAGATTAGTGTTTGATCCGTAAGGTATCACATAAGACATAAGTGTTTGTATATTATCTTTCAGATCTGAACGTATTTTTTCAGAATTACTATTTTCTCTAGTTGTAAGTATAATCTCGTGCTTAGCACTTGCAAGAAAAGGCGCAATAAGCGAGGTTTTTCCATAAAGATCATAGATTGGATTAGAAGATTTTGCAGGAGAGAAACTGCTTGTAACAATTATGTCTAGATCATTCGGATTTGTCAAAATTACTTTGTCAGTATGAGTTAAATCAATATATCTCTTCTGCAACTCACTTAAATTATATCTGCTCATACATGCTGCTCCAACCGGATTAACATTTCCAATACAAGTAATATTTCGATTTTCAAAAACCTCTGCCGTATCCCATTTTGTTCCAGTTATAATAAGGGGGACATTGATTAATGAAGCATAAGTAGATGCAACCAAAGCTAATTCATAATCATCCTGAACATAAACAACATCATCAAAATGTTCCCAGTAAGATAAATAACTCGCCGAATTTACCCTGTTTATATTACTCTCACTAATTCCTGCGCCAAGTTCTGGCTGGGCTACAAGCAAATTATCCAGTTCTTGTGGTGTATCCCCAATAAGAGTAAGTTTATCGGGAGCGTATTGCTGCATGAAGTAGATAGAAGAATCAATATCAAAACCAGAATTTTCTTTATGGAAAATAAGAGCAGGATAAGTACAGACATTTTGAGCCGTGTTATATCCTCTCTGACACCATGTTTCATCTCCGGTCCAAGTTATTGCAGAAACCCACTGAAGAATATCTTTCCAATTAGCATCAGATATTAAAAATGATTTTTTGCCGGAATATTTGGAAATATCTTTTTCATTTTTTCCTCCTGGCGGAATAGGTATTTGTTCTTCTGTCTGGACAGTATAAAGAACAAGATCACTTATTCCGTCCCCATCATAATCCCCCGGAATAGCAATACAATTCTTACAAAGTGTGCTAATTTTATCAAGATTAGAATAACCTGATGAACTTAACGAAAAATAAATAACTCCTGATGAAGGATTATAAGCAAGAATATCAGTTTGCTTGTCTCCATCAAAATTGCCTGAAACAGGAAGAATATTGCAGTTTTCACCTTCAGGACAAAGAGATACGGGAAAATTACTCCATCCTTCAGTGAAGGGTGAAAGAAGAAGGTACATCTTTTTTTCTGCATTACTTAATCCTAAGAAATCGCTAGTTCCGTCGCCGTTATAGTCTCCTGGAAAGAATGTACAGTTGGCACAAGGAATCTCGCCAGATTGCCATTCACCCCAATTTGGGGATAAAGCAAAGTGGATAGTTTTAGATTCTTGATTATAAGCAACAAAATCACTTACACCATCGCCGTTATAATTTCCGGAAATTATCGTACAATTTTTACAGGGTATGCTGCCATTTCCCCAAGCAAGATAATTTTGTGAACTTAAAAGCCAAAAAATATCCCCTGATGAAGGATTATAAGCAATAAATTCTGTTTTTTTGTCTCCGTCAAAGTCTCCTGATATCGGAAGAAAACTACAATCTTCACCTTCAGGACAAATAGAGAAAGGAACATCAATCCATCCTGCATTAAAAGGTGAAAGAAGAATGTATGCCTTTTTTTCTGCATTACTTAATCCAAAGAAATCGCTTGTTCCGTCGCCGTTATAGTCTCCTGGGAAAAATATGCAATCAGCGCAAGGCAAACTTGCGTTTCCCCATGTAGCATAATTTTGTGAACTTAGGGCAAAATAAAGAGTAGAAACATAAGAAACACTTGATGATAAATTCGAAGATAGAATCGCACGGACATTATTAACCTGATCTTCAGCAGTTTTATAAGCAAATCCAATTGATTTTCCATCTATAGTAAATGAACAAGAAGAAGATTCACATTTTATTTCTCCAGAATAATTTGAGGGTATATTTCCTCCCTCCCGAACCTCTCCTGTTCTAGAATTAAATCCATTAATCCAGTCGCTTTCAAGAGCAGAAATACAAGAAATGGAAAAGATAACTAATAAAATCCAAATAAAAGATATATTTTTTGTTTTCATATTAGTATTTATATGCAAATATAAAATCATAATTATTGTTATTTAATTTTCTTTCCTTATCTGTAAAAACAAATATGTTTATATTATCATTATATTTTAATATCTGAGCATGAAAACTGGCCGGAACAGCAGCAATAAGACACTCTACACATAATCTTCCAGAATTGATTGTCTGCAAACTTAAAAAAGTCTGAGTTATATTATAAATTTCCTTAAGTCTTATTGGAAAATCAACAGAATAAGCTGTTTTTGTTTGTGTAAAATCTGCTTTTGTTATAGTTACCGGATAATCTAAAAAGATTTCAACCTTATCCTCAAGAATTTTTGTTGTTGTATTAATATTTCCTGCATCAATACTAAATCCCTTTTGTTCAAATATGTCAAAATCCTTAATGCAGTTGTTTAAATTATCTCTAACATAAAGAGACAATTGTTCTTCTATTTTCTCTTTAGAAATCATTGTATTTTGTGAATTATAAAAATAGTAAGGAACATTTATGTCTCCTAATTCAGTAAACAGTATTCCTGGCTCTGAATCATTTCCAGAGTAAGCAACATTTAATTCAGAAGCAAACTTATAGTATCCTCCCTGTCTGCCAATAATGACAAGTCCATTTTCAGAAGTTGATTCAAGACATTCAGTCACAAAATCTCCAACATTTTCTGTTCCAACTTGAGGAGTTATCACACCATTTTTCACGGAATTTTTTACAATAAAGACTATACCAATTGCGACTATGAGAAATATTGCGATAATCACAAATACTGTTATCTGCGAGCGTTTGCATTTAAGTCCAGTTAGAATATTTTTAAAATGCAAGCGTGAATTACTTTTTTTAAACATAAATCCTCTACAGAAAACAGGTTTTTATATTTTTATATTTTAAAATTTCTCAAAACTTGGATATTTATCTTTAACAAATCAAACTTATTTATTAATAATACAATCGTTCGGACAAGTATCTTTTTCCCCTGAATCACAAACACCATCGCCACAAGAGCCCGATTTTCCACCTGTGCACGTTCCAGTACAGCATTGCCCCTCGGGCATTTTTGGTCCCGCTGTTCCACCGCAGGTCTGACCGATAACACAGAATACCTGTCCTACTGCACAAGAGCTAGAATCAGAACAATCTTGTGGACAAGTTTTTACTGTTTCGCTTCCATTACAAATATTATCCCCGCAAGACGATGTTGGCGTAATTGGATTTTGCCAAGCATGAGGAGTATAAATTACAAGATTCTCATATGTTCCCTCAATATAAACAGGAGATTGTCCAAGGGTTATTATTATTTGGCCAGAACTCACACTTACTCCGCCAAAATTAAATGCTGCTGCATAATTTGTAATTTCCTGCCCCGTTTCATATTTTGGCACAGCTTCTGTTATTTTTACATTTCCAGTTATACTTACTGGAATGCTGACTTGTTTTGTTGTCAAGCTTGGTTCGTTCCAGTAATCCCACCAAAGGACATAAATTAATTTTTGAGTTTGCTTGTTTATTAATTTATAGGCATAGACATTTCCAGAATTATAAACTTCTTGAACATTGTCCCAGTCACTTCCTTCTAATTTTTCAGTCATAAGTTTGTAAGAGTAATAAGAAAGTTTCTTTACTCCTCTCCCCAGGTCACTACTTCCCAAACCATCATAAATTAATCCTGTATGATCATAATAACCATCATCACCCCCATATCCTTCAATTAAACCAAACATTGTAAAAATCTTTTTAACTCCCCTTGAACCAGAATAAATATATCTCTTGACATAATCTCCTGATTGTTGTTGTTCAGTCTGTACAAGACAATCAGGATTTGCTCCCCTTTCAATCATTCCAGAATAACTGCTCATTTCTGTTATCCACATTGGCACATTTGAGGGATAACCTAATTCAGCAAATTTACTTTTCAAATGATTGATAACATCTAAATTACTTACAGGGTCAATAAACTTATAATCGCCAATTGCAGTTCCGTACCAATGAAAATCAATAGCATCAAAATGAATATTTCCCATTCTGGCAAGAATTAGGATAAATCCATCAATATATTCTGTATAATGTGCTGGCCATCCAGTAAAACCTCCATTAAAAACCTTACAATCAGAACAAACAGACTTTATTGATTCTACTGCAATTTTTGCATAAACATCATAATTGTTATCTAAGTTACCACCTTTGATTATAGCGACGCTTGGTTCATTACCAATCACCCAATTTTTTATCGGAGCGTTTCTAAGAGTATCGATGGTTTCTTGCACGGGATATTCATTATCTCCAACAACATAACAATCTGGCGCAGAGACAATACATCCATAATCATCATCGCCATCATAACGCTCAACTGCTTTTTTTATGTAATTCGAAAGTTTAAGGGGGTCTTTTGGTTTCCAACTGACAGGAAACGTCTCTGAGCTTGTGGAATAATATCTATCATCATTAGGATTTTCTATTATTGGAATATCATGCTCAAAAGCACCATATACGTGCCCAAGATTAGATATTTGTGAAACTATTAAATCATCACTATCCACAAGTTGACCTTTTTGAGAAACAGTTTTAAAATGATATGCATTTGAATTAATATCTGGCTGATTAATTGCCCAAGCCAAACCAATATTTAACTGACCCCAGGTCACACCAATATCCTTAGCATTGTTATAATTACCATCAACCAAAGCTGGATGAATTCCAAACGGGCTATCTTCATACTCGCTCAAATTTTCATTTGTTTGATTTATAGTTATATTCTCACAATCTTGGGGGCAGATTCCCTGCGCCAATTCTTTCTCATCGCATTCTCCATTTCCGCAATAAATTACAGTTTGTTTCTTAATCACACTTAAAGAAACAACGCAAAAATTAGTTCCATTAATCTCCTGAATTGTTCCCTCACTGCAAGAATAAGTAAAATTTTCAATAATCACATCGCATATTCCTGTTGAAGAGTTATATGTTCCATTTTGGCAGATATACTGTGTATTTTTAACAAAAACTATACAATTTCCTGTTGAAGAGTTATATGTTCCATTAGTATTATCACAAACATAAACTGATTCCACTATTTTTTCGCATATTTTCTGATTTTCATTAAGATTAAATCCAGATGGGCATTTTATAACCGAAACCGGCTGACTTGAAGTTTGATTGAATATGCATGCTTTTTGTTTTGAATCATATTCCCCATTTCCGCAGTTAATTTTCGATTGCTCATAATATTTAATAAAAAACCCCATAATCACGCCCAATATTACGGCAACGGCTATAATCCAAAAGATTACTCTTATCTGCCCCTTTTTATCCATAAATTATTCTCGTTTATCAAGTTTATAAATATATTTTTTATAAATGGCAATCAGCAGGACAGCTTATTTTTTCCCCGGCAGCACCATCACAAATACCGTCTCCGCAAGCAGAACCGGCCCCACCGCAATCTTGGGGGCAGATTCCCTGCGCCAATTCTTTCTCATCGCATTCTCCATCGCCGCAATAAAAGGTTGTTGTACAATCTTCAGGGCAGGTTGTTTCTTCCCCCTTATCACAGATTCCATTTCCGCAAGTTGTTACTTCACAAACAGGCGGCTCATAATCGTCAATATTTTTTTGTATACAACTTGTTGGAACATAAGTATAATAATCTCCCCTGCTTATACTGCAAAGTTGTTCTTCACTTAAACCTTCTTCAAGCTCACAATAAGTTCCCGTATGCAAGCATCTGCCAAAATTAAATACACCCGTATCATAGGGGTTAATACAATTAGTTGAATCGGGTTTTGTTGGAATTCTAACCAGTGGTAAACATTGCTGTGTTCTTAAATCAGCAGAAGAACAAACGTCTTCAATAGAAGCTACTAAATTATTTGGTAAAACATATTTCTCCATTATATCTGACAAAGTCATCCTTTTTTTACCTTCTGGATCTTTTTCATACAAAAAATTAAGCCATTCTTTAAGCTCGACTGTTCCGCCCAAATTTCCTGCATCACCTTCGCCATGATTAACAAATCCATAAATTTCATCTTGGTTTAAAGTATTATACTGTGCAATTTTTATCTGTGTTCCGCCAGCATATCCTGCTTTTATATTTAAACCATAAATCTCGTGCTCTGGTGCAAGGTCATAGGCATATTTAATAGCAACAGCACTTCTTCCGTCAGGTCTCCCTCCGCCCTCATATTTATAAGTTGGAAAAAGATTTAATGCACAAACAGTTGTCCCTGATTTAATTGTGTATTCTCCTGCTAATTGTTCATAGAGCAAATTATCTGATTCTTTGTGACAACCTGCAGAACCGGCAGTGCATTCTTTGTCACCAAAACATCCCTGATTATGTATTCCAATTTCATGTCCTTGTGCTTGCCATTCTCTTACCTGGGCAATCCTTTCAGGAGAAGCCAAAGCATATTCTGCTGAACCAGGCCAGAACATTATTGTTAAAGGGGTATTATATTGATTAGCCAAGTCAACCATGTTAACCATATTTTGCCAAACATTTTCTGCAGTAACAGTATTAGTATAATCTCCCCTACAGGGATCGGATTCAGTACAAGTCGGAATAACCTCAAAATGAACTGCTAAAAAAGAGTAAGGAACATCTAAATCGTCACCGCTCGGCCAGAACTTCCAAGCAGAAAAAGCAATCCCTGCAATAAAGATTATAGCGATTGCACTAAAGAAAAGTATCTTGTAGATCGATATTGCTTCTGTCTGACCTCTTTTGTTCATATTTTATTGCAATTATTCTTTAATTTTCCCAAGCATACCGGAATTTATCTTTGAAAATTTATTTGTTATATATTCAGCATCTTCCAAAATCTTGCCGATTTTTTCATGTTCTTTTTTCTCAGTTTGTACTTTCTCTGAAAAACTTTTCTCAAGATTATAGACATTTTTTTTCGCTTGTTCTATTTCTTCGCTTACATCTTTAAAATCCTGTTCTCCGATATAAATTGGTTTTTTTGATGTCGTTGAAAAAACCTGAATAATTCCAGAATCAATATGTTTTTTCTTAAGTTGATTTTTATTTTCAGCATCATCCCTGCCTTTTTTTATCGATTTCTGAATTGTTTCCTCAAATTCCAAATCAGATTTAGATATTATTTTTGGAGCAATAAGATTTTTTATGCTCTTCTCATAATTCCCCGGTGTCTCAATCTCTCTTGTAAATTTTTTTGAAGCACTAAATTGTTTATTTTCAAAACTATCTATTTTTTCAGTTTCTCTAAAATTCGAGAAATTTTCTTGTTTATCTACGGAATATTTTAATAACTCTAAATCTGGAAATTTAGGAATTTCAGGCATACTTCCGATAATATTTTCTTCCCCTAAATTTGCTACATGAGAATATTCCCTAATTTTCGTAGGTTTAGGCTCGCTTTCTTTATGTTCGGGAAGTTTTATTTTTGGCAGATTAAAACGGCTCATTTTTTTCTTAAAATCAAAAAAGGAATTTGTTTTTTCTTCAATTTTTTGGGGTTCAGGAAATTGCATTTTCTTATTCTCTTTATATTCTTCCGATTGATTATTCTTCTTTAGAATTTGCTCTTTTCTTTTACCCAGATTTTCAGTCATCTCTTTAAGCTCTTCAACTCTTTTTCCAAATATTTCGAGAGCAATATCTCTTTCATTAGAAGAATTACTCAAATCAAAATGCAATTTTCTATGCTCAGAACTATGCAACACCTCAGGAGCGGTAGTTTGAATCACATCATGAACCTCGGGAGAAATTTTTTCTATATTCGACTCTTTAATTTTCTTAGGTTTGAGCTCGCTTTCTTTATGTTCGGGAAGTTTTATTTTTGGCAGATTAAAACGGCTCATCCTTTTCTTAAAATCGAGAAAGGAATTTGTTTTTTCTTCAATTTTTTGGGGTTTGGGGGCAGGTATTTTCTTATTTTTCCAAGATTTATCTACCTTTTTATCTTTATTTAGAATTTGCTTTTTTCTTTTGCCTATATTCCCGGTAATCTCTTTAAGCTCTTCAACTCTTTTTCCAAAGATTTCAAGAGCAATATCTCCCCCCTTTTCCGTATCTAGCTCTTTAATTTTCTTAGGTTTAGGCTCGTTTTCTTTATACGAACTTCCGGGATTAGAAAATAAAGAGGAAAAAGTTTTTTTGCTTCCGTTAAATTCACTATTTTCTTCAAGCTCTTTTTTCCTTTCCTTTAATTCTCTTGTCTTTTTTTCTTCGGCATTTATTTTATTTCTCAAATTAGCTATTTTTATCAAAAATTCATCTTTAAGCTTTTCCTTCTCGGCTTCTATTCTCTTTCTTGACTCTTCAGAATTACTTGAAATAATGTTGAGTATTTCTTTTTTCTCACCATAAAAAGTATTTTTTATTCTTTGAAGCTCTTCATAAAGCTCCTTTTTTATTTCTCTATCCTTCTCATCAAGCTTGTCTATTGATTCTGCAAGAAGTTCAATCATTGGTTTTTTTATTTCTTCTCTTTCTGCTTCAATCATTCTTTTTGATTCTGCTAACCCAAGAATCATACGATCATATATCTCTTCCTTATTCTTGTCAATCTTCTCATCCAGTCGTTTTAAATTCTCAAAAATTTTGTTTTTATCAGCATGATGAATTTTTTCAATGACTATTTCTTCTCTTTTTGGCCTTATTCTAGAAAATAAAGAGGAAAAAGTTTTTTTGCTTTTCCCTAACTTTTTATTTTCTTCAAATCTTTTCTTTCTTTCTTCCATTTCTCTTCTCTTTTTTTCATCGGCATTTATCTTACTTACCAACTTTACTATTTTCGCTGAAAATTCTTCTCCTTTCTCTTCCTTCCCACTTTCTATTATCTCTCCTGACCCACCAGAATTACTCGAAAAAGTATTTTTTATTCCTTTTTTCTCACCATAAAAACTATTTTTTATTCTCTGAAGCTCTTCAAATTCTTCTTTGCTTTTGCCAGGCTTATCTTCTAACATTTTTAATTTTTCGAAAATTTCATGTTTTTCAAGTGAAGGGATTGTTTTCATAACAATCTTTTCTTTTTTTGGTTCTTTTTTTTCATGTACTCTAAAAAATCTTTGGATAACTGGGTGTTTTATTTCAAGACATTTCTTTTTATCTTCTTTAATTTTCTTAGGTTTGAGCTCGCTTTCTTTATGTTCGGGAAGTTTTATTTTTGGCAGATTAAAACGACTCATCCTTTTCTTAAAATCAAGAAAGGAATTTGTTTTTTCCCCAGTTTTTGGAGGTTCTGGAACCTCCATTAGATTATTTTTCTTACATCTCTTTACTTGGTTATCTTTCTTTAGAATTTGTTTTTTTCTTTTGCCGATATTTTTAGTCATCTCTTTAAACTCTTCAACTTGTTTATCAGAAGTTTTAAGAGCCCCCTCTTTTTTTTTAACCATAACAATGATTTATTCAGTTAAAATGTATTTTTATATCTTATCCCCCATTTTTTACACAAACCGGACAACTCCCCCCACAATCTAAACCTATTTCATCATAATTCATCTCGCCATCAGAGCAATAATCACAATAATCTCCCCCAAAATTAATACTAATATCCATATAATCAGTTCTATTTTTAGTATCCAGCCTAGTAAGAACTTTTCCAAAACCATCCTTAACTTCGATATATTCTTTCCCACACCAAAACGCCCTACTTACTGTAATATTTACTTTTGACAAACAGGCTCTTGAACCGATTATATCTGGCATGCATTTATTTAAATCTGTGCAATATTTATACTCTTGACCCCCGATTTCACCCATATCAATAACTGCTTCAAGATTATAATTAATCTGGCAATCGCTCCAGGTCCCACACCTTAGGTGGGGTAAACAAAATCCAGATTTTATATTGGATATCTGCCCATATATCAGTTCAGAATCATCAATTTTCTCCCTTAATAGTTCATTAAATAATGTTTTTGAAAAATTTGTGTTTTCTAAACTAGCTAGCGGTAGATATGATTGTGTTTTATTCTGATTGTCATTTTGGCTAAAATTGGTTTCTTTTATCTGCTCTGCTCTTTCAAGATTTAAAAAAAACTCCTCAGTATATGTTCCATCTATCCAATAAACAAGATATCCTAATTTCAAAAGTGAAATCCCGCTTACCTCTCCAAGAATATCAGAATTTTTCTGGTATACAAAGTTACCTGTCCTAAAATTAAAAAAAAGATAGTAATAAACAAAAACTATAATTAGGATTATAAAAATAGCAACAAAATAATATTTCGCATAGCTACCAAATCCCTTTATTACTCCCTCTTTTTTCATTATACCCCATAGGAAACGGGCTATAAAAAGATTTTTATAGTATCTCCAGCTTAAAAATAAAAAGAGAAGATGATAAAATCCCTACTTATTATAATTCCATTTATTGCCGTAGTTTTAGTGCTTGCTCTGGGGTTTATACTCCTAAAATTAAAGCAACTAAATAAAAAGAAAGAGATAGAAGAACAAAAGAGAAAAAACATTGAAAAATCTCTTGCTTTTGAAGGCAAGGCAAAAACTCCAAAAGAAAGCCTAATGATGCTTAATGATATAGCAAAAAAGTTTTTCAAAGATTACTTCAATGAAAAAAAAGAAATGACTTATCTTGAGATAATAGAAAAGTTAAGGGGTAAAAAAGATCAGAAAACAGCAGGATTCTGTGAAAAAATGGATTATCTTCTTTATTCAAGAATAGAGATAAATAAAGAAAATGCTCTTGAAATGATAAATGAATTTGACAATATAGTCAAGAGAGCCAAAGAATAATTCAGATTAGGGTAAAATTCTATACCTCGTATTAATCAGGAAAAAAACTAGAATAAGGATTACCATCGCACCAAGAGTCATATAAAAAGACAGACTAAAAACTACTGTTTTCTTTGTTATTTCAATCATATCATTCATTGAAGAGTAAAAATCTTCTATAGAAGAGACATGGGAATATTTCCCGCCAGTTTTCTCGGCGATAATTTTTAATCCTTCCTGTGAAGCTTTGAAAAAAGCGCCCATCTCCTCTTCTCCACCTTCTTCTGTCCCAACACCCAAACAATGTATAACAATATTATTTTTTTCACTATAATCGAGGATGCTCTGCAATGTGTTAACATTAATATTACCATCACTAATAAGAATTATTGATTTTGCCTCATCGTTAATTAAAAGATTTGAAGCAGTTATTAACGCATCCAATGCGTTTGTCCCGCCAGTTTTCTTGAGTTCGATATTACTTATTGCGTTTTTCAAAATAGCAGTATCATCTGTAACTTCCTGCTCTATTATTATTGTTCCTGCAAAGGAAATAACTCCCATTCTTGTTTTTTCCGGCATCATTTTCAAAAAATCAACGGCAGCTATTTTTGCAGCCTCCAATCTAGTAGGAGGCAAATCTGTTGTGCCCATGCTTCTCGATGCATCTATCGCCAAAACAAAAGACAATTTACTTGTATCAACTTCTTTTGTAAAGCTCATTCCCGATAATGAAAATATAAGAAGAATCACAATAATCACATTAAGATAGAGAATAGTAAGATTTTTCGAGAATATTTCTACTCCCCGTATCCTTTCAATTGCTTCAAAATTCGCAAATTTTACTGCTTTTTTCTTAGCGCCGACAATAGAAGAGATATGAAAAAATATCATCAAAGGTATAACAAACAAGAAGATAAAATATTGGGGGTGTGTAAATATTATCATTTTATTTCCTTTTTGAAACACTCCTGTTTTTTATTCTTTTTTTCAAAAAATTGGTAAGGGGCGGTATAAAATCGGTGTTTGTATAAAACTCAACAATGTCAGAGCCAGTTTCTTTAAAAGTATCAAAAACTTTTTGCCTTTGTTCAAACGCATTTTTTTCATATTCAGATTTTATTAAGCCGGGATTTATCACCATTTGTTCCCCCGTGTCTATATCCTCAACAACAATCTCTGCATCCACATCTAAAATCTCGTCATCATTGATATCCCTTACCATCAGCCCAATTGTTTCTTTCATCAACATAAATTTTTTCAGCTCATTAAAACATTCATCATCAATCCTCAAAAAATCTGAAATAATAACGACTGCAGAAACATCATTTAAATAAGGCATTACAAATTTAAGTGTTTTAGTTAAATCAGACTTCCCGCCATAATTTTTTACATTTGTAATCTCCCTGACAAAAGAATAAAATTGGTTTATTCCTGCGGCCGGTTTTTTTATGGATACAGTTCTATCGCTATAAAGTGCAAAACCAGCTTTATCTCCTGCAACAATAACAAGATGAGCCAAGGAAGAAGCAATCTCTGCAACAACCTCATTTTTCAATTTTTCTCCTGAGCCAAGAACCATATTATCCCCAATATCGATAATAAAAAAAATACTCAAATCTCTTTCTTCGATATATTGTTTTACAAGAGGCTCAGCATTATTCTTCATCGTAGCTTTCCAATCAATAAGACTCGAGTCATCATTAGGATAATAATCTCTATAAGAATCAAACTCAAGACCTTTTCCCCCAAAAATTCTCTTGTAAAAAACACTCTTAACAAGCATTTTTTTTCTCATTGCATAATCAAATACTTTGATTGTCTTCGGGATATTAACATTAAGCCCTACCATTTGATTAATGAACCGCTGTCTCTTCAAGAATTTTTTTGATTATACTATCTGTAGAAAGGTTTTCTGCTTCTGCTTCATAGCCAAGCATGATTCTGTGTCTTAAAACATCAAAAGCAATATTCTTAATATCTTGAGGAGTAACAAAATCTCTTCCATTCATTAATGCTTCTGCTTGTGAAGCAATAAATAATCCCATTGTTGCTCTTGGAGAAGCACCCCATTCAATATATTTTGCGTAACTCTTTTTTTTATCCCTCGTTGCATAAACAATATTAAGAATATAATCTCTTATCTGCTCACTGACATACACCTCTTTTACTAAAGATTGCATCTTTATTATCTCGGCAGGATTAGTTACTTTTTTTAGATTAAAGTCGTCTATACTAAAAAAATCAGTATTTTTTCTTAATATTTCCTTCTCGTCATTTTTATTAGTATAATCTATAATAACTTTAAATAAAAATCTATCAACCTGGGCTTCAGGAAGATTATAAACTCCAGACTGTTCAATGGGATTTTCTGTTGCCATTACAAAAAATGGCTTCGGAAGAAAGAATGTTTGTCGACCTATTGTGACTTGTTTTTCTTGCATTGCTTCAAGAAGTGCGGATTGCGTTTTTGGTGGGCTTCGATTTATCTCATCAGCAATCAACAAATTTGTAAATACTGGGCCCTTAACAACCTCAAATCCATCGCCCGGTCTGTATATAGTTAATCCAACAATATCTGTAGGAAGTAAATCAACCGTGAATTGCACCCTGTTTACATTACATCCACTTACTGAACCGAGAACTTTTATCATGAGTGTTTTTGCTATCCCTGGAACCCCTTCTATAAGCACATGACCATTACAGATAAGTGCTCGAATAACAGAATTTACGGCTTTCTCTTGTCCAACTATAATTTTAGATATTTCCGATTTCATCTTTTTTATTTTTTCGGAAAAATTCTTTATTTCGCTTAAATTTGCTCTTTTTTCTTTTTTCATTTTTTTAATATTTTGATTTTAAATTATTTTTTATGTCTATAAATTAAAAATCACATTTTTGGAAGGGATACTGCTTCTACAAAAATCGTTTATTAATTTTTTGAGTGCTATAAATTTATTTATTTTTATTGGAAAACTTTTTCCATCCTCTCAACCTTATTTGCCTATAAAGATTAAATAACAATCCAAGTGCTACTGCAGAACCTGCTGCAATCGCGAGATAAAAAGGAAGCTTATTTTCTTTCTGACTTACAGCTTGCGGCTTTTCAATTCCCTCTATTGTTCTTTTGCATGCCTCCATCGCTGCCTGAGCTTTATTATTTGCCTCTTCCAAATTTCCTGCGGCAAGCTCTACTTTTGCATCTTCAAGCATATCCATCAGTTCTACACATTCAACATTCTCATTTATTATGCTCTCAGTAAAAGCAATTATTTTTACTACACTTGTTTGATCTTTGGCCAAAAAATGTATAAAAACCTTGTTGTAATTATTATAAACTGGAGTTTTTGAAGTAACATTTATTACCACCTCATAAAAAAGAATTTCAGGATCTTCAATAAATGTTGTAACAAGAAGAGTTTCCGTCTTACCTTGCTCAAATAACTTTATGAAGCCCGTATCAAAAGTCACAGATGCATTCATCGGTTCTGAATTTCCAAGCAGATAACCTGAAATTGAAACATCCTTAAAGTCAACATCGCCATCATTTTCAAGAGTTATTGAAAATTCTGTTTTGCCTGTTTTTGTAAGAGAGATAGTTGAAGGAATAATTATATTGATCGAAATTTCTTTTGTTGCTACTGCTCCACCCCCGCCGCCTCCACCGCCACCGGGAGGAGAAGAAGAGGAAGTGACGGTAATAACTATGGCCGTACTGCTTCCCTTATTTCCCCTTGTGTCCATACAACTTATATAAAGGGGGTATGATCCAAGAGAAAATGTTTTTGTAAATTTTTGCGTTTGTGATTTGTTAATTGTTTCATTTGTTTGGTCTACAGCATCACTTATTATTAGACTGCAGTTTGAAACATTACTTGAATCAGAAACATTGTATAAAAAATCTATTGTCGTAGAAGTGGTAGAATAATCGGCGGAAGGAGATATTAAGTCAATATTCGGGGAAGTTAAATCTACAATTTCAGCTGATGACGAACCTGTTCCAGAACTGTCACTAGTCACGTAGGGAATAACAAAAGCCACAAAAAGAAGCAGGATTAAAGTGAAAAAAGCTATGCTAAAATAAAAATATGCCTTTTCTACTCTTCCCTCATTTTTAATCAGTTTATTTTTCATCTTTCTTCTTTTTTATTTATTAAGGCTTCTTTTAAAAGAAGTTTTTAGTATATAAACCTTATTTATATCCGAAATTAAAACCCCTGTTTATAATAAAATAGTAAGATTACTGCTTTTAATTTCTGAGCATGTCAAGATTGTAAAATCTTGAGCACCATCAAGAATTAAAAATTCTTGAGGTCCTAAAAACCCCAAGAACAAACAATGAAGATTTTTTTGATTTTTCTTTTTAGTGATAGTTATAATGAATATAACAACAACTATACTCAAAAACAGGACAAATATAGCTATACTTCTTTTATCAACATTTTTTTCTGGAACAAAAACCAAAATTCTTGATTCTACAGAAAGGACTACATTTACATTGCTCTCTCCAGAAGATATTTCAGAAAGACCTACACGGCTTTCATATGTTCCTGCTTTCATCTCCTCTGGAAGAATTAATTTACATGAAAACGGCTTAACACTATTTGCACTTACCTTTAATAGCTCTTCTTGGCACGAGATATATTGCACTAATTCTCCACTAACATATGGTTTTACTTCAATTTCACTACTCGCCTTATTTACCGCAACAAAATCAAGTGTTTTTTCCAAACTAGAAGAAAAATTAATCATTATCTTTCCGGGACCTATTCCCAATGCAGATATATTTGAAAGTGAAAAAGCAAACGAAAGGAATAACACAAGCAAAACTAAATAAAAAAATATTCTTTTGTTTATTTTTCTTCCCATTTTTTTCTCCCCCCTATTCCTGATTAAGACTCAACAGCAGTTATATATATTTTGCTCTCTTTCACTCCTTCTGACTCGTCAGAAGGAACAGTCACATTAAGATGCAAAGCAGCAGTATTTCTTTCAT
>Ga0247841_10004040_pt1 | contig 25901 bp, 11 predicted proteins | sample LaCruzMarch2015__2_FD_192410 | JGI IMG/M metagenome (GOLD analysis project Ga0247841, IMG submission 192410) | Freshwater microbial communities from meromictic Lake La Cruz, Castile-La Mancha, Spain - LaCruzMarch2015_18m | ecosystem: Environmental > Aquatic > Freshwater > Lake | place: Spain... | reverse complement strand
TCTACTCCGAAAAGTCCGATCAAATGGATCCTGAGCGGAGTCGAAGGATGCAAACACCTGATAATAAGGACACTTCGACTTCGCTCAGTGTCCGGTTTTCCGTTAAATTGCCTTTTCGAAGCAGACTTAAGTCCTTCATCCTCCAACTTACCCACTTACCAACTTACCAACTTACCAACTTACCAACTTACCCACTTACCAACTTACCAACTTACCAACTTACCAACTTACCAACTTACCAACTTACCAACTTACCAACTTACCAACTTACCAACTTACCCACTTACCAACTTACCAGCTTACCAACTTACCAACTTACCAGCTTCCCTACTTACTTCTCTTTCTTCTTTTTTCCTATCGAAAAGAGATCTTTGAAATTTACGAAGTCCCGCTGGAATTTTATACCGACCCCCTGCGTATAGGGAGCATTGTTATTCAGGATATTCAAGGTATTGGTTCTGTTAAAAGCCCGAACCCGCCATCGCCGGTTTTTGGTAAGGATGTATTCGATGTTGATATCTCCAACAATGGTGCTTGTTTGCTGCACAGAAGAGTTGGTATAGGAATTCATCCCAAATGTTCCGTCAATTAACAGGCGGTCATCGAAAAGCTGGGTGGATATACCGACATCAAACTCCTGCGCTGTGGTACTTGAGGCCGGTTTATAGTTCATATTCACATTTACGTTTGTCGTAATCTGGGACAACATGCTGTTGATCTGGTTTGTGACCAGCGACATGGAGGTTGCCCCCACATCAACTGTGCTGGAAGTTGCAACGACCGGTTTAAACTGGTTCAGAACCATGAGATAGATTGTTTGCTCAGTGACCACAGTAGGATTGTTGGTATCAATACTCGAATACACAAGGTTTCGGATGCTTTCTTCCACGTTAGGCAGGTTAATGGCAAAAGTGATGTCAGGATTCAGCAGCTTTCCCCCCAGCCTGATGATACATTCAACCGGAATCCTGATACCCTCCTCTTCCGGGTTTGTCGTCAGCCCCTTCAGCGGAGCTTTGGTTTTATAAACAGCGCTTACCGACAAATTGGCATCCGCTGCATCGCCGCTCCAGCTGATTGTACTTCCCTCCTTGATTGACATTGGCAGCCGGAGCAGATTTTTAAACTGAAAAAGAAATGAACCTTTGGCGAGGGTATATGTACCCGATAAGGTAAAGGGAGTTGTGGGAGTCATTCCCATTAAAAAATTTCCGGTTCCAGAGGCTTTTAAATTGCCCAATTGATCAGGGAAAAAAACTTCGACCTCTGCATCCTGGTTTACCCTTAAGCCAAGATCAAGGGAGAGCCCACTCGTATTTAACTGCGGCTTTTCCTTGACAAAAGCCAGCGTATCTGTTTCGGATTCGACAAAGATAATGTAATCGGCTTGCCCCACCGATTGCGTAAGGTCAATCGGGATCACCACATGCGTTTTGGCGCCGGTCGTTGCCTTGACAGTAATTTTGATATTCTCAGGCGGGCCTGTAACACTTGCACTCCCCGAAGCGCGTGCGTTTCCGTAAAAAATATTGTTTTGCAGACGGGTATTGTTGAAAGCAGCAAAATCGGTCATCTCAATATTCAGTCCAAGCCGCAGGTCACGGAAATAGTTATGCGTGATACTTCCGTTTAATATTGCCTGATGGCTCAGGGAATCGTAGAGGATGATATTTTTAAAGAAGAAGCCGTTGGTATCGATGGTGATGACATCGGCAAAGGAATAGGGAACATTCAGGTAGTTAATTTTAAATTCGGTACGCATTAATTTTAACTGACCTGTAATCAATGGCTTATCAAGGCTCCCTTTAATTTTAACCTTACCTGACGCCAACCCGTTTACACCCGACATAAAGTCAGAAACAAATGGACCGAGCATCCGTAAATTCAGGTTTTTTAATGACAGTTCAAAATCAAAGTGAGGATTGCGCTTATCTAAAAAATAACTGCCAGAGAGCGAAAATGGAATGTTTGTACCACTGTTGCCGGTATAATAGATTTGTGAAAACACATCAAATCTGGATGCTTCTGAATCAAATCTGATATCGAAGGTTGCATCACCCAGACTTTCTTTATTGAACCTGAATTTATCGATGCGCAAATCAGACAATACCGTAATATCTGAATATGGCTGCGTTACCTTAACCTGCCCGGTAAGAATTCCATCCAGATCAACCTGGTCGCTGCCAATGAGCTGATCAAGTTTTGAAATATCCACCCGGTTAAAACCAATGGTCAGAGTATCAGTGTCGGACTTTGAGAGATTACCATGAAGCCTGAGGTACTGATCTCCGGAAAAAAAGGCCAATTTAGAGACACTGACCGATGAAGTATCAATCCTGACATAGTTTTCGGGATCAACTGTCCAATATTTTTCATTCAGAAATACATGGCAGTTATTCAATTTAAGCTGGATTAACGGGCTATTCCTGAAACTGGCAAATCCATCGAATTCACTGGGGTTGGAATTCCCGAACCAATTTACCTTGTAATGTATACTGTCCTGCCGTATGTTGGAAACCAACTGAAATGAATCAATCTTTACTTCAAGTGAATCATTTTTATCTGCCTTTTTGAAGTAAACCGTTGAAGCGCCAGTCTTAACTGATAATTCTTTCATGCTGTTCTCAGCGTCAATGTACCAGTTACTGAGTTCGATATTATTGATAAACAGCTCAGGGGCGCTTCCTTTCAGGATAATGGTTCCCTTTTCCTCGTCGTAATAGCCGCTGAATTCAGAATTAGGGGCAATACGCATAAATGGCAGGAACACCTTGGTAACTTCATCCGATTCGCCAAAACGGAACTCATAGTTCATCGTTTGGTTTGATTGCAGTTCACCAAGGGCAATCAATGAATCGTTCATATTAAAGGAGGCCAGGTAATTCTGAAAAAAGACGGTCAGCGAGGGAATCAGGGCAGTAAAAGAAAAGTTACCGGTGATGTCGGCATCCACGAAATCGGATTGAAGATGATAGCTTTTCCCGGAGGCAGTATCCTGCCTTGTCAGTAATGAAAGCCTATCCATGGTGATCCGCTTATTTCCTTCATTGTAAACAGTACTGTCAATGTTGATGGAACCATCAATATTATCAAGGTTTGTTCCATTGAAATTCACTTTCAGGCTGGCGGCAAGATTTTCAATGGAATCACGCTTAAGCAGGTGCAGATTAAACAACTGTGCATGGTGGATCTGCGCTCTGAAATCAAAATCCGGTATTGAATCTCCCATATCAATAAGCCCGTTGAAGTCAAGGCGCAGGTTTGGATCATCAACATTAAGCAGGCCGGTAAACTTTTTATCAACAAGTGTACCGGTGACATTCAGCTTTTTGTAGTTATAATTGTTAAGAAAAGCAGAATCAATGTGCATATTCATCTTCAGATCGGCGTCGTTTAGGCTGAGGCCTTTTCCATTTACATCGGCAAGAAAGGTCACAATTCCAAGGTATTCAGGGTTCCCGGTGAGTCTTCCAAGATCGACTGCACCTGCGTTCAACCGGCCATTGTAACTGATCAGTTTGCTCCCCTTCATTTTTTTTAACGAAAGATCCATCCCAATACTGCCAAGGTTGGTATTAACCTTCGCATTGGCTACGAAGTCATTGTAAAAACCAGTAAAAATTCCTTTCAGACTAACCACGCCAATATTTTCCAACAATGCAGGCAACGCTATCCGTCGCATATCCCCTGGGATCAGCAACGATTCGATATCCTGCTTATTGGTATTCATTGCTTTAACATTCATGTCGATGAATGTCTCCTCCACATCAGGTAATCCCAATGCGCTGATATTCCCGTAAAAAAAAGTATTCTTCCCGAATTCAAAACGAAAATCGCGGGCTTTGAAATTGCTCACCGTTCCTTTGATGTTGCCCGAAAGGCGGATCCGGTCCTTCATCACCAAAAGTTCAGGTGCAAAGAAACCGATATCCTGCAAGTCAAGGTTCGACGGTTCTATCTTAGTCTGAATGGTTATTTTGTTCAGAAAATCGTTATATGCGTTCCATTGGTCATATAAAAAATCGAAAGTCAATGCAAGATCAGAATGGTCCGTAAGAATTCTCAGGTTATGCGCCTTTAAAAACCGTGGACCGACTTCGAATTCCCCGCTGAGGTTGTGAAGCACAAAACCGCAACGTTCTTTCGCCGCCAGATGCTTAATGTTTGCATTGATGGTATCTCCGTCAAATACAATATCGGTCAGATCAAGGTTTATTCCCGAGACATCGATGTTGGTATAATCCATCCCTTCCGTAGCCAAAGGCTCATTCTCGTCCTGCAGATGAAACCTGGTATCCTTCAAACTGACCGCTGATATTGAGATCCCCCACGGTTTAGATGTTGTGGTGTCGGCAACAAATGTCGTGTCGGTTGAAGAAAAATAGTCGAGGATAAACTGCAGGTTAATTACACTGTCGCCCCGATGGGTAATCAACTGGATAATCCCCTTTTCAATGAAGACCTTATTTATGTTAAGATTGCGTTTCTTTATGGAAAAAGCACCTGGTCTGAGTCCTAATTTATTAGCCGAAAAAAGAATGTCGTTACGATTATCACGGATTGAAATACCTTCTACAACCAGCCCTTTGCTGAATGAAAGAGCTAACCCCCTGATTCTGATTTCGGTTTTCATTCCCGTTGCCAAATGGTCGGCAACCAGGCGCACCGCCAGATTTTGAACTGCATCACTCCTGAATATCAGATAAAGGGTGATTAGCAGCGAAAAAATCACGACGACAAAATAAAGCAGTATTTTTGAGGCTGTTTTTATGGTACTTTCGCTTTTAATTATGCAAACCTATATCCTCGGCATTGAATCTTCATGTGATGACACCTCAGCAGCCGTTATCCTCAACGATGTTATCTTGTCGAATGTTACTGCCAGCCAGGATGTTCATAAAAACTTCGGGGGTGTAGTCCCGGAGCTGGCTTCACGAGCACATCAGCAAAATATCATCCCGGTAATTGAAACCGCCATCCAAAAGGCAAATATAGTTAAAAATCAACTTTCGGCCATCGCATTTACGAGGGGACCCGGCCTGCTTGGGTCGCTCCTGGTTGGAACATCGTTCGCAAAGGCATTTTCACTTGGACTAAACCGCCCGCTGCTGGAGGTCGATCACCTGCAGGCTCACATTCTGAGCCACTTTATCAGGAATGCCGATCATACAAATCCCATCCCCCGGTTCCCTTTTCTTTGTTTGACCGTGTCGGGAGGCCATACCCAGTTCGTGCTTGTCAGCGATTATTTCGATATGGAGATCATCGGCCAAACCATTGATGATGCCGCAGGTGAAGCCTTTGATAAAGCGGCCAAGATCATGGGACTGCCTTACCCCGGCGGCCCATTCATCGACAAATTGGCACAGCAGGGCGATCCCCGGCGGTTTACCTTTTCAAAACCCAACATTCCGGGACTTGATTTCAGTTTCAGCGGATTGAAGACCTCGTTTCTCTATTTTATCCGCGATGAATTAAAAAAAGATCCCGATTTCATTGAAAAGAACAAGGAGGATCTTTCGGCCTCGATACAGTCGTCCATTGTTGAGATACTCATGCTGAAATGTAAATTGGCGATGGATGAAATCCGTGCCGGTCATCCGATGTCACTTTGGCCCGATATTGCAATTGCCGGGGGTGTTTCGGCAAACTCAGGATTGCGCAGGGCGCTCGAAAACGCCCGGGATAAATTCGGATGGAATATCTTCATTCCTCCCATTCAGTATTCAACCGATAACGCCGCCATGATTGCAATAGCAGGATACTTTAAATTTCTGAAAGGGGAATTCGGGAGCCAGGCGGCGACGCCGTATGCGAGGAGTAACGGGGTGAAAAGTTAATTCATCATCTGCTCCCCAGTATCTCAAACCTTTCATCGTACGCCGAAGTAAAAGACTGCTTTTTCCGGTCGTAATGAAAATAGTCTATCATCCGCATGCCCTCCGGCAGATGTTTGGCAATATACTGGTTCATAAAGTAATCAAATAAATATCCGGCATGTTTTTTTCCGAGATAGGTGGCCATGGTATAAACATCCTTTGTTTTCAGAGAGTCGATGTTGTATTTATATCGCACATTTCCTGTGAAGGGATCATTGAAAAACCGGCCATCGAATGTATCATAGGCAGTGCCCGTTGAATAGAGCAGCATTTTCTTAGCGTTTGCTGTATTGGCCTTGCTCAGTTCGAACCAGCAACTGAAATCCACTGCATTCAGATTAAATTGCTTGTAATAGGTCGTATCCATATAATCTTCCTCATCGAGCAACGGATACAAATATTCATCAACCTGGATCTGCGAAATATCAAGAATATAGGACTGGGGTTTATCGGTCATGAACGAATCGATGGCATCAGCAAGGTACACGTTAAACCCAGAAGCCCGCAGTTCTCCGATAAACTGATTCATGTATGACTCAAGCAGGATGCTGTCGTTCAGGAACTGTACATATCGGCTGGAGACCAGCAATGCCGAATCCTGCTGATCGGCAGAAAGTGAATCAAACCCTTCGATGATCTCCCCTTTGTGATTGTATTTAAAAACAAGGTCCGGCGGACGAACAAGCAAATTCAGCGCATTTGACGATTGAATAAAACCATTTGCGATTTTTCGCTCAGGAAGGCAGGACTGCAGGCCCAAAAGGCCCGAAATAACGCATACGGTGAAAATAAGCGAACGGTATCTGAATTTCACAACTATAGCTAAAACTTTGTACGCAATGATAACTTAAAAACAGCAAATTTAGTATTTGTTTTCACACACAAAATTGTCAATGGCAAAGGATCTATAGGTATACCACTGGATGGATTGATAAAATTTGAATCGGTATGTTTTATCCATGCATATTCACAATTTTCAGAAAACTGAGGAAAATCAATCAATCAATCAATCAATCAACCACCCTGCAGAAGTTTCTGTCCAAAATTCCTTCCATATTCTATACATCTATCCTTCACCTCGTTATGCGGCGTAAATTTGACCATCAACCCTTCGTCAATAACCCTTAGCTTCAGACTGGTCATTGCCGAAACCATTATTTTAGCCCCTTCGCCGCTCCATCCGTAGGAACCAAAAGCAGCCGCCAGTTTATTGCGGTCGCGGATCGGATTGATGAGTGCGAAAACCTGGTAAACCGGAAGCAGAATGTTTTGGCTGAATGTAGGACTTCCCAAAACGATGGCCGAGGCCTGGATCAACTTTTGCTCGATCGTTCCCAATTCCATATTTTCAATATCACACAAGTCAACCTCAATATCACCGGCCATTTTAATTCCTTCGGCAATCATTCCTGCAATGATTCCTGTATTCCGGTAAGCCGAAACATAACCAAGAAAGACACGGTTGGGTTTCTGATCATTCAGCGTTTCCCGGGCAAACTGTTCCGAAAGGTCTACATACTTTTTCCAGTTCGATCTTAAAACAGCGCCATGGCCCGGACAAATTACTTTAATGTCCAGCGGGCGGATCCGCTCAATGGCCTGCAGCATGAATTTGCTGTATGGTTTCATGATCACGTTGAAATAATAGCGGAAAGCATCATCAAAATCACCCACGGCATCATCAAAAACACCCTCATTGCAATAATGTGCTCCGAAAATATCACAGGTAAAAAGAATTTTATCTTCCCTGAGGTATGTCATGATTGAATCGGGCCAGTGCAGGTTGGCAGCTGCGACGAATTGAAGTGTTTTATTGCCCAGGTCAAGGGTCTGGCCATCCTTAACAACTATGTGCGGGAAATCAAAGCCCAGCAGATCCTTCAGATACCTGATGGCATTCCCGCTTCCAACAACCTGAGCACGGGGGGCGATGGCAAGCAACCGGGCTATACAACCCGAATGGTCGGGTTCGGTATGATTGACAATGATGTATTCTATCGCAGCCGGATCAGTAAGGGTTGTAAGCTTTGCAAGATAGGTATCCCAAAATTTTTCCTTCACGGTTTCAACCACCGCTTTTTTCTCCGCATTGATAAAGTAGGAATTGTAGGTGGTGCCATATTTTGTTTCCATTACCACATCGAACGTAACGATATCCCAATCGAGCACACCGATCCAGCTTACGTCATCAGAAATTTTTAAAACTTTATCGTCTGTCATTTTCTCCTCCAATCTAACGGTCCGGTATCCATTTATTTTATATTGTTATTTGTTAATTGTTTTTCATTGCCTGCAATGCTAAAAGGCCGTAGTTTCCTTTCTAAAGCGGCAATTCCATCTGGATGGCATCACCAGGTTCATCCTCATTCTTCTGTGAATCGGCTCCAGGATCCTGCTTCTTTTTCCTTTCCCTTTTATTGTGGGTTGCTGATCCTTTGGATTGATCGGATAATGCAACTGGTTCCTCAAGGAGGATAATCGGTGGCATGATGACCTCAGTGACAGTGTCGTCATCCTCAGGCATCTTATCTGCAACACCAATTGAATCAACACGAAATGTCAGCCCTGATTTGGTCTCAGGGATAGCATTTTTTACTTTATTTACCTCGTCCTTAGGTTCTTTCCCTGCTATCTGCGATGGGTTACCAGGTGTAAGCCGGGTTTTGCGCTCTTTTCCTTCAATACCAGATTGGTCAGGCTCAGGTGATCCGGTATCGGGCAATACCTCCTCCGGTACAAGCGCGGTGAAAGAGACAGACACTGACCCTTCATCAGGCGTTGACCCTTCCGTTGGCAAATCCGAAAGTCCATCTTTAATTGTGGTTGCCGACAGGGAACCAGGTTCATCTTCCTGCGCCGGATCGGTATCGGTCAATGCCGTATCGTCAGGGCGCAGCGGTTCAATCCAGTCGATCTTCTTCAATGCATGCACCGAGAGCCTTTTACCTTTGGCTTTTAATCCCTTTACCCCGATAAATTCATGGGCAATAATCTCCTCCTGCTCCACCCCTTTGGTTTTGAACTTCATATCATATAAAAGTTCAAGCTTCGGGTACGGATCGGCCGAAAAAAGAATGAGCCTGTCGGGACTCTCAACGAATTCAACTTTTTTCTCTGTCAATTCGGCTTTAAACCGTTTGATATAATACAATTTCGACTCATTTTCCTGGTAAACCGCGGTATACACCCTGTCGGGGTCATACTTCTCGATGCGCATCATATCTTCATCGAAATGGGTCGACAGATCAAATGTAGTCAGGCGGTACTGACCTGCATTTGTGAAGGTTATAATGCGGTCGGCGCCTGAAAATGCGCCCAGAAGTACCCCCCGGTCATCGGTGTTCAACCGCTGTACAGTCTCATCGTACCAGATATTCAATGACCCCAGGGTTGAAATGCCCTCTTCGCGCTGCTCAATTTTTCGGACGGCAAATTTTGTCAGGGTATTCCCCATCGAACTGCGCCCTTTGATGGCAATTTCTGCAAAATTGAAATCAAAGGAGTTCTTTTTAAGCCTTGGCTTGGGTTTGAGCTCTACCCTGACCACTTCAGCCTCCCCGTTCGGATTGGCTGTAAAATAAAGAACTTTGGAACCCGGAGTGCCCTTTGTCACAACATATTCTTTATCGCGGGTCACCCCGAGTACGCTGAACCTTTTGACCATTATCCTGCCGTTTTTCCCGTCACGATAGATCATGTTGTAGACAGTGCGGCTGTCGTTCTTATTGAAGACGGCAATGTGGATGATGTTTTGGCCAACGAAGATTTTATCGGCCACCTTAACGACGAGGAAGGTGCCATCATCTCGAAAAACAATGATATCATCGATATCGGAACAATCGCCCACGAATTCGTCTTTTTTCAGACTGGTACCGGCAAAGCCCTCTTCGCGGTTCACATAGAGTTTTTCATTGGCAGCAGCCACCTTGGCCGCCTCGATCGTATCGAAACTCCTGATTTCAGTCTTCCTGTCACGGTTTTTGCCATATTTCTTCCGTATCTGCCTGAAGTATTCAATGGCATAATCGACCAGATGAGCCAGATGATTCTCAACCTCGTCCATCTCAATCCTGATATCGGCCATTACTTCGTCGGCCCGGGTCGCATTGTAACGGGAAATCCGTTCAATGGGTATTTTACGCAACCGGTGAACATCCTCTTCCGAAACCGGCCGGATGATCTGTTTTGCAAAAGGTTTCAAACCACTGAAGATAGCCGCATCGATTTCTTCGGTGGTTTTACATTTCTTGATCCCTTCGTAAACCTCATTTTCGATAAATATTTTCTCCAGGGAATTGTAATGAAGCTGATCCAGCAATTCCTGGCGGCGGATATCGAGTTCGAGTTTCAGTAAATCGAGGGTACGCTGTGTATTCACCCTGAGTATCTCTGATACCCCCATGAAACGGGGCTTCCCGTTTTCAATCACACATGCGTTAGGCGAAATGGATACTTCACATTCCGTAAAAGCATAGAGTGCGTCGATGGTAGTATCGGGTGAAACACCGGGGGCAAGATGGATGAGGATTTCAACATCGGCAGAGGTGTTGTCGTCAATTTTGCGGATCTTGATCTTGCCTTTATCATTGGCGGTGAGGATGGAATCGATGATGGAACCCGTGGTGGTACCATAGGGAATTTCACGGATAACAAGGGTTTTTTTATCCTCCAGGATTATTTTTGCCCGCAGGCGGATCTTTCCGCCCCGGAGGCCGTCATTGTATCGCGATACATCAACCATGCCCCCGGTAAGAAAGTCGGGATAAAGTTCAAATTCCTTTTTCTGAAGGATATTGATCGAAGCATCGATCAGTTCATTAAAGTTATGTGGAAGAATTTTCGAGGCAAGACCTACCGCGATGCCCTCAACACCCTGGGCCAGCAGCAGCGGAAATTTCGCCGGGAGCGATACCGGCTCCTTGTTGCGGCCATCATAGGATGCCTGCCAGGTTGTTGTTTTTGTATTGAATAGAACCTCATGTGCAAATTTCGAAGGACGGGCTTCGATGTATCGGGGAGCCGCCGCGCTGTCGCCGGTAAGAATATTGCCCCAGTTGCCCTGGCAATCGATCAGCAGATCCTTTTGTCCCAACTGTACCAGTGCATCACCTATCGAGGCATCCCCGTGCGGGTGATACTTCATGGTGTGGCCAATGATGTTGGCAACCTTGTTATAACGGCCGTCATCCAGCTCTTTCATCGCATGGAGAATACGCCGCTGAACCGGCTTCAACCCGTCAGTGATCTCCGGAACAGCCCGCTCAAGTATTACATACGAAGCATAGTCAAGGAACCAGCTCTGGTACATCTCCGACAGATGAACCGTTTCCTGTAAGGTTCCCGATTCAAGTTCAGGATTTTCTCCGTTACCGTTAGTTATTTCGTCAGAGGACATTATAAGAAATCAAAATGCAAAAATCAAAATGCAAAAATTAAATACAGACACGTTTCATCACCCCATCAGCAAATTATCACATCAGCACATTATCACAATATCACATCAGCACATTATCACATTATCACATCAGCACATTATCACATCAGCACATTATCACATCAGCACATTATCACATCAGCACATTATCACATCAGCACATTATCACATCAGCACATTATCACATTATCACATCAGCACATTATCACATTATCACATTTTTTTCATTTCACCAACCTTGAAATAGCCTTGAATGTATCTCCTCCCGAATACCTGAGAAGTTCGAAAAGAATGGCTTCATAGGTAGTGATGATCACCCCTTCGTGCCGCATTCGTTCAATGGCATTTTTTTTATCATTTTCTTTACGGGATGAAATGCAGTCTTCAACCACTACCGGATGGTAACCGTTTTGCTTCAGATCAATCACCGTTTGCAGCACACAAACATGACTTTCAATACCGGAGATGATCACATAATCTTTCCCCGACGAGGCCAGTTCCATCATAAAGGCCGGCTCATCACAACAACTGAAGGATGCCTTTTCAATCCGTTCTATCCCTTCCAGTTTCCCGGAAATCTCACCTATTGTTGGTCCGAGACCTTTCACATACTGTTCAGTAACAATAACAGGGACACCAAGCGCCTTCATCCCGTCGATCAGAGTGGGGACATTCTTCTTCAGTTGTTCATTTTCATAAATTGCCGGGAATATCCGTTCCTGGAAATCTATGACCAGGAGTACGGCTTTTTCATTAAGAATTCTCATATTGAATATTTTATTTATCACCAAAATAAAGTCAGGCCACAACAGAAATCCTGCCGTGATCTGTGTGTTTGTTAAGGGTATTTTACATCTTGTGAACCGGATAACAAAATTAAGATTTCCAGCGGAAGGCAGATCATTTGTTAAAAACTTAATATTTGTTACTTTTGCAGTCCGATTTGGGTCCCGTAGCTCAGTTGGATAGAGCAACAGCCTTCTAAGCTGTGGGTCGCGCGTTCGAATCGCGCCGGGATCACCAGTAAAATCAAGGCTTCCATGAATCATGGCGGCCTTTTTTTTGAATACGCCTACGAATACGCCTAAAAAAAGTTACGATGAAACCTTCTCCCTCCCCTTCAAGCGAAGGGTTAGGAAAAGGGACTGAATCAAAGGACTTAATATGTGTTGGAATCATTCAGGAGAAGCAAGTCCAAATGATTACCTCTCACTGATTTTTTTGACTCTCCAAACCAATTAACAATCAATGCTCTGTGATGGAAAATTCACTCCGGCCGAGTGTGGTCGGTGTGAGAGGATTTTCCAAAATACTGATTTTTTTGGTTTTATTGTCAATTAAAAAGCCCGGATAGCACGCACATAGATTGCCGAGACCGCCTTTTCGGCGAAGTTCGTGGAGCCAGTGTCGAATGACTGTATATACGCGCTGATCGCTGCGCGTTCGTCGGAACTCCAATAGTAGTAGTCAGCAAAACCGCCAACCACCGATTTTTGCAGATATAACAGGTTTAATTCATGTTTTGAAGGCAGATACCAGTCGCCATAAGTAACACCATTCTGTGTGGCCCAATATTCGTTACAAACCCGTGCTGCATAACTTGCGCCATCGCCATATCCCTGACTGGAAATGATGATGGCTGTGTTTGCTTTCCCTGAGCCCACCCCATTGGCAAAGGCCATTGTATTTAGATTTGTGCCCGCATTCCATCTTATTCCTGTACTCTGGTCGGCTGCGGCTGCAATTAAGCCATGCCGTCCGCCGTCATAAACATAAAATACAATCCCGCCGCCATAAATTTCGCCAATGGTGTGCAGGTCGTTGGTGGCAGCGGTGGTTTGAGTAGTGCCATCGGGAAACATGATGCCACCAGAAGTGGTTTGAATGGCGCCGGCCACAGTAAGTTTCTGGCCCGGATTAGAAACGCCGATGCCCAGCCTGAAATGGGTATCATCCCAGAACAATTCAGAGTTGGAAGTCAATCCGCTACCGTTCCACCAGAAGGCAACCCTGCCCGAACTCCCATTCCCCGAAACAGGCGTATCCCAGCCAAGCACGCCGGTGCCATCGGTTGTAAGCATCTGCCCTGAACTTCCATCATTCACAGGTAACGTGTAAGTGATATCTGCGGATTGGTTACCTCCCTGGAATATGGTGTGGTTTGTGGGCGAGGCGCCCCCTTCAAGGATCCCGATTGTGCCATCGACCGTGAGCTTTTGTGCGGGAACTGTTGTTCCAATGCCTATGTTCCCTCCATCGGTTGCCGTAAAAAAAGCCGATCCGTTGTCTTCGATCCTGAAATCACCGGTGCTTTTCAGATTAACAGAGGTTTTTCCTGTTCCGCTGTTGGTAAAGACAAGGGCTTCGGCTGCATCCTGTGTGATGGTGGTATTTTCGGTAAGGTTTCCACCGAGTTTCACGGTATTGGTTGTACGGGTAAGGCCGTTTGAAATACTAAGGGGCGACTCGGCCGGGGTCCAGGCAAGCACACCCACTCCGTCGGTGGTGAGCATCTCACCGCCGGAGCCATCATCAACCGGCAAGGTATAGGTGATATTTGCCGCCTGGACCCCTCCCTGGAATATGGTATGGTTTGTGGGCGATGCGCCCCCTTCAAGGATCCCGATCGTGCCATCGACCGTGAGTTTTTGACCAGGAACCATTGTTCCGATGCCTATTTTTCCTCCGTTGGTAGCTGTAAAAAAGGCCGATCCGTTATCTTCGATCCTGAAATCACCCGTGCTTGCCAGATTCACAGAGGTTTCGCCGGTTCCGTTGTTGGTAAAGATAAGTGATTCAGCCGCATCCTGGGTGATGATGGTACTTTCGGTAAGGTTTCCTCCGAGTTTCACAGCATTGGCAGCACGGGTAAGGCCGTTTGAAATGGTAAGGGGCGACTCGGCCGGGGTCCAGGCAAGTACACCCACTCCATCGGTGGTGAGCATTTCGCCGCTGGAGCCGTCATCAACCGGCAAGGTATAGGTAATGTTGGACGCCTGGGTCCCTCCCTGAAATATGGTATGGTTTGCGGGTGAGGCGCCTCCTTCCAATATTCCGAATGTGCCATCGACCGTAAGCTTTTGACCCGGCGCTATGGCGCCGATGCCGACATTACCATTCTCATCAATCCTCATTCTTTCGGTCAGGGCACCCCCGTTGGTGTAAAACAACAATTCACCCTCAGCCTGCGAATTTGTAATTCTGGTCTCAATCCTGGCAATATTCTGGATGCCGATGGTCGAGTGGGACAAAAAATCGATCCGTGTCACCGGTAGAAATGTTGTTCCGGAGGTGCCTTTTAACTCGAAGGAAGCGATTTGATTTCCTCCAAGGCCAAGAGTAGAAACACTCAGGTACCTGGCTGCCCCTGCAACATACCCGGGGCTGTTTGTACCGATTCCCACATTGTCGTCGGTGTTGGCAACGTATGTATTGGTTCCGTTGCGTGTCCACAAATTACCTGTTGATATATCATTCCAGGTAGTTCCATCGTGGACATAGAGTTTATCCAAATCTGTATCATAGACCATAAGCCCTGCCGTTGCAATTGAACCCAACGTAATGCGTTGTACCGTTCTGAGCCTGGGCAGGAGAAATCCCTTACTGGTTGATTTTACATCGAGCATCGCGTTGGCATTGGGTAAACTGTTGTCTGTGTTGATGCCCACCTGGGCAATCGATGCGCTGCCAACGAACAAAAGCATAACAATTAATGAGAGTATTTTTTTCATGATTCAAGGGTTTTGATTGGGTGAGAATAGGGATTTTCAATTCCTGTTAAAATTAATTTCCAAGATCCTGCATTGTGAAACTAATGAATATTATTCAACCTCAAAATTTTCGCAAGATGGCTTTGTAAGCGAAACATTGCTTGAGCAACAGGGCTGATAATGTTCTTAAACCAATCTTTTTAATGGAGAAGAGTAACTCCTTATAAATAAAGGACAATAGGTTCTCGGACTGTTGTCAGACTCAGCCAGGTCTTTTTGGATATTGTGAAGGTTGACATGATTTACCCTTATGACATGGCAAAGTTATAAGAATTATCATATTTGCAAAACAACATGATTTATTTAATTTAATGATCCGAATTTGCCATCAGAGATTTATATTTGCAGAATCGTACTATAAAACAACGCTTGTATGTTAAAAAAAACTGCCATCCTGATAGCCTTGTCCCTGTTCTTCGTCGTAGAGGTCAATGCCCAGAACTGGTCGACTCATTGTGGAAATAATGAACGAAACGGAATCAGTGAATTACCTGGCCCTAAAAACATTAATACACCTTTGTGGACGATCGGCAACGCCACACCTACCGGGCTGGGAATGAATATTTATTCTTTCGGGGATCTGTTTGTGACCTCCAGGGTAGATTTTTCTCCCTACAACGCCATCATTGAATGCCGTAACCTGATGACCGGAGCCCTGGTGTGGACATCGCCCAACCTGGGCGCTGCATCTATACTTTTTGCCATCGGGTTTAATGAAGATGCCGTTTATGCCCATGACTACCATTCCAACCTGATATATGCCCTTCACGCTTCTGACGGTTCGGTCAAATGGGTTTCTGATTTCGAGTCTTATACATTCGGCCCGATGGACGGCGTAATTTTTACGTGCAACCGCGACATCATCATCAACGGCGGTGTTGGATCGAATGAGTCAACTTTGTGTTTAAATAAGGAAACAGGCGAAATACGCTGGGCTAATTTAAACTGGTTTGCCGTAACGCCGAATGAGACCAAGGCAGCCCATGGCGATCGTCTGTATATGATCACAGGTGCGATTACCCAACCAATAAAACTTGTGGCGGTTGATATGGAGACTGGTGAAAATCTTTATTACTCTGAATCGTTACCAGGCGATGGCGACCAGGAAGGTCCCATCGCCGTTAGCCCCGATGGAACTATTTACTTTCGCCGGGATGGCGGAAATTTATTTGCCATAGCAGACAATGGCAGTGGATTTGATATCTTATGGACCCGCACACCAATAAACATGGGACCTTTCTTCATGAATTACGGAATCGACCCTAAGGGTAACCTTCTTTTGATGGATAACGGAAAGATCTACAGGTTAAATAAATCGGACGGAAGCCCGATGGATTCATCATTGGTCAATACGTTCAACAGCGGCAGGATAACGGTGGATTCAGATTCAGTAGTCTATGTAAATAATACAGAAGGAGATTATTATGCTCTGACCTATGACTTGCAAACTACCCTTTGGTCCACCTTAACCATGAACGGGAACTATTATGCCGGCCCCTCAATTTCAAAAGAAGGCATCATGGTGATGTGTGGGGCTGGCAATAGTATAAAAGCTTACAAATACAACGGGACTCACGCACCTGTCGCGGATTTCGAGGCTTCCCGGTATCATATCTACACAGGTCAGAGTGTAGCATTCCATGATAAATCGTCCTTTTCTCCATCATCATGGAATTGGGAATTTACCGGGGGAAATCCGCCCAACTCCACAGATATGCATCCCATGGGCATTTATTATGACGAACCCGGAAGCTATCCCGTGAAACTGATTGCAACAAACGAATCAGGGACTGACACGGTGACAAAAATGTGTTATATCGAGGTAGAACTTTACGAAGGTGTTGAGCCACATACTCCTCTGGTAAACACGCGCATTTCTCCCAACCCAGTGCGCGAATTTGCCGTCCTGTCATCAGACGAGGCTTCAGAAATCTCAATTTTTAACAGCATCGGCAAGGTTGTGTACCAGGATAATAAGTTAAACAGGGAGCGTAGGATAGATTTCTCTGATTTTAGTCCCGGAATCTACATCGTGCGGTTTTCCGGTGAAGGATTTACAAGGTCGGAAAAATTGGTTGTCGGTAATTAAAATTACTTCCCAGGGATGTAAATCCTGCAGGCCAACAGATTTACCTGGCCTGTCAATCCTGAATTTACGGAAATCGCCTTAAAAACAAACGTTTACCGGTACAAACTGCACAACAATATTTTGTACCTTTGCATCCCGTTTCGTTCCAGTCAAATGAAGATCAATCAGATATATCCATTCACCATTTAAAATCAAACTACCTTGAACGCACATCGTACACTTCTGCTCATTATCCTCGTTTTCTGCGGCTCCTTGTTGAACGCCCAGGAATTAACCTCCATTAACGGCGATAACCCGTCACCTGCACAACTGTTTTCAGGAAAGTCTGAACTATATTTCCGTTTCCTGATCCGCAATAAAAAAGAAATCAGCAAACTGACCCGCATTATCTCGATCGATAATGTAATGGGTGATACCGTTTGGGCCTATGCAAACCGGAAGCAGTTCACCGGTTTTCTTCAGTCAGGATATGAATTTAAAATCCTGCCCAATCCTGGCGATCTCATTCATCCAAGGATGCTGGATAACGTCAATTTAAAGGACCGGACCACCTGGGATTTTTACCCCACCTATACGGCCTATCTCAGTTTGATGGCCCAGTTCCAGGCAAATTATCCAGCCTTGTGCAAGATCGATACAATCGGATTGACAACCGATGGCCGTTTGCTTCTTGCTGCAAAGATCTCTGACAATGTTGCAACGGATGAAGCGGAACCGGAGTTTTTTTATACCTCCTCTATGCACGGGGATGAAACAACCGGCTATGTGCTGATGCTTCACCTGATGGATTATCTCCTGCTGAATTACGGCATCGATAGCCGTGTTACCAACATGCTGAATAACACGGAGATATGGATCAATCCATTGGCCAACCCCGATGGGACATACAATGGCGGTAACAATACTGTATACGGAGCAACCCGGGGTAATGCCAACGGCGTGGACCTCAATCGCAACTATCCCGACGCTCAGGAGGGTCCTCACCCAGATGGAGAAGCGTGGCAGGTTGAAACGGAGGCTTTTATGAATTTTGCCGGTATCCGTGATTTTGTAATGTCGGCCAATTTTCATGGCGGAGCCGAGGTGTACAATTACCCCTGGGATACATGGCCACGGTTACATCCTGATAACAACTGGTGGATTTTTACCGGCCGTCAATATGCCGATACGGTGCATGTTCACAGCGGGGGAGGTTACATGAATGAATGGGACAATGGAATTACCAATGGTTACGCATGGTATGAAGTACATGGAGGCCGACAGGATTATATGAACATTTTCAGGCAGTGCCGGGAAGTTACCATTGAGTTATCAAACACAAAATTATTGCCTGCAACACAGTTAATCTCCCACTGGAACTACAATTACCGCTCGCTGCTGAACTACATCGATCAGTCACGCTATGGCATCAATGGCATTATTACCGATTCAATCACAGGCAATCCGTTGCATGCAAAAGTATTTATCGCCGGACATGATCAGGACAGCACACACGTATATTCATCGGCGGTGACCGGAGACTATTACCGGCCGATCAAGGCCGGAACATACAACATTACCTTTTCCGCTGGTTGTTACCGCCCGAAAACCATTCAAAATGTCAGCGCAACCGACCTGAATACCACCATTCTGAATGTTCAGCTTCACCCCTATGCCGGTTTGAACCCCGAATTCTCTGCCGATAAAGTGAATGTCACGTTTAGTGAACCAGTGCATTTTACCGATTTGTCGTGCGGAAGTCCGGTAAGCTGGCAATGGAGTTTCCCCGGAGGAAACCCGGCCACCTCCACCGATCCCAATCCGGTAGTAGAATATGCCGCAGTGGGCGTTTATGATGTTTCGCTAACCATTTCAGATGGCGTTGATTCACAAACCATGCTGAAACAAGGTTATATTACAGTTGCCCAGAACATCATTATGGCCAATGGGAACATAACAACCTGTACGGGGAATTTTTACGATTCGGGAGGCCCCGATGCCAACTACAATAACAACGAAAATAAAGTAATGACCATCAATCCCGCCACTACGGGCGCCATGCTCAAGGTCGTTTTTTCACAGTTTGAAACCGAGAGCGGATACGATTACCTCTATATTTACAATGGATCTTCGGTTAGCGCGCCCCAAATAACCGGCAGCCCGTTTAACGGAACAACATCACCGGGTACGATCACAGCTTCAAATGCCAGCGGTTCGCTTACCTTTAAATTCACCTCCGATAATTCAGTTACCAAAACCGGCTGGGCTGCCAGCTTCGAATGTGAAGGAGGTTCCACCGGACATACCATCAGCGGAGCCATAACATATCCAAATACTGCCAGTACCCCGATGAACAACATCCCGGTGAAGTTGAAAAATACCGGCGGAACGGTGATTGCCACGGTAAACACCTCCGTATCAGGCAACTATTCTTTTACAGGGGTCACGGATGGGAACTATACGGTTGAAGCCTCGACAGAGAAACCATGGGGTGGCGTTTCTGCCGCCGACGTACTGTTGTTCAAGAAACATATCGGAAACATCGCCCCGTTGTCCGGAATTTTCCTGGCATGCGGTGATGTTAATGCAAGCGGTTCGCTTTCGGCCAGCGATGTGCTGCTCATTAAAAAGAGGATTATAACCATTGTCACCTCTTTTCCCGTTGGCGATTGGCTTTTTGAAAATCAGGCAGTAACTGTCAGCGGAAATGATGTCAGCCGTAATTTTAACGGCATAATTTATGGCGATGCCAATGCCTCCTATACCTGGACAACCCTGGATGCTCCCGGACTTTCAAACGATCCGCTTAATCAGTTAAAATCAGGTTCAGACGGCGCAATTACCCTCGAAACGCCAAAGACGACTTCAAAGGGACAAATTGTTGTTCCGATAACTGTTTCATCAATCCATGAATCAGGCGCATTCCAGTTCAGTATTCAATATGATCCGGCAAAATTAACCTTTGTTGAGGTGAATAATTGGCATGCAGGGATCGGGGATGTGATTGTTGCCAATCCTCAGCCGGGAACCCTGGCAATTCTTTGGGCTGCCGATGACAACGGAATTTCACTGAATGGCGCTTTATGCAATCTTGTTTTTAATACATTGGCTGATGCAACACCGGATGTTTCATGGTCGAACGCTCCTACCCCCTGCGAATGGTTTGATTTCGACGCCCGTCGTTTGGAGATCAGTCTGCAAAAAAGCGCCAGTGTGAGCGGAATTGAACGGAACAACGCGGCTGAAGAAACTCTGCGGATCTATCCCAACCCGGGAAAGGGAATTTTTAACGTATCAATGCCAACAACCCGATCCAATGATTTAACCGTGCTGGTATACAATTCCATTGGGATGCAGTTGGCCGGTTTCACTTCTGCCGGTTCAACCAGGCAGGAACCTATGCAGATCGACCTCAGCCATTTACCCGATGGCGTTTACTTTCTCCGGATTCACACAGATACGGAAATGATAACTAAGAAATTGATTATCTCCAGGTAATCAGACCTGAACCGAAATACTGCCTATTCTTCCAGGGTGGTAATATTTATTCGTTTTTCAGCAATCAGCAGGTTGGATTTTTCAGCTTTCATACCCCGGGTGATCTCAATGGCTGAACGGTCATCGCCCAGAATAATCGTATTACCTCCTGATACCTCTGTATCAAGTTTTTTAAAGGGTTCGGTCTGGGCGACCAACTGAAGGATCTCGGCGCCAAACGGAGGGGTACAAGTATACACATCAGGCAAAATATATGGTTTGTTTATTTTTGCTTCATCCAGATACCAACTATCTTTTAACAGCCATTTGTTCCCGTCAGCAGTAAAGTAAATAAGCCTGAGGTAACATGGCTGGTCGGCCTGAACATAAACCTGCATCTTTTCACCCTGTTTAAAAACCGGGTTTTCCAACCCTTTATTGGTCCATAATTTCACCATCAACCCACTGTTCACAATTTCATTTGAACTTAGCTCCTTCTCCAGTTTTATTGCCGATTGATAATTGCCGGGAAGATAATCCATACCATTATCTGTAAGCCAGGTGAGGGGTAAATAATCCTCAATGCTCGCAATTGTTATGCCTGTTTTTTCATTGTTCAGGTTAGCAATAATCTTAAGGTTTTTACCATCAAGCCAGTATGTTCCTGTAAGCGCCCATGGGTACCTGTTATCTTTTGCTGATTGATCGGGTGTATAAATGGCAAATCCCTCAGCGGTAAGTTTCGGTTGCAACGAAGCAGAAAGGTGGGCAGAAAATTTACTGCCCATTCCTGTATTCATGTATGTAAAACTACTCAGCCTGATGGTCCTGTCTTTAAAACTTTCAGGAATCTGTTGTTTTATCCCATCGGCAATAAAAAAACATAAATCATCCATGCTGGTCCTGGGTCCTGTCCGAAGCAAAGACACAGCCCTTGAAACAGAATCGCTGAATGCTCCATACTGCGCGACAATTTCGGGCTTCCCCAATGTCAAAACAATGGCAACCTGACCTTCCATCTCCCGTAAGAGTGGAAAACACTCAAGGTAGGTCTTTAAAGCTTCTCCCCGGTTGCCTGCTTTCATCAGCTGACTGGCAGTCCCAAGTTTTTTCGACAGCTGGGCAGACTCCATGTTCAAAGTGTTTTGTGTTGACGAAAGAAAATCCTGAATATTCAAATAAACAAATGCATAAGCTTCCTTCTTTTTCGGGTCATAAAATTCATTTACTTTTAGTCCCGTCAGGTCTGCCTGGGCATAAGATGTACTGACCTGACGAAAAATTTCCAGTGTTTTTGTATTATGATTCTCGGTGTTGAGGGTGGCCGAGGATGAAATCCTGGTGCTGATCGATTGGACCAGGTAGGTCTTTGCATTTTCGAGTAAGGTTTTCTGAACATCTTCAACTATATCGGTTTTCCGGATTACAGCTGATGCGAAACCTGTAAGGTATTTGTCGTCGGGATATTGCAGTTTACGCTTTTCCGCTGAAACGTAAGACGGTATGGTTTGGGAAAATGCACCTTGCAGGCTGATCAGAAAACAGGAAAAAATCAGCAGCGTTTTCACAGAGATTTTCATTGAAAATAATTTTTATTTTGGTGGTCGAATATCCTATTTATCATTCGTTGTGTGTATCAACGAGCTTGTCTCGTTATTCAGGGGAACATGGATTGGAAACCCTATTACATTGTATAGAAGTCATGGTTCAACGCAACGGCCCGAATGATTAATCGGTTCTTACTACCCGAAAGCCGGTACAGCGTTTTTTTCCCGAAGGCTCGACCCATAACCGTTCAGTAACCCGCTGACTGGTTGGCTGGTCAAAGCAGGAGCCTCCCCGTAGTACACGGTAAGCGCCAGTTGAAGGACCAACCGGGTTTTCTGACGGACTTTTTGCATAATATTCAGATCCGTACCAATCGCTGCACCACTCCCATACATTTCCGGTCATGTCGTATAATCCAAACTCATTCGGATTGAAACTTCCTACAGGAGCAGTCATACCAAACTTGTCATCGTACCCATTCCAGATAAATGAGATCCCCAGCTTTTTGGCAGAAATATCTGCTACATTTCCGCCCGACTTTCCTTTTGGGTCGGTATTACCCCAGCTATATTTTAAGCGTTTAGGGCCACCTGCAGCAAATTCCCATTCAGCCTCCGTTGGGAGGCGGTAGGTTTTTCCTGTTTTCTTACTCAGCCATTTGCAATATTCATTCGCGTCGTTCCAGCTCACATGTATTACGGGTTGGTTGTAATTGGCCGCGACCAGTACAGTCCCGGCAGCGTCGCATTTCCAGTTGACCCCGTTTCGCTTTTCCCAGAGACTCCCTGTCCAAATCCAGCTTCCACCACTTTTTTCGGCATCAGTTTGATAGGCGGTATCATCAATGAATTTTTTAAATTGGTTCACAGTTACCTCATACTTTCCAATGGTATAATTACTGAGAGAAACCTGATGAACAGGTTTTTCATCAGGAGGGCCATCATTGCTGCCCATTGAGAAGGTCACCCCTTCGATAAGTGTCATATCGGGAAGGTGTGGCGAAGCGCCGGTACGGGTTTTGGCAAAAGTCAGCGGAATAGTTGTATTGGGATAGATCCGAACGATTTTTTCAACGGGTGTATCATCAGGTGCGTCGCCGGAAATCCTGATTGTATGATTTCCCGCCATAAGATCTGGAACAATGATCACCGTATCAGAATAGGTTATCTTCCTGTTAAACCTGTTATCGATGTATAGCGAACCCTCGGTTAAAGTCTTTATCTCAAGTCGGCCGAAGGTTGTTGAGCTGGCTTTGTTGAGGCAAAATACAAAGTCACCCTTGTCAAAATCCTGTTCGCTCATTTTCCCATACTGGGGATGTTGTGTGCCTTTTGAAATGTTAACTACCTTTTCCTCAAGGAACGCAAACAACTCAGATCCAAGAACATACCCATCATCATTTTTGTCGGCTTCACCTTTAAGACCAAATACCAGCTGGTCGCGGAAACAACTATGATCGGGAACCTGCTCATCGGCGGAGCCACTGGTTATAAATTGCCTGACAGGAAGCGTTGTTTTATAACTGATAAGTTCGGGGGTATTACCGCCCCTTCTCCGGTTAAAAATAGCGCCAGAAAAACAAGCATCAAAGAGGAAAAGTGCATGTTTGCAGGCAATTTCCTTTGCATAATTTTCGAAATAATCAAGGGGGACCGCAGAGGCTAAAAAACCCGACTTGTTTTTGTCAAATTCCGGACAATTTACACCGAGCAGATAGCTTTTCTTCACTGAATTTACATTCCGCGTTATCCCATGACCTGCAAAATAAAAAATCAGGCAACTTTCCTGGTCTTGCCCATATTCTGCAATAAAGTCAATAAATTCATTTTCAAAGGCACTTTTATTTGGCGGGTCCATTCTTACCTTTACTGTAAACCCTAAACTGTCGAGCAATGCCTTAACTGTTTCAATATCTGAAACAACGCCCTTCAGGGTGTCAAATCCGTTATTATAGTTGCTGGCGCCGATCAGCAATGCTGAGCGCTGGGTGTAAAGGGTATCGAGCATTTTAATATCAGGGCGGGCCTCCGGCGTCATTCCACGCTCCTGGGCCAGCAATGTTGCCGGCAACAATATAGCAACGATAAATAACAGCGATGTAATTGTTTTCATCGGTTCAAATTTTATAAAATTCAGGCAGAAACATTATTATATGATCTCCGTAAGAATGAAACGAATCATTTTTCCGAAAAGGATTGTCATCGCAAACTTTCATTAAAATTACCCTCATAAACCCAACTAAAACACATCGGCAATTTAGCAAAAAAACATAAATACTAAAAAAAATAAAGATTTTTTTAGGTAAAATTATGGTTTGTCAAAAAATAATATAAATTTGTTTCATATTCCTTCTGTTTTTTCCTGATCAGAAGGGTGATGATATGACAAAAATGAGACCCGTCAGAAAAGGAATCTAATAATAAATCATCGGTGTTAGGCATAAAGATTACTGGAATATATGTGATGTTCATTGGTCAGCCTGTATAATTTGAAAGCTATCGCGAACACTTCAAATAAAGCTCAATTACATTATAAACGCCAAATCTGATATTTATGAAAAGAGGTCTACTGTTTTTTTCAGCACTGCTATGCTTATGCGGACAAATGCTTCAGGCTCAATCGAAAGTCGCTTTGATCGATGAAGCAAAAGAATCTATCGTTCGGATTTTTGCATTCAACATGCCATTTTATTTTGATGAATCCACGTTTAATCTGGGAACCGGTTATGTAGTGGGAGATGGAAATCTGGTTATAACAAGCTACCAGGTGGTCAAGGATATGAATGGCGTTGTTTTTTATTCACAGGACGAAAGCAAATCCTATTATGGCGCCGTGATCTGGTCAAATCCAATTACGGATGTTGCCATTATCAAAGCCATTGACTGCACCCTTAAACCACTTGAATTTGCCGATCCCGAAACAGTTCATGCAGGTGATGAAACCCTGATTTTCGGATACGCGGGTGATGATCAGTTAACAGGATCAATAATGGTAACCTGGGGCCTCATTAGCAGCAACGCAAAGGACAGCACCATTCAGACCTCTGCAACCATCAATCAGGCGAACCTGGGTGGCCCGGCCATTAACATGGAGGGAAAGGTAATTGGTACGGTGCATGCCCGAACATCGGGATTTAGTTTCCAGGAGCCTGCGGTCCTCAAAAATGTGAAATTTTCGAAAGATGCTGTTGATTTTGCAAAAACAGACAACTCCTCAAATTATACCTATTTTGGCGCCACTTCATTCGATGCATATAAGAAAATATGCGATGGAGCCGTTCAGGGATATAAAACAGCAGGCATGGAGGATCTTACTGCTAAGGATGCCATCAATGCTAAAATTTATTATTCAATAACAGAAGCTTTGTCCTTTGATCCCAATTATATCGAGGCTATGTATTTTCGTACAGCCTATACGTTAGTGCAGGCAAGAAGTGCATGTCTTAAAAATAATGAAGAAGACGCCAAAAGTCTGTTCCTGAAATTCAAAGGTGAAATTCCGGATATTGACAGCCGGGCTAAAACAATAAATCCGAACTTGCTGGCGATGAACAGCTCTTTTTATAACCTGAGAAAGCAGGCTGTTTTACAGGAGATGAATTGTGCTGAAACTAATGCCTCCTGGTATAACTTTGTAGAGGCCAGTCATAACCGGCAGAACAGGTTTGCTGAGTTTAACAATTACCTGATGACCGGTAAAACGCCTGTTTTGCTAAGGCAGGCAGT
>Ga0247841_10004039_pt1 | contig 25906 bp, 22 predicted proteins | sample LaCruzMarch2015__2_FD_192410 | JGI IMG/M metagenome (GOLD analysis project Ga0247841, IMG submission 192410) | Freshwater microbial communities from meromictic Lake La Cruz, Castile-La Mancha, Spain - LaCruzMarch2015_18m | ecosystem: Environmental > Aquatic > Freshwater > Lake | place: Spain... | reverse complement strand
CCCATTTCATATCACGGTAAAGCGACTCGTAAAGATTTATCATCATTAAAAGGTGGCCGGAATACATAATATTCGCGTGACCTACGGGATCTTTCGAAGGAGTGTAAGGTTTATCCATATTGGGCTCGAATTTGGCAATGCCTTCGCTTTCAGTTGCCCAGTACTGCCACATTTGTTTCTGAAGCAGTCGCAATATTAATCTATCGAAGGCAGGCTGTATCACTTCGCTCCACGCGGGGAACTTATGATACTGCTCTGCGGCGAGGAAATAGGAACCATAAGCAACCGTATAACGGTTTGCGCTTAAACCTGACTCATTTACTTCCTGAAAACTGCTGAAATCCGATAAATCCTGATTGGCAATTTTCATGTTCCAGAGAAGCTGTCCCCATTCTCTGGCATCTGCCGAAGGATAATCATCAGGGTTAACTTTCTGTGCAACCGAAATGTTACTTAAGAGAAGCACAAGAAATGCGAAACAAATTGCTTTTACTGTTTTCATGATGTTAATTTAAGTTTTAGGTTTATGAATTATTTTTCAATAAATGCAGGATAGATGACTTTCCAGTCTTTCTTCATATCTACCACGATCCATCCTTGTTTTACAGCTTCCTCCATTCCGTCTTTTAATTGCCCTATGTCGGAAGGATTATCGTATGCCCATTCCCGCACAGCATCGGTATGATGGATGAGAAGTCCCAGACTTTTCCCTTTCCCTGTTGTTGTATATTGCAGCATCTGAATATCTCCGTCTGAATTACCGAAAGCGGCTATTGGTCTTTTCCCTATGAAATAACTGATTGCGACCGGTTTTTCAGGACCGTTGCAGATCATGTTCACTTCCGGACCACGGATTAGAACCCATTTACCGTTCCTGAACTCAAAAGTGGTTTTCAGGGTACTGCCTACTATCTGCTCGGGCGGAATCCCGAATGCTTTCTCCGTCCACAACCTGAGAAACTCGCAATGCGTTGCCGTCACAATATACACCTTGAATTCATTAGCTTTAAGATACCTGATCAGTTCGAGCATCGGTTGATAGACAAGCTCAATGAAAGGGCGGTTGAATCTCGGGTGCATGGTTGTTGCCACAAAACTGTCAACTTCGGTTTTGAATGCTGAATCACTTTTTTGAGTGCTTGTGCTTGTATCGGTTAAAAGATTTCCGAACGGATCTGACTTAGCCAGATAATCAATGGCATTTTTAACGGAAGCCGGATTGTTTATATCAAAGTGCATTGCTGAAAACTCATTCAGCCTGACCGCTTCGAACAGAAACTGAAAATATATCGGCTGTTCCGACATAAGTGTGCCGTCGTTGTCAAAAACCGCTATCCTGTCTGCAGGATCAACAAAGGATGGATCCCCTTTTGCCGTTACAGAACTGACAAATTCAATGACCGCTGTTTTTGTTGCACCTTCATTCCAGGATGGGAGAGGGTCAGGTCCGGCAAACACCAGGTTAATACAGCCAAATTGTATTAGAATCAAACCAATCCAAACCATTCCGGTAAAACAATAAATTAATCTTTTCATAAAGTATTATCTTAGTCCAATTTTTTCCGAGCCTAATAAAGGCGGAGGAAAGTTCTTTTGCAAATTATCCATCACATCACTTATCTTTAACTTTCCGGAACCCATTGCATCAATGGCTTCAACACCGCTCATTCCTCCAATCGGAGTTTTTTCGAGTGCTGCGTATCCGTTTGTCAGTTCGATGCCGTTAAATGTTCCCGTTACTGTAAGTCCGTATTCGTAATAAAACAGCTCACTGGTTTCACAAACAAGCTTTATATGTAAATCACCCTGAGATGTTTTCGCATCAACCATGAATGATCTGTTTGCAATCAAAGGAGTTATTTTTACTTCTGAGGGAACAATGTATTGCCCCTGATAATAAAGTGCAAAATCACGTGAAGCCCCTATGAAACACATGAATCCGTCAAGCTGGTCTGTGCGGAAGGGCATCCACCACTCATTGCCATATATAGTCATCTGTTTGCGATAACTGATTTTATTAATATCGGTATAAGGTTTCGGTCCGTTGAACAGATTTTCTGATTCACCAAAGGCATTTGAAAACTTTACAGTTTTATTTCCTATTGTTATCGTTCCTTCTGCCGGTCCTATTTCTTCAAAACCTGCGAATGAAGTATTCGGATAAATAACATAATCCGGTTTATTCAGATTGTACCAGTAAGTGAACCTTGATTTCATAACAACGTTGAAGGACACGTCAATTCCGCCAAGGTCTTTTCCTTTGCCTTCAATCCAAACCCATGTTTCATCGCCTATTTTTGATGTTGTATAGAGCTGGTAGTTATCTCCCTCTTCAGCGTAAAACACAACTGAATTCGCTGTTTCGAGCATCACATCCGGTTTCTTCTTTATCAGAACCATGTGGATTTTACCAAACTCATCGCCGCGCATAATTTCAAAAGCAACAGGGGAAACAATTCCTCCTGAACCATGATAATTTATAAGAGGCATAATTTCATATAATAACCCGTCGTCACCTCTGCCTACAAACCCAATTGCGATGTCTCCTTTTAACAGACCATACATATCCCGTGCTTTATAATCTTCAATAGTGGATTTGCGAAGTTTGGATAAGTCGGGATTAATTATATTATCCGTTGCATTATACACAGGCAAAACACTTTTATCATATACGTTCAGCAATTGGTCTGCCTTATCTAAAAGTTTCTCTGCTTCGCCGTTTTTCTTCTGGTCTAACAGAATCTTTGCCTCGTCTATCAGCTTTCCTGCTTCACCGGCTTTAACCATAACGCCGTTTGCATACATATCATACCATTGATATCTCGCGATATCGAATTTATTTTTTACTTCCTGATATTTTTTATCAGTATTGCTTTCCTGCGCAATAAGCTGAGAAAAACTTTCTGTAGTATTCATAATACATGAAACAATAATTATGATGCCGAGAATAAATAAATTTATTTTTTTCATAATTTTATTTGTCATATAAATTAATTTTACAACGGGTCAACAAGTTCAGGTGTTTCCTGAACTGCTTTAATTCCATCGGGTGAACCTTTGAAGCAATGTTCAAACCACGAACCGCCATTTGTCAATACCTGCCCATCGTATGACCCGGTAACTGTCGCAACACGTTCAGTATAGACAGGATCGTGTAATTTCATTTCAAAATTTAACACTAAATCGCCATATTCTTTTGTCTTGGCAATAATCGTAAGAGTTTGATTTGCAATTCCCGGAATAAGTTTATATTCAGCCGGAACAATGTATTTCCCTTTGTAATAAATTCCCGCATCCCGGAATTTTCCATAGGATATAAACATTGCATCAATCTGATTAGTATGAATTGCGATATACCATTCATTACCATACTTCGACATTGCTTCACGATATTCTTTATAGTTTTTATTTCCCGGTGCACCGCTAATCATACATACCTCTGTAACTGCTCCTGCAGTTTTATTAAAAGTAATTTTTTTATCGGCAATTGTAATATTTCCCGAAGCCGGACCCGGCTGTTCAAATCCTGCAAGTACTATTTCCGGATACATCATTGCGGCTCCGACATTCTGATTGTACCAGTATGAAAAAGTTGGAGTAGTTGTAACTGAAAAACTTATAGCAGGTGCTTTTCCCGGATATGGCGGATATTTTCCTTCTACCAAGACAGTCGTGCCTCCGCCTACCGGGTCGTCTGTAACTAGCATGTGAAACATTTTTCCGCTTTCCTCAACATAATAATCAATTGAGTTATCAGTTTTGGTGACTTTTGTATCTTTCTTGATTAAATATAAATACCGTTTATTTGGGTCTTTCGTGCTCATTATCTCAACCACTACGGGAATAATAATATTTCCCGTTGCGTGATAATTGAAAAAAGTCATTATGAAATAATATTCACCGTCATCTCCATATCCCCAGATAGACGGACCAATATCATTCATCAATACGCCGTACCTATCCAATACGCCATAGTCAGAAGCTTTTGCCTTTTTGACTTTGCTCAAATCAGGGTTCAACAAAGGTGTTGATGTTTCATAAGGGAACTGATCCGGGCTTTTGATTTTAACACTTAACAGTGAGTCTGCATCTTTCAGTAATTTTTTTGCATTATCAAATGAAGTTTTTGCAAGTTCTTTTTCTGCATCTTTAATTTTTTTATCCGCTTCAATAATGTTTGCTGTGGGTATTTCTCCGTCAGCGTAAGTATCATACCAAAAGTAATAAGCAATTTTATATTTATTCAGAACGTTTTCGTATGTTTCACGTACCATGGCATCCACTACTTTTGTCATATTAGCATCCATTTTACCTGATTGTTTTGTTTCAGGCGCCTTACTGCATCCAATAAAAAGAACCATTAGTAAACAACATAAAATTAAAAGAGGTAATTGTAATTTTTTCATTTTGCTTTTCCTTTCTATGTTTATTTTGATTAATATTTTAAACCTTGTCCTGATTTTTAACTTAACACTTAACACTTAACTAAGTTAACCCCGAAGTTTCAAAGAATGCACTTATTTTCTGGAACACAATATCGGGGTCCATATACCGTTCGTCAAAGACATCACAGCCGACTACAAAGAACGGGATACCGATTTCACGGAACATATCTTTTACAATTTTATGCGATGCGGCACCGTCCTTATGACCCACGTGACCCGGCATAATTACGGCATCGCATTTGAAATTCTTTGCGATATTCACTGCATCGCCGCCATAGACGGATGACAATGCAAATATCTGCCTGGTCATTGGGTTACCGATTAAAAACCGTTTTGCAAGTGAAGTAAAAATGCTATCAATTGAAGAAGTGTCTATTGACGGCCAGGGAGCACAATATCCGTATAAGTCCATAAGATTTACCGCTCCGTATTCCTGTTCGAGTCTCGGGAACAGTTTATCGCTCCAGCACGGCAGAATATCGAACCAGGTGTATCTGATTTTTTCCGTTACACCGTCTATTCCTTTTTTCTCTTTAACGCGCAGGGCAGTGGCATCATACAACCTTTGCATCCATGCAGTTCCTTCCGGCTTGCCGCAAGCAGACCAGCGGCATCCCATATATGCAATGAATCCCCATTCCGCGCGTATCGGCGACGGAACAGCACGTCTAAGTTCCTGAAAATCGAACAACAGTTGTGTTTGCTTATTTGACTCCTCACATACTTCTTTAAAACGGGCTAAATCAAATTTATGTCCGGTTGCTTTTTCAAGAAAAGGAATAATCTGAATCCATTGTTTACCGAGATATTCCATACTTGCCTCGTCTTTTTCGAATGATGCATCCACGCTTATTCTCGGTACATCAGACCAGGGTTTATAGTTTGACATCAGTTCATTTACAGCGGTTTGCGCATCGCAGGATGTGGAAGTCATTACGATTGCCGACGGTTTCGGGAGTAAATCTTTCACGAGCAGATAAGCGGATGCTTTCTGCAAAGAGCATAAAGTGCTTGCACCGTTAAACTCGTCATATCCGTCCACTGCTTCAGCTCCGCGTCCTGCGTGGAATGCACTTTCCAGTCCCTGGCGTACGACAAAATAAAACGGTAAATCCATCGCCTCAAAAAGTTCCGGGAAAAAATCATCCGTGCAGGCGACAATGGGAGTCCCTGATTTTACGTAGTCCTGCAATTTTCCCTGATAGGAATCAGCGGACAGACCGTTAAATTCCGTTTTCAACTGCTTAAGTATATCTATGTTATTTTCCATATTCATTATTCTTAATTTTCTTTTTTCTTATTTAAATTCTGCTCTTTTTACTCTTTACTCTTTACCAAATACCAAATACCATCTACCAAATACCATCTACCAAATACCATCTACCAAATACCATCTACCAAATACCATCTACCCAATACTCTTTCCTATTGTTTCGATAAAAGCCTGTATTCTTGTTGAAAGCTGTCCAGTTTCCGTACTGATGTATTCCCTTTCCAGTCTGAGGTAAGGAATTCCAGCATTTTTAAGATGAGCGCTCAGTAATCCGAATGATGAGCCCCACGGGTCGCATGCAACATAACCCTGTCCGATGATTCCGTCAACATTATACTCTTTTATCATTTCCTCAATAAATTCGATTCTGTTTTTATGAGAGCCGTTTATTTTCGGACAGAACGGAACATCAAGTACGTTGTATTTCGCAATTGCATGCAGGGGGTCTTCAGCCGTTTCATCAATAAGGGATTTCATTGAGTATCTTGCGCCGAAACATGTATCGTCAATAACAATTTCCCCGCCGTTCTCTTCAAAAAGACTGTAAAACACCGGGTCTTCAATTGCCGGACCGATAATCATCAACCGTGCGCGATAATCTCGTTGAACCCTATCCTTGTCATGCTGAACTTGTTTCAGCATCATTTTTAAATCCTCGTTATACTCTTCTTTCGGCATTGAAGCTCCTGCCATTAAAACTGAAGCCACTTCGGCGGCGGTAATCGGCGGATTTTCAACTTTTCTCAGCTCATAAAGTTTTTTCTGTAATAATCTTGTTTCATTACACAGCTTTATTGCACTGCGGAGTTTCGGGACGGTAATTTCGACACCAAAGTTATTTTCCAGATACTCTTTCATCTTAGCGAGCTGAGCGCGGTAATAGTTAATAATTGTATCCTCCATACCTTCGGTACCCATAGTACGCGGGTGGTCGAGGAGGTAAACAAGTTTTGTTTTCAGCGGGGCAATCTGCCAGTTATCGAATATTCGGCGGGTATGATCACAGCCCGTACCGACGATCATTGCAGAGAGAAAATCGAATTTTCCAAGCAATGCATGATTGAAGCAGTGGCGGACGAAACTGCAATTTTTAGTATCGAAGTATTCGTCGGCTTCCGATGTGTCGTCACTTCCGATTCCTCGGATTTTATAGGGAAGAAAGCCACCGGCGATTATGATTTCTTCGGGTATGAAGGGACAGAAATAGCCGATAATTTTGCCTCCCCTGCTTTGCCAGTCCTGTAAAGCGGGATTCATTATTTCACCCGCAATTTTTGATAATTTTTCTAAAGTATTTGTTTTATTTTCCATTTTTTGTTTGAAAAACTTTTTCAGATAACACTTAACACTTAACACTTAACACTTGTTGCTTTTGCTAATTTTGCAAGGAGTCTTTCCTTTGCAAAAACGGCGGCACCGATTGCACCGATGGATTGCGGGTCAACGGGTAGCGGCTTAATAGTAGTTCCGAGCAATACTTCCAGAGCTTTTTTCAAGCCCAGATTTTTGGAACATCCGCCGGTAAGTGTGACATCGTCATGTATTCCGACTCTTCTCACGAGAGAGACAACCCGCTTTGCGACGGACTGGTTGATACCGGTAATAATATCAGGTAACGGAACTTCGTTGTTTATCAAAGTTATTACTTCTGACTCGGCAAACACACTGCACTGGTTACTGATACTGACGGCTGTTTCGCTTATATTAGATAAAGAGCCGATTCCGTCGAGTCCGCAGGTGAGCACTTTTGCCATAACCTGAAAAAATCGTCCTGTTCCGGCGGCACACCGTTCATTCATTTCGAACTGAGTAACGACGCCTTTATCGCTAATTGATATTGCCTTACAATCCTGACCGCCTATATCAATGATGGTCCGTACAGAAGGCAGTGCCCAGAAGGCACCTCTTCCGTGGCAGGATATCTCGGAAATATCTTCAGTCGCAAAGGGTACTTTCTGACGACCGTAACCAGTACCGATAACATATTCAATATCATCCAATGAGTTTAGTCCCGCATTTTTAATTGCGCTGTCTATAGCGAGTGTAGCCGTCACGGCGGGTTTAGTGGTAGCGGGAATAATATCACCGCAGAAGATTTGGTCATCTATCATAATCGCGGCTTTACCGGTAGTTGAGCCTAAATCACAACCTGCAACTATCATATAAATTGTCCTTTCAGATTAATTGTTTATAGTATTGTTATTAAAATATCTCAGCAGTTTATTAATTGCGAGAATCAGCGGGAATACCATAGTAAAAAGACCAACCAGGAATACTCCGGCAAGTCCCGGCACTGAGTACAATAAAAAACTGATAAAATAAATTAAAAGCGGAATTGCGACTATACAGAAACTCAGCGGTCCAATTGGCTTTGCATCAAATTTCCTTTCCATCATTTTCAATACAAAATATGCCGGTGTCATAGCAATTATATATCCAAGAAAATTGACGTAAGGAATTCCGTAATAACCGAGGTAATTATTTTTTGTCCAGACCCATTCGTGAAACCGCGTTGCATCCAGCGGGTCAGCAACCATATCTATTCCCGCTACAATAATTGCAGAAATAAATGCAGTGAAAAGAATTCCTTTAATTGTTTTTGCAGAACTAAACGGTGTACCGTCGGTTATCAGATTAGCGATGAAATACGACGGGATGACGAGCATCCAGAAATAATTAAAACCGAGAAGTGCGGGAGTAACGTCAATTTTAAAACCGAGCATATCAGAATAGTAATAGTGACCGAAAGGAAAACCAGTATGAATGGACAAATCTTCCACTGCCCAGCAAAATATTGCAAAGAAAACCACTACTGACAATGCTGTTTTCCATCCTCTCATGTATGCGAAATAGAGAAGAGTCATAGTTGTGAGAAATATCACTTTAAAATAAAGTCCGCCCGGAACTACGGGCAATTTGACTACATTTGTAAGCAGAAGACTCACAAGCATGTAAATAAAAATCAGTAAGAAAAACAATGTTATACCCATGAATGTCTTTTGAGCCGAAGTCATCCCTTTGGGGAAAAATCCTCTGACTTTGATTTGAGTTTCATTTTCCATAGCATTTTTTTTTGATTAGAAATATGTGACTTAATTTTTAATATGCAATTTTTGTGCCAAACATTATCTGAAAAATAACCTTAAAAAAGAGCTGAAATCGCCCAAATCTGATAAATTTAGAAATTCAATTTTCTCAAAATGAGAAAATTTTCTCAAAATGAGAAAATAATTTTCAACATAGAGATATTTTTCGTGATTTATATAAAGATAGGGGGTTAAGCTAAATGGAATTAGATTAATCATTTATTTCTGCGTATAACCGGACATTTTTCGCTGAAAATAAACATAGGTTCACACTAATTAAGCAATTGTAAAGTTAATAGAAATTAAAGTCAAGATGAAAAAATATGCGGGGAAGAAATGCTGTAAATAATTAACGAAGAATTTTTAAAAAACTGATGGTATTCTAAAGGGACGTTTTTTTTTGGTGTTTTATTATCATCGCCAGTAATTCATCTTTTATGATGGGTTTTGAAATATAATCATTACAGCCTGCCTCTATTGCTTCTTCTCTGCCGCTTGTCAATGCTTCGGCTGTTTGTACAATAATGATAACATCTTTATTAAACTGCCGGATTTGCCTGGCGGCTTCATATCCGTTAATTTCGGGTATTTTAATATCCATCAGTACCAAATCTATATCAGGATTATTGCGGCAAGCTTCAACGGCTTCAAGTCCGGTTCTTACTACTGAAACTTCTTTATCAAACATATCCACCGCTTTTGTAAGCAGTTTTTCCGACGGCACATCGTCTTCTACGATCAGTATTTTCAGTTTTTTAATCTGAACTTCTTCGTCTTCTTTACCTTCTTCCGGAACAACATCTTTGATTACGATTTGTTCTTCTGTTTCAGCCGTGCAGGGAATCTTACAGGGTATAGTGAAATAAAATACCGAGCCTTTACCTTTTTCACTTTCGACCCAAATTTTACCGCCGTGTTTTTCCACAAATTCTCTACATAGCAATAAACCCAGCCCTGATCCTTTTTCGTCGGCTGTTCCGTTTGTAGTATATATTAGTGATTTATCGAATAATTTCCCCAATGAATTTTGAGTTATCCCAACTCCGTTATCAGAGACGGATATTGTTACATTTGTTTTACTTTTTTCCGCGTAAATTTCAATACTTCCGCCGCTACTCGTGAATTTAATTGCATTTGATACGAGATTACGTAAAATTGTTTTAATCATGTTAACATCGGCGGTGATTTCGATTTCCTCTGCCGAAGAATATTTGATTGCTATATTTTTTGCATCAGCTTTTAATTTATTAATTTCTATTATTTCAGTGCATACATCCGTGAAAATCAATTTTTGCGGCTCATAAGGCAGTTTGCCCGATTGCGCTCTTGCCCAGCTGAGTATGTCTTCAAGTAAATTATATGTCTGTTTCGATACGCTGGAAATGATATTCACCATATTTTCGATTTCACTGATATCGTACGTGCGAATATTTTCGGTTAATAACTCTGAAAAACCAAGAAGTGAATTAAACGGACTTTTTAAATCGTGCGCAAGAATTGAAACAAAACGGTCTTTATCGGTATTAAGTTTTTTCAGCTCATTATTTGCTTCATTAAGCTGAATTAAAGTGTTTTCAAGAGTATGTTTCTCTTTAATCAATGTTCTCTGAAGATTGCTTATCTCACGGTTCAGCTGATGCATAGTCACATTTTGCTCGAGAAGCTGAGTTGAATTCACACCGCCCAAAACAAGCAATTTATTTTTTTTCCTGAAAATTTGCGCCCAGAGAGACGTGTTTATTGAAGAATAATCGCCCAGGGTTAAAAATCCGTCAAAAATCAGCGTAACAGAATTATCCAATGTTAATATTTTATCGAATGTCGGATTAATAAAACTTTTGCAAGGCTCATCTTTAAAAAGTGAAGCCATTGAATCGTTTGCAAAAAGCAATTCTTTATCGGACGAAAACAACGCTATGCAAAGCGGATTGTTCTTTTCAAGCGTAATGTTAAATTCGTCAGTCCATTCGGATAAAACGGATAATATTGTCTGGTTTTGCATGGATTAATCTAAAGAACCTGTGTTTCGGGTTTTTCGGCTGAGACTTTTACGAATACCGGAATATTTATCTGCATCCATTCATAATAAGGATACACTTCGGCAGAACACTCAGGTGAAAGGACTTCTTTAATTATTACAATCCATGAATTTAACTGGGCTGCCCAGTAATTAGTTGTAAATCCATGACTGCGATAAGCACTGAATACCCATAATACCGTATCAACCAATATATCTGAATTGTAATTTTTTAATATCGAAGCAATAAACCTCACATGATTTGCGTGATTGTCTTTCATCATGCTGATATTGTTCTTACCTACAAGGCTTTCTATATCCGTTCTTTCAGACATCACAGCGTTAATTTTCGTTGTAAGTTGTTCTGCCTTCAGATGATACTCTTCGGCAGTTTTAACACTTACTTGTTTTAACTGCGCTGACGTTTCTAAAAGATAATTTTTATCCATTTTGATTAAGTGTTTTAATAAATAAATCAGTACTGTTTAAATCTGATTTGTAAATTACATTGTCATATTTCAGAAGTACATTTTGACTGCCATGGCGAAATGCCTGTCCGCCGACTAAAATCGGAAGAACAGGAAATTCTTTCCTTATCATTTGTATCATATTTTCAAGTACAGGTAAATTAAAATAAATGCTTAATGATAATGCAAGTACATCAGGTTTAGTTATTTTTATAAAATCAATCAGTTCTTTCGCAGGTGTATTTGCTCCGAGGAAATGAACATTCCAGCCGTTCATTTCAAAAACATCACTAACCATTTTTATTCCTATCTGATGGAATTCATTCTCTACGCAGGCGGTAATTACCGTTTTATTAATTTTTTCTTCTGAAATAACCTTTAAATATAACTCATTTAAAATTGCCTCGACTATTGCCGATGCTAAGTGCTCGGTAGCCACGCTGATTTTATTAAATTCCCAAAGTACGCCAATATCATAAAGTGCCTTTTTGATAATATTTTCATAAAGTTCTTTTATAGAAACCCGCTGGTTCAAAATATTATTTGCAAGTTTCGAACTCGTTAAACGATTTCCCGATATAAGCGAATTAAGAAATTCTTTATGTGAATTCCGAACAAAATTATCAGTCATAGTAACTAATGTGAAAGATTAATTTTATAAAATCAAGTCCTTATTTAAAACATCGAAAGACCTTTTCATATCCGGATGACCTGCGAGCGGGTATTCGGCATAAAATAAGCTGGGATGGCAATATAAAACAGTACGTAGTAACATAAATATTCAGTAAACAATAATAATAGTATTTGATTTATAGAAAATTATTAATAGATTAATTTTTTTAAACAAACGTGTGTCCGATATAAATTAATTAATACAACCGTATTGCCGAAACACTGAAATATTTTTTGATTGCTTTTTATCAGATTACTTTTTAATTGATATTAAAAATTATAGCATTATATGAAAAACCTGAATAGGCGCGACTTTTTAAAAACTGCGGCTCTCGGCGCTGCAGCCGCAACACTCGGTACAAAGTCTGCGAAGGCATCCGAGAAGCTGTTATCGGAAGACCGGTTAGGTGTGCTTGTTGACACTTCCGTCTGCGTGGGGTGCCGTCATTGCGAATGGGCTTGCCGCTTAGCGCATAACATGCCTTCGCCGGCTCTTGATTACTATTCTAATCCAACGGTTTTAAAGGAATTCAGGCGTCCCGATAAGACTGCATTAACAGTGGTAAATGAGTTCGAAAATGATAAGAATCCTAATCTGCCGATTCACGTTAAAATTCAATGCATGCACTGCGACCACCCTGCCTGCGTATCTGCCTGCATAGTAGGGGCATTAACGAAAAATGAGGACGGGTCTGTAGTATGGGACGATGGTAAATGTATCGGATGCCGATATTGCATGGTTGCCTGTCAGTTCCAGATACCTACTTATGATTATGATGTGTCAATTGACCCGCACATCAGGAAGTGTGATTTTTGCACTGAAAGGCGCAAGGAGGGTCAGTTACCTGCTTGCGTTAATATCTGCCCCAATGAGGCTTTGGTCTTCGGTAAACGAAGTGAGATACTCAGGATTGCGAAAAACAGAACTAAAAGAAAACCGGATATTTATATAAATCATATTTACGGAGAATCGGAGATTGGCGGAACATCATGGGTATATATAGCGGGTAAAGATTTTAATGAGCTTAAAATGCCGCCGCTCGGAAAAAACCCTGCTCCTGGTATTTCAGAGGCAATTCAACACGGAATTTTTGCTTATTTTGTACCCCCGGTTACTTTATATGCACTGCTGGGAACTATTATGTGGGTTACCAAACGGCGAAATGAATCCGCAGATAAAGACAAACATGACCATCACAGTGATTCCCATGATCATCACAGTGACTCAGGTCGTGACCCATACCGTACTTCCGGTCATAACACCTACCGCGATTCCGGTCATAACACCTACCGCGATTCCGGTCATAACACCTACCGCGATTCCGGTCATAACACGGACAAAGATACGAAGGGAGATAATCTATGAAACCTGCTCCTGTCAAACACCGTTTTTTTACACCCGGTGTTATTATATTAGCTGTATTAGCTCTCAACGGACTGATATTTTTAGCAGTCAGATTTATCAGCGGATTAGGGGCAGTTACTAATCTCGATAACAATACACCCTGGGGTCTGTGGATTGGTGTTGATGTTGCAGCAGGCGTTGCGCTGGCGGCAGGCGGTTTTACATCGGCGGCACTCGGGCATGTAATTCACCGTGAACATTATCATGCTATCGTGCGCCCTGCTCTGCTTACTGCTCTGCTGGGATATACATTTGTGGCTTTTGCAGTGTGCGTTGATATCGGACGTTTTTATTATATATGGCATCCGCTGATAATGTGGAACGGAAATTCCGCTTTGTTTGAAGTCGGTATATGCGTTATGATTTATATGACAGTCCTTTATATTGAATTCCTTCCGATTGTAACCGAAAAATTCATGGGCAAGGTCAATTTACCGGGATTTCTGGAAACATTTAATGAGCCGGCAGATAAACTGCTGAGAATGCTTAATTCGGGTTTATCGAAAACGATGTTCATTTTTATAATAGCCGGTGTAGTTCTTTCAACGCTCCACCAGTCTTCACTCGGGACTCTAATGGTGATTGCCGGACAGAAGATGCATCCTCTGTGGCAGACGCCGGTTCTGCCGCTTTTATTCCTTCTCTCGGCTATCGCAGTGGGATTTCCGATGATAATCTTTGAGTCCTTAATTGCTTCGCGCAGTTTTAAAATGAAGCCGGAAATGAAAATACTTTCGCGGCTTGGCAGTATGGTAGCTCCTATTCTCGGTGTATATCTGGCAGTAAAAATCGGAGATATGTTTATCAGTGATGATTTCAAATATATTTTGAAATTTGATGTCCCGGCATGGATGTTCATGGCTGAAACCGGATTAATTATTATTGCTTTCGTTTTGTTCCTTTCGAAGGAAACAACACGATCTCCGGGCAGACTTTTCCTTGCTTCGTCACTCGTTATTGCGGGAGTTTTGTTTAACCGTATTAATAATTTTATTGTCGCCTATAAACCATTGTATGACCCCGTTGCTTATTTTCCGTCCTTCGGGGAAATATCGGTTACGGTAGGATGTATAGCTTTACTTGTACTTATTTACAGGGCTGTTGTTATTTATTTCCCTGTTATCAGCCACAAGTAAGTGTTAAGTGTTAAGTGTTAAGTGTTAAGAGGTAAGTGTTAAGAGGTAAGTGTTAAGTGTTAAATGTTTAATTGTTAAAATAAAGGGAGTTACAAATGAAAAAAATATTTTATATACTAATACCTGTGATTTTTATATGTATTCTGATAGGTTCAGACTCTCAGCCCCAGACCAACATGCGCAGGACAGAAGTTATTAATAATAATTTATTTATAAAGAATCAACAAAATACTACTGCGAATATTCAGCCGGAAAACATGAAGCAAGCCCTGAATTGTAAATTTTGTCATGCATCTGAATATCCGACTCAGGAAGATCCGGGTTTACATGAATGCTGGAGAAAAACAATGATATCTGTTTATCATTCTCCCGAGGAAGGTCCGGAATTTGTAGTTATTAACGAAATGTCGGATAATTATATGGGCGTTGTATTTTCACACAGGATACACTCCGAGATGTCGGAATTCTCTGATGGTTGTATCGGCTGTCATCATTACAATACAACCGGAGAGGTTTTAAATTGCCGCAACTGTCACGAAAAGACCCGCACACGTGAAAATGTTTCTATACCCGACCTGAAAGCCGCGTATCATCGCCAGTGTATGACATGCCATCAGCAATGGAGTCATGAAATCGGATGCGAAACACAATGCCATCTGCAAAAGGGTTCTGATATAGAGAATCGGCGTCAGGAAGCTATTCAGGCAATTATCGGTAAAACTCATCCGAAACTTCCCGAGCCGGAAAAAATGATATGGGAAACAAAATACGATGCCGGTACAATTGTTACTTTCTTCCATGATGAGCATATTAACCTGTTTAAGATACAGTGTACAACCTGCCACAGTCAGGAAAATTGCATAAAATGCCATGAGAAAAAGGATCAGGTTGACTTTAACAAACCTGTAAAAATAAAAAAATCATTTGAAGACCACCATAAGCCATGCGCAGGCTGTCATGCAGGCGAAACCTGTCAGAAATGTCATAAACAAAAGGAAATGACACCGTTTGATCACGATAAAACCGGCTGGAAACTCGCTCCATATCACACCTCTGTTACATGCACAAAATGTCACGGCAGCAGTATGCCGTATAAAAAGGTGGACAATAACTGCACTTCCTGTCATAAGAATTTTTCAAGGGGAGGATTCAATCATAGCTCTGCAGGATTAGTACTCTCCGGAAATCACATTAAATTAGAATGTAATAGTTGCCATACAACCGGAGATTACAGAATAGCCCCGACATGCACCAAGTGCCACGACAATAAATCTTATCCGGCTCAGTCACCGGGAAAGAGGATAAAAAAATAAATATGTAAAGTCCTTCCGATATTGAATAGAAGTATTTGTTCTTTCCTTCTTAAGAGTAAATAGGTTTTTAAGGGGAGGGGGTTAAAGGTTAATACTTTAATTAAGTTATAGCTTTTTAAAAAGAATTTACTTAAACTTAGGAATTAATTTAATCCCTTTTATATTTTTAACTTATTGTTATGAAACAACAGAACTCCATCAGGAAAAAGAACTTCTTTATGAAGAAGTTGTACTATTCTATAAGCGAGGTTAGCAAGATAAGTGACCTCGAGCAATACGTGCTCCGTTACTGGGAAACTGAATTTGAGCAACTGAAACCCGCAAAGAATCTCGCCGGCAACAGAATATATACTAATAAGGATATAAAGCTCATACTTTACATCAAAAAACTTCTCCGGGATGAGAAATACACTATTGAAGGCGCGAAGAAGTTGCTAAAAGGATACAGTTTCAAAGAAGACTCCGAGCTGCAGGAAGCAAAGCCGAAGAATTTAAAACCAATACCACATACTTCTGCATCAGGGTATAAATCCGCAAAAGAATTAAGTCTCTTCACAGGCGATGAGGATAATCAGGAATCAGAATTTGATTCCGAAACAACTGACAGTAAAAAACTTAAAAGGGATTTACGGGAATTAAAGAATTTCCTTACAAATCTATTGGATGATCTGGATTAGTGGCTGACAATAAAATTATATTTTCGATGGTGGGAGTCGGCAAGACTTTCCCGCCGCGCAGACAGGTACTTAAAAACATATATCTGTCTTTTTTTTACGGAGCGAAGATAGGTATAATCGGGCTGAACGGTTCTGGTAAATCTACGCTGTTGAAAATCATAGCAGGAGCCGAAGGTAATTTCGACGGAGAAGTTCATTTCACAAAAGAATTTTCGATAGGTTACCTGCCGCAGGAGCCTGAGCTTGACGACGACAAGACTGTAAAAGAAACAGTGATGGAAGGCGTGCGGGAGATTGCGGACATACTGAAGGAATACGAAGAGGTGAACAATAAATTTGCCGAGCCGATGACGGACGATGAGATGACGGCGCTTATCGGAAGACAGGGAGAGCTTACTGAACTTATTGAGCATAAAAACGGATGGGAACTCGACGCGAAACTTGAGCGGGCAATGGATGCGCTGAGATGTCCCGAAGGCGATATGCCGATAAAAAACCTAAGCGGCGGCGAGCGGCGCAGAACGGCGCTTTGCAGATTACTGCTTTCGGAGCCGGATATACTTTTGCTTGACGAGCCGACGAACCACCTTGACGCCGAATCAGTGGAATGGCTGGAACTTCACCTTCAGCAATATAAAGGAACGGTTATCGCCGTTACTCACGACAGATATTTTCTCGATAACGTTGCGGGATGGATTCTTGAACTTGACAGGGGCGAAGGAATTCCGTGGGAAGGCAACTATTCATCATGGCTTGACCAGAAGACTAACAGACTTGCGCTTGAAGAGAAGACAGAAAGTAAGAGACGGAAAACTCTTGAGCGCGAACTTGAATGGGTGAGAATGTCGCCAAAAGCCAGACAGGCGAAAGGCAAAGCACGCTTACAATCATACGACAGGTTAATGAACGAAGATACGAAGCAGAAAGAAGAGAAACTTGAGATATTCATACCAAACGGTCCGAGGCTTGGGAATAAAGTTATCGAAGCTGTGAAGGTTTCGAAATCTTTCGGCGAGAATATATTATTTGACGACCTGAATTTCAGTTTACCGCCGGCTGGAATAGTGGGCGTGATTGGTCCGAACGGTGCTGGAAAAACGACTTTATTCAGAATGATATTAGGAACGGAGAAACCAAACTCCGGTACGTTTGAAACCGGCGAAACGGTAAACATAGGATATGTTGACCAGAGTCACGCGAACATAGACCCTGAGAACTCGGTATGGAAAGCAATATCCGAAGGACAGGAGTTCATTGAACTGGGCGGAAAACAATTCAACTCACGGGCTTACGTGGCGAGATTTAATTTCACCGGCGGAGACCAGGAAAAACTTGTTAAGAACTTATCGGGCGGAGAGCGGAACAGACTGCATTTAGCGCTGACACTTAAATCTCAGGCGAACGTTCTGCTTCTCGATGAGCCAACGAATGATATTGACGTAAACACACTCAGGGCGCTGGAAGAGGGATTAGAGAGTTTTGCAGGATGCGCAGTGGTTATATCGCATGACAGGTGGTTCCTTGACAGGATTGCGACACATATATTAGCTTTTGAGGGTGAATCGCAGGTATATTTCTTTGAAGGCGGATATTCGGATTACGAAGAGAACAAGAAGAAGAGGCTGGGTGATACGGGACCAAAGAGGATAAGGTATAAGAAGTTAGTGAAGTAGGGAAATTCCCTGCGTAGAAGATATACGGAAATGGTGCGGGGGGAGGTGGTGTTTACGATACAGCATGTGCTATTAACAGAATACTCCTACGGAGTATGAAAACTTGAAGACACAACGCCGATGAGACATTTACGACTATTAACATACAACGCCGACGGGTAGTATGAAAACTTGAAGACACAACGCCGATGAGACATTTACGACTATTAACATACAACGCCGACGGGTAGTATAAGAACTTCAAAACGCAACGATGCCGGCAGTAGTGAAGAAAGTTAATGCGCGAAGTTAATACAGAAAGAATTTTTCGCGGGAGGAATTGAAATCGGATAATTCCGAAGACCATGCGGCGGAAATTTCATCCCATGCCGAGCCTTTATTCACCATCTTACGAAGTTTATCAGTACCGGCGAGTTTATCAATGAAATTATTTTCCGTCCATCGGAATTCCGGGCAGACTTTCTTCAGCGCACACAAAACAGCAACGGATGTTTCAGACGGCAGGAAAGAATTGATATCCGTTAACGTAAGTTTAACACCACTGCATTTTTTATTCAGAAACTTCGGAGGGTAAGCTGATATTACTTTATCGGGAGTGAATTCAACCGCTGTGAATTTTATTCCCGGCAGATTATAACTATTAAGTTCACCGGCAAGTGCTTCACCGTCAACGAACGGCGCGCCCGCATACCGGAAAGGTGTATCAGTTCCCCTGCCCTCGGACATATTTGTACCTTCAAGGAAGCAAAGCGCGGGATAAAGCCGGGCACTTTCAAGCGAAGTTATATTAGGCGAAGTATTTATCCACGGCAAATTTAAACCTACGTAATCGGTCTTGCGAGTATATCCCTTCATTTTTATGACTTCGAGAAGAGGATTTGACATTTCTCCCGATATCTTATATGCGAGATATGCCGCAAGTTCACCGCACGTCATTCCATAAACAACAGGTGCGGGAATCATGCCGACAAAAGAACTGAACCGCTCATCGAGCATAAATCCGCCTGTGTAATTCAGATTTGCAACGGAAGGGCGGTCGCAAACTACAAATTTCTTTTCCTGACGTATCGCATCTTTCAAAGTAAGGTACATTGTGGAAGTATAAGTATAAAACCTCGCGCCGACATCCTGAATGTCGTAAATAATTACATCTATACCGTTTAAAGAACCGGAAGGAAAACTCTTATTATTTCCGTATAGCGATATGACGGGGATTTTAATGTTTTTGTCGTTATATGTATCATCCGAATCAAATCCATGCTCAGGCGTGAATATTTTTACAACATTCACGCCTTTTTCTGCAAGCATATCGAGTAAATGTTTTCCGCCGCCTGTAATTCCTGTGCTATTCGTCAACAAAGCCACGTTTTTCCCCTTTATCATATCAAGCTTCTCTGTTAAGAGAACTTCATTCCCAAGCTTGAATCCTTCAGAAGAGAAAACTACGTTTTGATTTTCATAATTCCTTTTTCCGTCGCTTCCGCAGGCAGTAGAAAGAGTTATCAGTATTATCACAAAGAGTATCTTAATCACATTAAATAAACCTCCTAATAACTTTATAATCTATTATGTTAGATACAAAAATTAAAGTTACAAATAGCAGTATTAATCCGATTTTCACAGCCCAGAACCATGAGTCAGTTACAATAATTCCACCCGCTCCGACTGTCCCGAATAGTCTCTGCAGAGATTCAAAGACAATATAAAACACGGCAATAAGTATAAAAAGCATACCGATTTTGCCGAACTCGTATTTAATGTAATAATACTTCTGCGCCCAGTAATAAATTCCCCCTGCCATAACTATATAGCTCAGAAGAGTTGCAATAGCCGAGCCCATCATATTCATTTGCGGAATAAGTAAGAAATTAGCCGCAACATTAATAACTGCCGCACCGCCAGTAATATAAGGCAAATATTTCGTCTTTTTTTCTATATAAATACCTGCCATAAGGTTTATATAAATACCGTAGAAAAAGTAAGCTAAAAGTATAACGGGGACAATTACGAGCCCGCTCCAGTACGCCATGCCGAGCAGATGTCCTTTACCCGGCAATTTTATTGACACAATATCATCAATAAAATACGTTAAAATAAGGAATACAAGCGACATAAGGACAACAAAAGCCGTCATAACTTTTGCGAATATTTCCTTCGCATTGGGTTCTTTGGCATTCTGAAGGAAAAAAGGACGCCAGGCAAATTCAAACATAGAGACAAAGAGCATCATAAATATTCCCAGCCGGTAATTAGCCTGAAATATTCCGACAGTCGTATCATTAGTCAAAGCCGTCAATATCGGACGGTTTACCACCTGAATAATATTAGAACTTATTCCCGCGGGAATATATGGCAACGAGAACCTAAGCAGTTCACTCCATAGTTTTTTATTGAAAGATATTTTAAAATTCCTGAATACAATTGGTGTCAGCAGTAAAAAGGTAACACCCGAGGCAATCACATTGCTGATGAAGACATATTCAATCCCCTTTCGGAGAACGAGAATAAATAAAAGATTGAATGCAACATTCAGAACGATGTTAGCAATCCTGATTACGGCAAACTTCATCGGCTTATGCTGAAGCCGGAGATATGCAAAGGGAACGAGGGATATGGCATCGAAGAATAATATCAATGCAGTCCAGCGGAGCAATCCGGCTTGTGAAGGGTCAATCTGAAATAAATAAGTAAAATCCCCCGCGAAAACAAAAAGCACTCCCGAGAGAAGAAATGAATTCAGAAAAATGCCGAGGAAAGGATGCGAGAAATTCTCCTTTTCGGAACCTACTTCAAGCGTCGAGGCGAACTTAAAATAACCCGATTCAAGCCCGACACTAAGAAACACATTCAGAATGGCTATATAAGCGTAAATATTGGCAACAATACCGAATTCGCCCGGCAGAAAAAGATTCGTATAAATCGGGACGAAAAGGAAATTAAGGAACCTGCCGATTATTGTGCTGGTTCCGTAAATCATCGTATCTTTAGAAAGTCTTTTTAGCTTATCGAGCATATAAATAAAAAAGGTTATCCTGCAAAGTACAGAATAACCTTTATTTTAAAAATGTATTAATTCCGATTATATTACGGTATAATTTCTATCAAAGCGCTCGCAACCGTATTTTTATTATCATCGAGAAGGAATACCCGGTAAATGCCGGGTTCGTCGAATTTCATATCGCTCGTGGAATTTTTCGAAAAGAAGATATACTTCATTGAAGGTTCAACCTTATAAGAGAAATTCTTATAATAAGCGAAGCTTTTTGTTGCCGGATTGTACTTATCGAACTGGATCGAACAGTTAGTAAGTCCGAGCGCGTCGCTTGCCTTCACCATAACGGTCAAATAACCTGTAGTAAAACGGTCGCTGATGCCGAGCTCACCGTTATCTCCGTACGATTCGCAAAAATAAAGCACGGGTCCGCTTTGTGCGTGAGCGTTGGAAACAACACCGGATAACGCTAACAAAGCGAGGATTGCAAACAGAACATTAATTTTTTTCATTTTTTTCTCTCCTTCCAGCCTCGCGGCTATTTTTCTGATTTGTTTATTTAATAAAATTTTCATCTCGGAACAATTTCAACTTCACCGCGTACTATAGGCGTTCCGTCAGTCTTCTGACAAACGACCTTATATGTCCCCGGTGATGAGAATTTAAGCTTGGTTTTATCGGTGAAATACGTATAATCCCAATCAGCCTGAACATCATACGGCAATGTACCAATAATCTTCTCGCTGATTTCATCTCCTGCCGCATTTTTAATTTTAGAAATCAGAAGTTCAACTTTACCCGTTCCGAGAGTTCTTCCGGAAGGACGCAGGTCAACCATAACCGTTAACCATCCGGGTGTAAAACTTTCACTAACACCGATTTCTTCTCCGTTCTTATATTGCTCGCAGAAATATAATCTTCCTTCAGCACTTTTAGTAACTTCTTTCTTTGTAATTTCCTCCTGTTTTGTCTCTTCTTTCTTCGTGGTTTCCTGTTTGGTCTCTTCTTTCTTAACTTCATTCTGAACCGTTTCTTTAAGCTTCCCGCAGGCGAAGAGCACAGAAACGGCAATAAATAGGACTACAATAAAATTAAATTTTCCCTTAAAGTTTTTCATAACATTTTATGTTTTATTTATAAAGTTTTCACAAGTTAAGATATTGCATAATTTATGTCAAGAGATTTCGCTTTTTTCTGAACTGAAAAATAATTATCCGCTGACGAAATCCAGGGAAATATCCAGCGAGCGCACAGAATGCGTAAGTGCGCCGACGGAAATAAAATCAATTCCTTTTATTTTTCTGTATTGCGCTATATTATGCTGGTTTACACCCCCTGAAATTTCTACTTTCATACTGCCGTTAATCAGATTAACAGCTTTCTTAACATCAGTAAGTTCAAAATTATCCAGCATAACAATATCCGCAAGTTTTTCTTCAAGAACACATTTTAAGTCACTGATAGATTTAACTTCAATTTCGATCTTTAGTTCCTCAGGTATTTTATTTTTTTTCAGCTGAGCGATAGTCCCTTTTATTCCGCCGTTGGCTTCTATGTGATTATCCTTGATAAGCATCATATCATAAAGTCCGAACCTGTGGTTACTGCCGCCGCCGATTTTCACCGCAAGTTTTTCAAAGACGCGGAGATTAGGCGTGGTCTTGCGTGTATCAGTAATTTTTATCTTCTCGTTTTTCAGCCTGTTTGACAGGCAGAATACGGCGGTGGCAATTCCGCTCATTCGCTGAATAAAATTAAGCGCAACGCGTTCGCCCCTCAGCAAACTGCGGCTCGGTCCGCTGATACAGCCGAATACAGTTCCTTTTCTGAGCAGGCGCCCTTCAGTTTCAGTGAATGTAACTTTTACCCGCGGGTCAACTATATTGTAAACCATCTTAAATATTTCATGTCCCGCAGTTAAACCGTGCTCTTTAAGACATATTTCAGCTTTTGAGACGGCTTTACGCGGAATGAGTATATCGGACGTAACATCTCCCGTGCCGATATCTTCCTTCAGCGCCTGCCTGATAAGCTTTTCGGCAGTTTTAAAATCGAACCCTTTATATGCTTTATTCATTTTGTTATGTTTATTTAAAAATGTTAATAAATTCTGCGGGCGGACGAACGGGTTTAAGCGAGCCGAGTTTCACAAAGGCATGCTCGGTATATCCCTTCGCAATGAGTTTCTCCCCGACAAATATTTTATAATTTATCGTCAGTCTCACTCCCTGCATTTTACCCATCTCCGCAGTAATCCGGAGTTCGTCGTCATATTTTGCTCCGGCAATATATCTTATTTTAGTTTCAATCAACGGTAAACCTATCTTTAACTTTTCAAGCTCCGTATAAGGAAAGCCCCTGCTCCTCATAAGCTCATTCCTGCCGGCTTCGAAATATTCGAGGTAGCGCTCGTTATTGGCGATTCCCATCACGTCCGTATGTGAGTATAAGACGCGGTATTTAAGTTCTGCTTTTACCATTTCAAATCCTGTATTTATCGGGAAATATTTTCCCCGGGTTAAGTATATTATTCGGATCAAAAGTTTTCTTAATATCGCGCATCAGCAGTATTTCAGCTTCGGAAACGGCAATCGGCAGGAATTCCTTTTGTGTATAGCCGATTCCGTGCTCGCCTGATATCGTTCCTCCGAGCGAGACCGTATGTCTGAAAATTTCTTTTATAGCTTCGTTAACAGTTCCATTCCAGTATTCATCAGTAAGTTTATCTTTCAGAATATTCACATGCAGGTTGCCGTCGCCCGCATGTCCGTAACAGATTGCGCGTATTCCGTGTTTTGCGGTAATATTTTTTATACCGTCCAGAAGTTCGGGTAATTTCGCGCGCGGCACAACGGTATCTTCTTCTTTGTAAGCAGATATTGATTTCACAGCCTCTCCGATACTTCTCCTTAAAGCCCATAATTCTTCCATCTTACCTCTTTCCTCGGCAAGTATAACATCAAGCACGTTAAATCTTTCCGATACACCGGCTATCGTCTGCACATCGGCGGAAAGCTCTTCCTCGCTGTTTCCGTCAAGCTCAATCAATAACTGAGCCTCGGCGAAACTGTTCGGAAACTCTTTCCCGAGTTGTTGTTCAGCCGCCTTAATCGCCGCCCGTTCAAGGAATTCAAGAGCGGCCGGATTTACGCCTGCATGATAATACGCTGATACGGATGAAATGCAGTCTTTAACACTGTTGAAAGCGAGCAGAAGAATTTTTTTATATTTCGGCAGGCTCAGCAGACGAAAAACTATTTTAGTAATTATACCCAGTGTACCTTCGCTTCCGATAACAAGCTGTAATAAACTATAACCCGTTACATTCTTCAAAGTACGCGATCCGGTGAAAATAATTTCCCCCTGCGGGGTAACAAATTCAAGAGCCAGGACATAATTCCTTGTAACGCCGTATTTTGCTGCGCGCGGACCGCCCGAACATTCGGCAAGGTTACCGCCGAGGAAACATGAGCCCCTTGATGCGGGATCAACCGGATAAAACAGACCCTGAAGTTCAAGTTTTTCCTGAAAGACCTGTGTAATCACACCGGATTCCGCGACTGCCTGAAAATTCTCATCGTCAATCTCAAGTATGCTGTTAAACCGCTCCATTGAAATACAAATACCTCCAAGCACGGGCAGAGCACCGCCCGAGAGACCCGTCCCGCCTCCGCGTGTATAGACCGGAATCATTTTTTCATTTGCCAGTTTCAATAGCTTTGATATCTCTTCAGCCGTACGCGGCTTCACAACCGCTTCGGGAGGAAAAGATAAATCTTCTGTCTCGTCTTTCGAACATTTATCAATAGAGTCAGAATCCCGGGAAACAAATTCCCTGCCTGCTATTGATTCAAGAAGCGAAAATACATCGTCATTTATACGTGAATACATCCGTAAATATAAAAAAATTAATCGTTAATTTGAAGTATAGAATTGTTGAAAATAGCGGAGATGAGATTCATGCACGAAATTCGTTTATTATTGAAAGTATAAACTTATAAAAGTATCTTATGTAAATCAGGATTCAGAAATTTTTTCCAAAACAGAAATACAAACTTTTTTTATTATGAAACGCACAGTGTTTTTATTCACCTTTTTCTTTTATTTTATTTCCGCTCATGCTCAGGATTTCGGCATTAAATTTTCTGGATTTATTAAAAATGATTTCATTTACGATTCCCGGCAGAATGTAACTCTTCGTGAAGGGAATTTTCTTTTGTATCCCGCGGGGAAAAGCCCCGACGCAGACGGAATAGATTTAAACGATAATCCGAGTACAAATTTCTTTTCGATTCAAACCCGGTTAACCGGCAGTATAACCGCACCCGATGTTCTGGATGCGAAATTATCAGGCATCATTGAAGCTGATTTTTTCGGAAATGAGAACGCAGCTTTTGTTGACGCCAACGGATTCAGGCTGAGACTTGCATTTGCAAAATTGAAATGGACAAATACGGAATTACTTCTCGGGCAGTACTGGCATCCGTTTTTTAATCCGAACTGTTTCTCCGAAGTAATATCCTTTAATACCGGCGCGCCTGTTCAGCCGTTTTCGAGAAATCCGCAAATCAGAGTTGTTCAGAGATTCGGTCTTTTCAGTCTGATGGGAGCATTAGCAACGCAGAGGGATTTTTCAAGCCCCGGCGGATCCAACTCACTCAGGAATGCGGTTATTCCGGACCTCAACGGTCAGATACTATTTGAAAGCAGGAATGAAAAATCGCAGACCGAGTTTTTTGCGGGAGCCGGT
>Ga0247841_10004038_pt1 | contig 25912 bp, 26 predicted proteins | sample LaCruzMarch2015__2_FD_192410 | JGI IMG/M metagenome (GOLD analysis project Ga0247841, IMG submission 192410) | Freshwater microbial communities from meromictic Lake La Cruz, Castile-La Mancha, Spain - LaCruzMarch2015_18m | ecosystem: Environmental > Aquatic > Freshwater > Lake | place: Spain... | reverse complement strand
ACCAAACCAAAAATACCCAGCTCTGTTTCGCCCATAAGCATGATGGATATTGACGAGATGATAAAAGTCATCAGCCAGGCAGGATACTTGGTGGAGAAAGATTTGAAGGAGGGATGCGGTTGAACCGAGGCATCTTGTTTTTTTAAGTTTTTCATGTGGAGACACAGAGCGCACGGAGGACGCACAGAGCGACTAACTAACAACTCGAAAACCATAGTAATTGGAAAATGGCGAAGAGCCTCTTTCACTTACCGGAAAAAATCATCACGATGGGGATATATAGAAGGAAAGCCCAATATTAAATCTAAAGCAAATCGAGTATTAACAAGCTTATATCCAGGTAGTGATTCATTGACATTCATCGAAGAGTCTATTCATAGAGCATATCTTAACAAGCTTGTAGGGGAAGACGGTTTACGCATTGTGGAATGCATACCAGGCGAAGAGATCACGGACGAAAAGCTGGCAGAGCTTACCGGCATCAGCCTGAATACCGTAAGACGCACACTTTATCTGCTCTACGAGCACAGGCTGGCCATATATCGGCGCAAGCGCGACCCTGATTCGGGCTGGCTCACCTATTTGTGGCAACTGTGTCCCGCGAATTTTGAAAAGGCCCTGGAATCGGAAGCCAAAAGGCTGCTGCGCAAATTAGATGAACGACTGGCCTATGAGAAGGAGAACATCTTTTATGCCTGCACCGAGGGCTGTGCCCGGTTCATCTTCGATGAGGCGAGCGAGGCCAATTTCCTCTGTCCTTTCTGTCAGGGCAGCCTGGAGTTTATGGAGAATGTCAAAGTGGTGGAGACCATAGAAAAGCAGATGACTGAATTAAAAGCTTGCTTATAAGTTTTCCAGGTTGTTGCCAAGAACCGCCGTCCACCACCAACGAGCCATGTCCATCAGATCGCGGCTGAACATCCCGGAGAGCCGGTACTCGCCGCCTTTGTTTGTGATCAGGCCCGCTCCAAGCAGCTTGTTTCTCATGGCATAAAAGGCAGATCGACTAACATTCAGTTCTACCAGAAGCCGCTCCCACTCTTCCGTCTTCAATGGATCGCTGCTCTTCTGCCGTTCCTCCACCATTGCCAGGAATTTCCCACCACGCTGTGCCGTTGTTTCCTCCTGAAAAAGGCGAAGCATCAGCTCATGATACGGATCACGGCAATGGCTTATTGCGTACTCCGATTTGGAGCGGACCTTGAGCGTAGTGGCGGTCCGGGGAGCCTTCTTAACATTGGTCATAAAGTAGCCAGTACTGCTCTGGCGATATCTGCATATTCATCCCTTAAAATATAGCTTTTTGGCGCACGATATGACTTCTTATTGACATGTAATATTCCCAGGCGTGAGCAAATGTAGCCGATCATGGAGGCTACCACCTTCCTGGAAACATCAATTCTCTTGCTAACGCTTTCATGAAGAGAAGCAACCGTAAACTCTCGAGCCTCGACTATCGACTCAATCACAACTCGCCTCAGACCATCTGTGTCCAGATTGAGGAACCTGATCATCCGGCCTAATATCTCGGACCGCTGTGGTTTCATCGTACTCCTCCCAAAACTTCCCCCTAAGACATTTACCAATAGTTTAGTAATATGTATAATATATACTTTACTATATGAGCCAATATTTAAGCACTGCTTCCCAGGAAACTCCGATTGCACCGCCATGAGTTTAAGCTGACGGCAAAATGGTGCAGATGATAAAGAGCAAGCGGATCGGAATTGATATGCCAGAAGATGAAAATGCAAAGGCTGAGATCCTCTATGCCCAGGGAAATTATGAGGAGGCGGTATTGGCCTGGGAGAAGACCGGGGGAGTTGGGGCGCACAGCTTCGCCCAATTCTTCAAAAAAGGCATAGCTTTACGAAAGCTGGGCAGGTATGATGAGGCGGCGGCAGCCCTGGAAGAGGCTCTCTTGCTCGACTCTAAGAATGCCGACGCCTGGAGGACTCACGCCCTGGCCTGCAGCCAGTTGGATAGAAATGACGAGGCAGTATCGTCCTGCAAAAAGGCCCTGGCCCTCGATCCATACAATGTCCGAACCTGGATAGTAAGAGGTTTTGCCCTGCACCATCTGGGGCAATACGAGAAAGCGGTAGAGAGCTATGCCCGGGCCATTGAGCTGAATCCTCTCGGGGCGGACGGCAGAAGGGCCTGGAATAACCGGGGCGCGGCTTTGGACAACCTGAATAGACATGAGGAGGCTATCGAGAGCTATGAGGAGGCGCTCATGATCGATCCCTTCGATATCTACGCCTGGAACAACCAAGGCGTGGCCTTAGGAGTTTTAACCAGGCACGAGGAGGCGATAAGCTGCTTTTTAAAGGCCGTAGAGATCGAGCCGGAATATGCTACGGCCTGGAAGAACCTGGGGCTTGCCTACCAGTCGCTACATCGTAGTGGCGAGGCGAAAGAGGCCTTCATCCGAGCAAAGGAATTGGGACTCTGATCGATCTATTTCTTGCCCGATAGAGCTTTAGCAATCTCATCGACGAGAGACTCACGATTCTCCCGGGTTACGGTTATCACCTGGAATGTGCTGCGAATTTTCTTAGCCAGACGGTGATTGGACCACTCATGCAGCACCACCAGCATGGGCCTTGATGAGGCAATGGCCATTTCTACGGCTGAGACGAATCTGCGGCTGGACAGCTCCATGGGGCCCACCTCGTCTACTACGATCAGCTCGCATTTCAGGGCGTTTTCTATGGCCCTTGCGCCGATGCCGTCCAGGTCTTCCGGATGGACGCGATACTTTCCCAATTGGGGACCGCTGCCCGTCTCGTCGGCCAGCATGCCCACCGCCCCCGAGGCCAGGTCGAGCAGCTCAAAGCCGATGCGCCGATCTTTGTAGCACTTATCCCGCGCCAGCACTCCCCCCACGCGCCTGCCTGCGGCTGCGGCCACTTTGGCGACCAATGTGGATTTGCCGATGCCTGGGGACCCGGTAACTGCTATTCTAAATGCCATATTGCTCCCTCATCCTTTCCGCGTAGCGGCTCAGGCTCTCTACGTCTTTTATCTCTTTCTTGACCAGCTTTTTAAGGCGGCTTCGGATCTCTCTGTCCGGTCGCGAGCCCGCAGAGCGCAGGTGGCGCTCGATCGTATTGCACATCTCATCGCCTTTGCCATCCCAGTCGGTGAGGAGTATGATCTCTCTGTAGCTTCGGGCAGCATCCTCAGCCAGGTCCAGAGCCCTGCGGCGCGAGGCCATGATCACGGGTCCAGGAAGGCCCAAAGCACGCAGGGCCAGCAGGTCGCGCCTTCCCTCTACAATGACGGCCGCACCCTGGTAAGAAGCGTCGAGAAGGGAAGCGATCAGCTCCTCCAGGGCCTCCAGATCATAAGTCCCCTTGGCACGACTCTCATGCTCATCTCTACCCCAAGTCATATTTTTCCCGCTCAATTATCTCATCTTCTCTTTTAATGCCAAGACGGCCTCATCCTTTGTCATGCCTTTTACCAAAAGAAGCTTTCTGGCGCTCCGCTGACCGCTCAAGACCACAACCATTAGCTCGGAAATGCATAGTACACTGGCCAGCTCCTCTGTCAGTTGCCGGTTAGCCCGTCCTCGCGACGGCTCCTCCGTCAGATGAGCTTCCATTGACCGCCTCCAGGGATTGAAGCCGGAAGGTACGGCTAGCCGGGAGGAGCCGGGCACCACCTCAAAGCTGATAGTGCAGCCCAGAGGATGAGATTTAACCGCCTCGCAAATGTCCATTATTCAAAAAAGAGACGCCATGTAGCTTAAAGCTACCGTTTTGGCAAAAAGTTAAAATAGCGCCAGCGATGAAAGGAGAGAGGTTCGATGAAGATCAAGAAAGTCGTCGTCCTGGCAGATCAGGCTCAGATGGCAAGATCCATTCTTCCCGGCTTGGAGCAGCTTGGCCTGCAAATCTGCGATCAGCTGCCAGGTCAGGGAACGGATTGCCTTTTGATATGCGATCCGGGGTATGTTACCACCCCCAGAGGAGCGCTCATCATTCGCCAGGCTCTGGCCAATGGAAGTCCTGTTTTATTAGACAAAGCCCAATTGTCATCGGCTTTAGAAGAGATCACGCAGACGGGCAGCCTTTCTTTAGAGACCAGAAATAACCTGGAGGCACATGCCCTCTACAGGTGTCTGCAAAGCGACTCACAAAGACTCTCCGCCCTTCAGGCAGGCCAGAACGCCATGCCCCGCTATGCAGTGGCCGCCTATGAGAAGATACAGGATCTTCGTTACGGAGAGAACTGGCACCAAAGGGCGGCACTCTACAGCAAAGAAAATGGTCTGGGCCTGCAAAAAGCCAGGAAGCTGAATGGAAGAGAGATGTCCTATAACAACATGGTCGACGCACAAACGACGCTGGAGATGCTCATCGACCTATCGGAGTACGACAGCGTCCCGGTGGAAAAGCCCCTCTGTGTCATTGTGAAGCATGCCAATCCCTGCGGTGTAGCCTATGGCGAAAGTCCGGCTGATGCCTATCGTCTCTCTTTCGCCACCGATCCCAAATCCGCCTTTGGAGGCGTCATCGGTTTTTCCCGGCCGGTGGATTTGGAAACGGCCCGCGCCATCGGCGACAGCTTCGTAGAGGTGCTGCTGGCCCCGGGCTATGAGCCCGATGCCCTATTGCTGCTCAAGGAAAAGAAGCCGAACCGCAGAATATTAGATATTGGAGATCTGCTGGCCAGAAAGGATGAACTTTATGGGGGCTTCTATCAGAGAAGCATCTTCGGGGGCATGATGCTTCAGGATTATGATACCGGCGATCTTAAGGAATGGAAGGTAGTAACCAAAAGGGCTCCCACAGACGGGGAATACAAAGCCCTTCGATTTGCCTGGAAGGTCTCCAAGTATGTCAAGTCCAATGCCCTGGTTTATGCCTCGGAGTGCCAGACCATAGGCATAGGTTCAGGCCAGGTGAGCCGGGTGGATGCAGCGCGCTTTGGTGCGGAAAAGGCGGAGGAGCATGGCCTTAGCACCCGGGGAACGGTCGCTGCCACGGATTCATTCTTCCCTTTCCGAGACGGGCTGGATCAAACCTTCCAGGCCGGAGCTGTTGCAGTAATTCATCCCGGCGGGTCCATAAGGGATGCAGAGGTGATTGATGCCGCCAATGAGCACGACATGGCCATGGTCTTCACAGGCATGCGCCATTTCCGACACTAAGATTATTTTCGCGCTTCTAGCTTTTGCGCTTTTCATTTGCTTAGCATCTGAACCAGCCTTTGCGAGCGTTATCCAGGCGGGCGCGGATATCCAGACGGCCATAAACTCGGCCAACGCGGGAGACACGATAGTAGTAGGTCCGGGAGAAGTAAGCCGCTTCGAGGTGGACCGGCCGTTAACCATTGAGGGACGGGGCGCCCCCATTCTCACTGCCGCCCTGCAGAAACCTGCCATAATCTTGAACAGCTATGGCGTCACCATCACTGGATTTCGCATAAAAGGCGTGGGCAAGGACGAGAGTGCCAAGTTCAATTACTATATGCAAAATCCCGCGGCTGCGGCAGGAGGGCGCTTCGATGAGCCCAATTCGGCCATAGTTGTGAGGGGCGACGGCATATCTATAAAAAATTGCAGCATATTTGGAGCGCAGGTGGCAATTTCTGCCGAGAATGTGAAAGACCTGCTCTTGCAGAATACGACCATGGAAGGCTGCGACACGGGGGCATCAATCCTGCAAAGTGCCCAGGTTAAAGTTACTGCCTGCCGCATTACGAGCTGCAGAAAATACGGGCTTGATATTGAAAGGTCTCGCGATGTGGTGCTTGACAATAACAGCATTGTAAACAACACCAACGCCGGCATTCTCCTTAAAGAGACGAACGGAGGCATTATTCAGGACAATCTCCTTTCCATGAACACCTTTGGGCTGTCTCTATGGAATGCGTCGTACAACCAGGTAAGAAGAAACCGGGCAGATCATAATTATTACGGAATCCTGGTGACGACCTCGTCTAACTACAACAACATAACTGATAATTTGGCAGAGGATAACAGCAGAAGCGAGATCGTGACAGGATTTGGTATCGGCATCAGCCTGCAAGAGAACAGCAGCTACAACACGCTTATCCGAAACACCGCCAAAGGCAACTTCAACGGCCTTGAGATCTCAAGGGGCTGCAAGTTCAATGCCGTCTACGACAACAACGCCTCAGACAATAAACACGGCATAAGGCTCAACGAGAACCGGAATAACCTCGTCTTCGGCAACAATTTTCTGCATAACGACATCAATGCCTATGAGAATACCAGCCTCAATATCTGGAATACCACAACAACAGGCAACTATTACAGCGATTATCGGGGCAAAGATGAGAATGCTGACGGCATAGGCGATCAGCCCTATTCTCTTCCCGGACCACAGTCTCATTCCTTTGACTTTTGGCCCCTCATCCGTCCTTACCGGGAGGCAGGATTGGACCGCACATCGCTTCGGGCTGAGGTTAAGAAATATGCCGTGTACGGGCCGGCCGATGAAGAGTTTCCCACCACCAGTGTGCAAAAAGGCGTTGTGGTGATATCGCGACACGTGCCCAGCTCGCCTCCCAAATGGTCCGACTCCAGAGCCTTTGATGCCAGCGCTCCGCCTTTCCAGAAAGAGAATGATTTCTAATGGATCTCATAACAGAGGGCGCCATCACCTTTGAGACCGAGGGCGCCTTCTACAATCCCAAGATGCTTCTCAACCGGGATATCGGCGTAGCCATGGCCGGCAGCCTGGGCCTCTCCGACTATCTGGACGCCCTGTCCGCCAGCGGCATTCGCGGGCTGAGAGTGGCTAAGGAAGCGGGCGTCGAAAAGGTGACCTTAAACGACGTCAGCCCCCAGGCTTGCCGGCTCATGGAAAAGAACCTGAGCCGAAATGGTCTGGCCGGCACGGTAACCTGCTGCGATGCCAACGTTCTCCTGCACGAGCAGCACTTCCAGGCGGTGGACCTGGACCCCTTCGGCTCTCCTTCTTCCTATCTTTCCGCAGCCAGCCGGTCCGCTCTCTCTTATCTATTTATCACCGCCACCGACACGGCGCCCCTCTGCGGGGCCCATCTCATGAGCGGTATCAGAAAGTACATGGCAGTTCCACTACGTACAGACTATCACCGGGAGATGGGGGCCCGCATTCTGCTCGGCCTGGCGGCGCGCGAGCTGGCCCGCCTGGATAAAGCCATGCAGCCCCTGCTCACCCACGTTACCGATCACTATGTGAGAACTTACCTGCGTGTGATCAAGGGAGCAAAAGCAGCAGACAGATGCCTGGAAAAACTGGGCTATGTCGAGCACTGCCGCAGTTGCGGCAGCTTTGTCATACTGGAAGTGCCAAGGCCCGCAGGTGTGTGCTATCACTGCTTTGCCAGGACGACCCTGGCCGGACCTCTGTGGCTGGGCGGGATACAGGAGTCCGAGACCATTGAGAAGGCCTTTGCTTGGGAGGGCCACAGCCGCCGGGCTAAAAAACTTCTTGGTACATGTGCGAGCGAAGCGGAGGTGCCCATGTACTATGATCATCATAGCATCTGCGAGAGGCTGCGCATCACCCCCGGCAAGATAGATGATGCAATAGAGCGGCTGCGAGCCAGCGGGCATCGGGCTTCCCGCACTCATTTTTATGGACTGGGCATCAAGACCGATGCTGCAATGGCAGAGGTCGAGGCGGCCATAAGACCGGCTTGATTTCTATCTGTTTTTCAACCTAAAACTTAATAAAGGAGAAGAGACCTAATAGTGATAGCTGCATTATGATAGTATAATGCAGGAATTCGCGGCACGAGGTGACGTTTATTACCCCCTTCATTGCTACTCCCTTTCGCATCTCGTGCCATCCCTTGTTATATTTTAGCAGGTTCTAAAATGCAGCTCTCATCCTACTTGTCTTATTTAGCGGGCTCCGACCTGCGGCTGGTGATATATTTCCTCCTGGGCGGAACGGTGACCACTCTCACAGCCTACTTCGCCAGCCAGGGTCGGGGCATGCTCTCCGCCTTCATCACTACCCTGCCCTTGCTCACTATTTTCGGTTTTTTGCTAATCTATGCCGAGGGCGGCAGCAGGACAGTGGAAGAGTATGCAAAAAGCCTTCTCATATTCACTCCTCCCTGGCTCTGCTATGTCTCCATCGTTCTCCTGGGAGTTAATCGAATCGGAATAGTCAAGAGCCTGATCCTGGGGGTCCTTTTCTTCGTGGTCCTATCCGTCCTCATGCAAAAGATACTGCCCGGCACAAAACTGTAAAATAATAGAGGGTTAATTCGTAGGCCATGAAAATTGCTCTCGTTGGCGGAACCGGCGATATCGGCACGGGATTTGCCGTGCGCTGGGGGCAAAAGCATGAGATCATCATAGGCTCACGAAATGTTGATAAAGCCAGGGAGAGCGCCGCCGCGGTATTGCAGCTTCTGGGAGCGGGCGATGTACGGGGCATGGACAACGCCAGTGGCGTTGCGGAGGCGGATGTAGTCGTGCTATGCGTGCCCTATGAGCATCTGAATTCTGTTACAGCAGATCTAAAAGACTCCTACAAGAGCCAGATCGTCATCTCGCCAGTGGTGCCCATGATCTACAATGGCTTGTTCTTCTTGTACAATTCACCAGCCGAGGGAAGCGCAGCCATGCAGGCGAGGAGCCTGCTCCCCAAAGGCGTTAGAGTTGTCTCTGCCTTTCATACCATCTGCGCCGCAGCTTTGCAGGATATTGATAGGGTTATGAAGGGAGATGCTTTTATCTGCGGCGATGAAGCGGAGGCCATAGATATCGTTATGGAGCTGGCCGGTGAGATAAAGAACCTGCGGCCACTGATAGCCGGTCCCCTGGCCGCCTCCCCCCTGGTGGAAAGCCTGACGCCCTTTCTGCTCAATGTTGCGCGCAAGAACAAGATCAAGGATGCGGGAATTGCCGTCGTTTCCGAACGGAAATTATCTTGATATCATTCCTGCCAAAATCTATTTAGCCAAAATGGCTAAAATAATTAAGAATTAAAGAATAGCCATTTTTTATCATCTCCCAGATCATCTCTGGCGAAATATTCAGTCCCAGCCACTGCCAGATGAGATAGCCGCCGATGAACATCCCCAACATGGCACCCAGATTGGATAGTGTCGCCACCAGGATGACCTTGAAGAGACGGTTTTGCATCATCTGCGCAAAGCTGTCTGCAGCAGCCAGCGTTTTCAGGTCGGATACGGTCGGCTTGAGCTTCCTGGCTTCTACCATTCCGGCAAACCAGCCCGCCGCCACAAAGGGATTGAGTGTCGTCATCCAGGCCACCATGAGCGCTGTCAGGGCGGAGAGCGGATGGCCTCTGGCCAGAACCACCCCTAAAGCCGACAGCCCTCCTGTTACTACGAACCAGATGACGAAAGCCCGGAGAATGATCTCGCTGGACTGGGCCGTGACCAGCACTAAAGCAATGGTGGCCAGGATGAGCAGACTCACCACCGCCCCAAATATCTTGACAAAGGTGATCTTTTTGCCGGGCTTCTCATTCAAGCCTTCCAGGGCGGGAATATTCTCGGGATGCTCCAGATGCTTGAGAATGCCCTCTCGATGACCCGCCCCCACCACGGCCAGCACCCGGCCCTGTTTGGAGAGCAAGTGCAGATTACGAGCCAGGTAGGCGTCGCGCTCATCCACCAGCACGTTCGCCGCCCCGGGAGAGATCTTCCTAAACTCCGAGATCATCTGGGAGACAATATCTGCCTGAGTGATGCTGTCGATATCAATCTCTTCAACATCTCCCCAGCCAAGAGCCGCCGGTATCAGGGATCCGACAAGCCTGATCTTATCAAAAAATCCCATGGCCGACCAGAAACGCTGAATGGTAATGCCTATGTCCCGGTCTACCAGTGCCACCCGCGCGCCTGCTCTCTTGGCCGCTTCGATTGCCGCCAGCATCTCCGAGCCGGGTTTGACCCCCAGCTCCTCGCCGATCTTTCTCTGGATGTAGGCCAAAAACAACTGCACCAGGAAGAAAAAGAGCTTTCCGCCACTTAAAAGCTCGCTGATCTTGATCTCCTTCTCTACCTCCTGGCCGATAAGAGCCCGATAGCGAGCCGGACACAACTCCACAGCCACGATATCGGGGCGCGTCTCCTCTATCTTGCTGATTACTTCCTGCACGCTTTTTTCTGAGACATGGGCCGTTCCTACTATTATGATCTCATGGGACTCGCTGCCGGCAGGATTCTCCAGCGGCTCCACCAGCCGGCAAGAAGAATCGTCACCTACATTTACCTTTTCCGTCGTATTCTCCAAATTGATTACCTCTTAATGTTCCCGCTCAGAGCACAGCTCAATGGCCCTGACCAGGTCCTCCCTGGAGACGATGCCAACCATTAGGCCCTCATCAATCACAGGCAGTCGGCGAATTTGCAGCTCATTCATCATCTTCATGGCAGTCGATGCCTCCTCCTCAGGGCCGATCAAATATAACTTTCTTGCCATCACCTGATCGACGCGTATTATGGCGCGCTGTGCTTCGGGAACCTTCTGCAGATCGGTCAAGGTGACAATTCCCTCCAGGATCTCGCCGGACATTACCGGATAGCCTCTATGCTTTTCCCGGAACATCAGCTCTTTTAGCTCCTCAAGTGTCATTTCAGGAGCGATGCTGCGCACCTTTGCGGACATTATGTTTCTGACCAGTATGCCCTCCAGGCTGACGCTTATTTCGGTAGCTTTCTCCTCCTCAGAAGCACCCACATAAACGAAGAACGCCACAAAGAGGAGCATGAAATTTAAGGAGGACAGGCCGAAGAGAAACATGAGCGTCGCGAAGATCTTTCCGATATCAGCAGCACGCCGGGTAGCTTTTACATAAGGCATGCGCGTGGCAAACCAGGCCCTTAACAGGCGGCCCCCATCCATGGGAAAGGCAGGGAGGAGATTGAAGGCCATGAGGATGATATTCATGATGCCCAAAGTCCAGAGCATGATGGCCAGAGCATTGCCTGCACCACCTATTGCGGCCGCCGGCCCGGCCAAATAAACCGAGATCAATCCCAGCACGCCGCTTACAGCCGGCCCGGCGAAAGCCATCTGCAGCTCCATGCGGGGATTCCTGGGGATCTCCTCCATGGAGGCCACCCCACCGAAGAAATAGAGAGTTATGCTCTTTATGCTGATGCCGTTCTTGTGGGCGATATAGGAATGGCCCAGCTCATGCAGGGCCACGCAGACGAAGAGAACTACGGCAAAGAGCAGAGAATAGAGCCATCGCAGCTGTGCCGGCTCAATGCCGCCGAAACCATAAGCCTTTCCGTAGACGATCTGGCTGAAAGAGGCAAAAGCCCAGGCAACATAAAGGATGACCAGAAGAAATGTCCAGTGCAACCGCACGGGTATGCCCATGATCTTACCCAGCTCCAGAGAAGAGTTCATGGGAGGCCTTTAACCTCCGGCATTAATAGATCTTTTGACAATAAGTGAGCGGGTAGGAGAGTGGGGGTTCAGTGTGGATTTCAAAAACTAGGATTACCCGCTCAAATTAATGAATTGGCGATAACGATATAAATTTTTCCCCTGAATAGGCTTTTACCAGATATCTCACCTGAGCGCTATGCTCGGCCATACAGGCTGCCGTATAAGCATCGCTCAAACTATTGCCGGCGGCAAACACTCCATGGCCGCGAGCAATACATGCCTTATGAGTTTGCAGGGCAAAAGATGCCGCCCTGGCCAGCTCATCGGTACCGAAGCGGCCCTCCACAATGGGCATTGTTCCTAAAAAGATCAGGCCCTCGCTATCCAGCGGCTCTACTGCCGTTCGCTCCAATAGAGATAGGGCCACGGCATAAGGAGAATGGGTGTGGATGATGGCCTGGTTTGTGGTGCTCCCGTAGATGGCCCGATGAACACAGGTCTCGCTGCTGGCAATCTTGTCCTGATCACAGGGACAGCCTAAATCAACCCCCACTACCAGGGCTTCCTCCAGCTCGTCAAGCATGCTGCCGGTGCAGGTTATAAAGATCATATCTCCCACCAGTAGGCTGATATTTCCGAACCTGGAACTGGTAAGCCCGGAAATGACCAACTTCTTGCCGAACCGGGCGATCTCTTGCCAGGCTAAAGACATACCAGCTTCACCTCTTCTCCAATAGACGGAAAGGGACCGCCTTATCGTCCACCTCCCCGAATTTTCCCAGCAAATCGACCTTTATCTGGTAGTCGCCCGGAGTCCAAAAGCTCGTCTCCCAGCGGGCAGAGAAGATGCCGTTGCCGTCGAAGTCGTCCATGGGTATCTCCAGATTTCTGTCCGGCCCCATGATGTTGGCATTTATGGTCCTGATCTCGCCCAAAGCCTGTGCCTCGATCATGACCGGCTCGCCCACGGAGCAATCGTTCCGGTTAAGCTTAATCTCCTCCAGAAGGGGAGGCGACAGCCCGGAGCGAGAGGCACTAATGCTATGCAGGGCATCGGTCAGATTGAGGGCCCCATAGCCGTAAACATTATCCTGCCCGGACGCTCCCAGGTTGTCCGCCGTCTTGAGCAGCACCCTCTTCACATCAGCCGGGGCAAGGTCGGGCTTTGCTTCCAGCAGCAACGCCGCTGCCCCGGAGACTTGAGGAACTGCCATAGAGGTGCCGCTCACAGAGCTCATGCCTCTCTTCGATCCGGCCAGGGCGGAGACCACATCCACACCAAACGTGACCAGGTCGGGCTTGGTGTCGCCTTTGGCCGTCGGCCCGCGCGAGGATAGTTCGAAGATAGCGCCAAAGCTATCCACAGCGCCCACGGTAATCACATTCTCAGCATCGCCGGGAATGACAATGGATGAGGCAGCCGGGCCGGAGTTTCCAGCAGCCACACACATAATTAGCCCCTCTTCCACCATTTTGTTGCAGGCTTCATCCAGGAGAGACGTGCCGTCCGAAGGGCTTTCCCCGCCCACGGAAAAGGATATGACCTTAATTCCATAGCGATCTTTATTCTCCAGGCACCAGTCCAGTGCTTTAAGGGCATCGGATAGGTAGCATGCCCCTTCCCGGTCCATGACCTTTATCACTAACAAGCTAGCTCCCGGTGCCACGCCTGTTCCCTTCTCTCCGGCGATGAGGCTGGCGCAATGGGTGCCGTGTCCGTTGTCATCGTAGGAAGCGGTTTGATTGTTCACGAAATCCTTGAAGGCCACAATTTTGCCTGCCAGGGCCTCATGATCACGATCTGCACCGGTATCAATGAGAGCCACGGTCACACCCTTTCCCGTGTAGCCCTTATCCCTCCGGGGGTCATCGATATTCCAGGGATGATCGATAGAATTGGGGAGCGAAGAAGCACTACTGCTTTCACCGGGCAGTGCCAAAACCTTCAGCTTCTGGTCCCTGTAGATGCCCTTGACGCCATTGGTCCTGGCAATCTTCTCCAACTGGTCGCCGGATACCGTCAAGGCGCTCCACGGCAGGATATGGAAGCGATCCTCCGAGGAAGCCACGCCGCTCAGATTGCCTTCATGAAGGACTATCACCTTCAGATCTTTTCCGCCTTGCTTTTCCAGACTGTCCTCGATTCCGTTGCTGTTAAGATCATTGGGGTCGCGAATGGTAAGGGTTGCAGATTCGTCCTTTGCCGCATTGCCGGATTTGTCAATGGCAACAATGGTAACCTTGTAGGCTCCGGGCGGCAGATTGGAGCCGCAGTATCCTGTGTATCTGCCGTCCTGATTCAGATCCAGCATGAGGTTCATGCGATTTCCGATATCTGCATAGACCATATCTATGCTGCCGGCATCATGAACAAAGGCGTTGATCTCGCTTCGAGGAGCGCCCACCCTCAGCGCCGAGGGGCTTACGCTCACTCCATAAATGACCGGAGGCATACCATCATCTGCATTTGACTTGAAGTAGCTTTCATATTCCTTCTCAAACCAGATGCTGGCCTTGTTGTTATCGAGCGCATTTTGCATGGGAAAAGCAACCGCACAGCTAAGCAGACCGGCCAATAAAATAAAATAGGCAAATGAGCTGGAGTTCACCTTAGCTCCAGTTATTCATTTCCAAGATTCTTATATTTACTGGTGCTTGCAACCTCAATTTGCATGGCATCCGGGAAGGTCTTGGTGATTTCTCCAGAAGTGGCTACAATATCGACCCTGTAGACCCCGGCTGCCACATTGGCATTCCAAATGCCGGCAAACTCATCTCCGTCGGATTTGATGCGTTTCAATATAACCCGGGAGACTGTATTTCCAGAAGGGCTCAATATCTGGGCCGATACAGTGAAACCTTTTTCCGCCGCGCTTTTTTGCGCCTGGGATGTGGAGCCTATCTTAACCACGCCACCCGTGCTGCTCAGGTCGGCATATCCCTGCGGCGAGCCAAATCCACAGGTAGCGCACCCTTTGATGGTCAAAAGAGTCTCGCTCTCGTTTTGGCTAACGTTTTCCGGCACGCCGGCTGAGCTTGTGTTCTTCTCTACGAAGAGCGCCGTTATCTGGACAACATCTCCTATCTTGGCGGGACTGGGCCTGGCATAAGCCTTCTGCAGGGCGATGTTAAGATGAGGCAAATTGGCCTGCCAATCCTGCCAGGAGTAAATTCTGGCATCATAGCCCAGCAGAGTCAGGGCAAGCCAGGTCATGGAAGCCTCGATGCCGGCATTGGAGTAGACGACTACAGGCAAATCTTTGCTTATAGATGAGAACACCTTTTGCACGCTCGCCTCGTCCTTGATCCTCTTGCCATCCAGGACGCTGGTATAAGGAATATTGACGGCATTGGGTATTGATCCAGCTTCAAAATTATCCGCCGTTCTGGCGTCGATGACCTTTGGCACTGCGCTATGCACATACTCATAAGTGGCCAGGAGATCAGGCTTTAATGACGGATTGTAGTTCTTGGGGGAGAGAGAAGCTGGCTCTGAAACCGTGGGCTGCATTGCCCTTACCCAGTCATCGATGCCTCCATCCAGCAACAAGACCCTTTCGTGCCCCAGATACAACATGACCCAATAAACAAAAGTTGCAGCCGACGGCCCTCCGCCGCAGGTCGGACATTCTCCATAAATGAGCACCCCGTCATTCTCGGATATGCCTGCTGTCCCCAGGATTTGGGCCAACTCGGATACCGGCTTTAGCTGCTTATGTTCATTGAGGAAACTGCCATAAGGAATACTGATTGCACCGGGAATAAATTCGGTAGGATCCGGGCTGATATCCAGAATGATTCCTGAATCATTAGCGCTCTCCAGGGGCACCAGAACCGAAGCAAAGCTATCGTTTCTCTTCGGGACGGCTTCGCTGCCCGAAATTGCTTGCTTTATAAATAAATCATTTGCCTGCAAGCTTGGGTTATTCTGCCGATTATAGCGAGGATTGACCAGGCCGCCTGTACTGGACATCACCTCTGTGGTAGCATTCACCTTCCCCATGAATACCGCCCACTCGTTATTCAGCACGTCCTGTTGAGAGGTGGGCGTGCCACAGGCGGCGCATTCTCCATAGACGCAGGAGACTGATGCTGCAAATATGGAAATTAGCAACAGGATAAGCCCTGCATTCCTTTTGATTCTCATCAGAGTCATCTCTTGCCTGTTTTAGGTAGTGGCATTACCTGTGATCCCTTCGTTATACTGCCAGTTCTCAAAGGAGTAGAGCTTGGCATCAAAGCCCATGAGCTTCAGGGCAAACCAGGCCACTGAGCCAAGCGTAGGTTGACCGGTATAAACCACTACGGGCTGATTCTTGTTCAGGATGGCGAAGACCGCTCTCTCCAGCTTTGCCTCATCATTGATCTTGCCTTCGCGAATCATGCTGGCAACGGGAATATTGTAAGCATCGGGTATAGAATGATTTGCATAGTCCTGCGAAGGCCTTGCATCCACAATCTGCACAGATCCATTCTTGACAAGGTCATAGGTAGCAAAGAATTTGTCATTAACTTGTGGCGTATAATTTGTGGCCGGCCTTATCGTCGTCTCTTTGGCAATAGGCTTGCCTGCAGCTGCCCAGTCGCTCACCGTTCCATCCAGCACTCTGACGTTTTTGTGACCCAAAGACTGCATCATCCAGTAAACAAGCATTGCAGGAGCCGGTCCCCCACCACAGGTCAGGCACTCACCATAGATCACAATGGAATCTTCCCTGGATATTCCTGCCTCGCCCAAGATCTGGGAGATCTCCTCTACGGACTTCAAATTTCCGTCATGCAGGAATCTGGTATAGGAAATGGCTATCGAGCCTGGGATGTGCTCTGTGGCGTTCTTGCTGATGTCCAGCAGGATCTCGGCGCTGGAGACCCCGTCAATTGGAGCGAGCATGCCCCTTGCCCCGGTGCTGCGCACAATGGACGCGTTCTCCTCCGCGAGTTTACGCGGCTCGGCCTTCTTTGCCAGGCTTTCGGAGACGTTGATCTTCGGGACATTTGTTTCATTGGTTTTATTGAAGCCGGCGAGGGGCTGATTCCAGATTCCCACCCGGTTCTTCTGAGCCGTGTTTAAGCCCGGCATGACCTCCGTCTTTCCCGCGTTGGGATTTCCAATCTCATCGAGTTTTGCCATAGGGTCCCAGCCTTCGCCCAGGCAGGCATCGCAATAGGCTTCGCCCCCATGTGCTGCATTTACCAGCATCAATAATGCCAGTAGCGCTAAGATGCCCGCTCCCGCTGAACAGTACACCAAACATGATCTGAATGTTGTCATTATCTCCCCTTTTTAATACAATAAGCCGCGCCGTGCGGCGACCTTGACCTCACCTAAAGTCTCTTGCAATTCATATCCTCGCGCATCTTTTGCACTCAGGACAATATCATACCTTCCCGGATCCAGCAGAGCTGTGGAAAAGGTTCCTTGATAGAAATCTCCAGACAAAACCAGCCGGCAATAGCCTTGCGCCTCCGATCCATCTTGATAAGCGCGAGCAGTTACCTGCAAGAGATCGTGTCTGGACTGCAGCTTTACCTTTATGGCAACGGCGTCTCCTACTCTTGCATCGGTCGGATTCATCTCCTTTTCGAGGATGATAATTTGCTTGACCTGGCCGCCCATGATGGGATACTGATCTTTACCGGTCTCGCATATCCTGTAGGGCTCATCCCCAAAGCCGTCCTTGCCGGGGGCGTCTTGCCCGGGCCCTTGCATCTCATCCTGGCCATGGTAGTCGCTCCAGAGGTTTCCGCCTTTAGGATACTGTGCGTTCCAGATGTTTATTCCCCGATCGTCAGCTTGAATGACATTGTCGGCCAGGCGGTTGCCGTAGATTTTGTTTTTGCTCGACTCCAGGAATATTGCCGTCTGGCTGTCGGAGATGTTGTTATAAATGATGGTATTGCCGTCCGATTGGCTCTGTATCTGCAGTCCATAGCGTCCGTTGCCCCGTATCACATTTCCGCTAATGGTGTTTTGACCTGACTCTTCCATGAGGGTCAGTCCGGCAACCTTGTTATCCTCCATGGTGTTGTTGATAATGAGATTGTCTGTGCAGTTGATGCGCAGATCCAGACCGGAGTTGGTATTCCTGGACAGGTCGTTCTTTTCGATCCGGTTTTCAGAGCAATCGGTGAACATGTAAAGGCCGTACATATTTCCCTGCAGCACGTTTCCTCTTATGGTATTATTGCGGCAGGAAGGAAAGAGATTGATGCCGTAAGCGCCGTTACCATAGGCCACATTATTCGTGATGAGGTTGTCGTTGGAGTTGGAGAGGTATATTCCATACCAGCCCTCCCCCACTATGCCGTTAAAGCTGGCATTGTTTCCTGTGATTGTATTCCCATGGGAAAAGAGCAGGGCAATGCCGGGCTGAGCACAATGAATTACGGTGTTGTTGGAAACTATGCAGCCCAAGACATAGTTGAGCTTTATTCCATAAAAACCGTCTCTGACCAAAAAGCCGCTGATGCGGACATTGTCTGCATCTATGTTTACGCAGGCGTCCCTATTTCCCGCCCGGATAACTGCACCGCTCCCCACCAGATTCAGGCTTTTTGAGATGGTTATTTTGTCATAGACTCCCGGACCTACCTGCAGGGTATCGCCGGGAGAGGCAGCATCAATCGCAGCTTGCAGATTCGAGCTTACCTGCAACGTAGCCCCGTTCGCGACGGAAGAGATCAGCAAGGCGGCGGACAAGATGCAAAAGGCTATAGTTTTCAAGCGACCCACCTTCCTGAGAAGCTGTCGTGAGGTTAATAAAGCTAACGTAGATACATAGATCATGTAGAGCAAAGATTGCTTACATAACATACATATGAACGTAAGTCTTTTTATTTGTTCGATTACAGGTACTCTAGTGGAGGAATTGAATTTGAGATATTTGTATGCACTTATGGGGATTTTCCTTCTGCTGGCAGCTTCTGCCGCGGGAGGGAGATTTCTCCCGGTGATGGATGTCGATACCTACGCGGATGCAAACAAAGCCAACCAGAGCTATACCGACAGCGACATCCTTCTGGTCTCTTCCCAGGACGGGAAATCGACAACTGAGGTCTATCTGAGTTTTAATAATAGCTTCGGCTCCCAGAGCATCTTCAGTCCTGAGCAGATAAAATCAGCCACGCTTACTCTCAATGCCGCCAATGTCGAGAAGGCGGGCAAGATCCGGGCTTATTTCTTAGAGGGAGCGGTTTTAGATACAGTAACCTGGTATGACAAAACCGATTATGATCGCGAGGTCTCATCCTCACCCCTGGAGGTAGATGACGTGGGAAGCTACGCCCTGGATGTGACTGACATCATCAAGAAGGCGGTCGAGACCTGCACGGAAACCTGCCCCTACACCATCGTCCTGGTGGCAGAAGATGGAGCCTTCGTGGAATTCACCTCTCGTGAGGCTTCTGAAGAGAAAAAGCCCGTTCTCGAATATAGAACGGAAGAGTGAATTTGAGATAGGCGAATTTTGCCGGCCCGGGGATGAATGAGCCATTCTTCTTTTTATATCTCTTCCGTACCATAGGAATGCAGATGCGCTCACTCATGTCTCTCAAATCCGTCATCGTTCTCATCCTGGCGCTATGCCTGCTCGCCGGCATAGCCCTGCCGTTCTCCAATAGCGTCCCGGTAGCTGGGAAAAATTCCAGCGAGGTAATTTTCATCAAGTCTCCCGGATGCACAAAATGCGCGGCTGCCGAGAGAATGCTGGGCGTTGTCGGCCAGCAGGTGCCTCTCAATGTTACTGCATACTATTATTACTCAGAGGAAGGCCATCGCGTCATAAAGCAATACAACGCCAAGGATGTTCCATCCATCATAATTGGAACTCGGGTGATAAATTACAGAGATTACAAAAAAGACAATGTTTTGCTGGAGAAGCTCATCCGGGAAGCTCTGGCCAACCTGAGCCCCGATATTCCGCCCGTATTGACCCTTCCCAGGATGGAGAGCACAAACCAGAGCAGCGCGAGAGACGATTTGGGACTGAATTTGCAGGAGATCTCCCTTTACACCATCTCCGCCGTCCTGGGGGCGGGCCTGGTGGCAGGCTTCAACCCCTGCTTGCTTGGCATCCTGGTCTTCCTGGCGGCGTCCGTCCTCTCCACCACGGGAAAGAGGCGAGAGCTGGTGATGATGGTGGTATCCTTTTCCTTTGGCATCTTCACCATGTACTTTCTCTTTGGCCTCGGCATGCAGCAACTGCTGCAGACCGAGGCGATAGCCAGCTCCTTCCGCTATATCCTGACCGCCTTTCTCCTGCTGGCAGGCCTCTCTCAGGTCTGGGATGCGCTGCGCCTGAAGCAGGGAAGGCCGTCCCTCTTTCGCACGGACTGGGCGCTCAAGTACTTCCAGGCAGGAGTTGACAGGGGCCGCTTCAGCTCCTATTTCTTAATCGGGGCGCTCTTCTCCCTGGTCAAGGCCCCCTGTGTGGGTGCCATCTACCTCGCGATACTGGATCTTCTCTCGGCGAGAAGCTACTTTGAGGGTGCAGCCTATCTGTTCTTCTTCAACCTGGGGGTAATTCTGCCCATCATCTTCCTTGGCGGGGCAATTGCTCTGGGCATGAGTCCGGAGCAGGTGGACTCATTTCGCAAGGATCATCGAGTAGGAATGAGGCTGGCCACCGGCCTGGCCCTGCTGGCGCTGGCTCCTCTTATCTACTGGCAGCTTATTTAGGAAGGATTAAAATAGAGAGATGGCTCACCTCCTTTTCGAGGTGAATCTTTTTGTTTTTAGTTGGAGAGGCTCTCCTAGGAAAGGAGCCTGAGATTGCTCATATCGATCTGATCATCGGAGACAAGGAGGGGCCGGTAGCCACGGCCTTTGCCTGTGCACTTTCGCAGCTTTCGGCAGGGCACACGCCCCTTTTGGGTGTTATCCGGCCCAATCTGCCGGCCAAGCCGTCCACTCTCATTGTACCCAAAGTTACTGTGAAGAATATGGATCAGGTCGCCCAGATCTTTGGCCCGGCCCAGATGGCTGTGGCCAAGGCGGTGGCGGATGCGGTAGCCGAGGGTATAATTCCCAAGGACAAAGCTGAAGATCTGCTGGTAATAGTATCCGTATTCATTCATCCCCAAGCAAAGGATTACGACGCCATCTATCGCTACAATTACGGAGCCACCAAGCTGGCCCTGGAGCGGGCTATGGCCGGATTCCCGGATGTGGATCTGATGCTCTACGAAAAGGACCGCTCCACCCATCCCATCATGGGCTTCCGGGTCACAAGGCTCTGGGATCCGCCCTACCTGCAGGTGGCCTTCGATCTGGTGGATGTGGCCGAAGTGCGCCGCGTGCTCACGGCTCTCCCCGAGAGCGATCACATTCTCATTGAGGTGGGTACGCCTCTGGTCAAGATGCTGGGCATCAGCGTGGTCAAGGAGATTCGCGCCATCCGACCGGGTGCCTTTGTCATCCTGGATCTGAAGACTCTGGATACCGGCAACCTGGAGGTGCGCCTGGCAGCGGACTCCACTGCTGATGCCGTGGTCATATCCGGTCTTGCCCCCAAGAAGACTCTGGAGCTGTCCATCCGAGAGGCCAGGAAGACCGGTATTTACAGCATCATCGACATGCTCAATGTGCCAGATCCGCTGGCCGTCCTGAAGGGGCTGGAAGTTTTGCCGGACGTGGTCGAGCTGCACCGGGCCATTGACATGGAGAAGAGCGCACACGCCTGGAATGACATTCGCGATATTCAGGCCCTGGGCAACGAGGGAAGAAGGCTGCTGGTGGCAGTTGCCGGCGGCATTCGCGTGGATACCGAGGGCGCGGCTCTGGCGGCAGGCGCGAACATCCTGGTCGTGGGCCGGGCCATCACCCGTTCCAAGGATATTCGCGACATGGCCGAGCAGTTCCTCACCGGCCTCAAGCAGACGGAGATCGACCAGTACCGGGTCATGACGGACTTCTGAAGATCGCTGATCCTGGATGATCCGCCCTTTTTTCTTTTTGTTGATAATATTATTGGCTGCAGTTAGGCTTTTTTTTGGCTGGGTCAACAGTTCGAAGGGCGATTTCGGCCTTGGCGCGTTTTTAAATTCGTCTTTGTGCGTTCTTTGTGAGCTCTGTGTCTTTGTGGTTGATGGTCGTGGTAGGGGCTTAAGCTGCTACGGACGACGACTTTTTACCACAAAGGCACAAAGAACACAAAGGACGCACAAAGAACGACTAAAAACTACGGCTTACGAACGGCCACCACATTATTTTAGTTCGTGTTTTCTGCTTTTGGGCCATTTTAAACAGATATTATTACTACTATTATCGCTATCATCAGGCATAGCCGGGGCCATCGATGTGCAGGTGGGGCCAGTGACCCAGCCGGACGGAGCGGTCATCCTGGTAGTGGATGGTCTGGGCGCGTCTTACGTTTATCCGGAGCATCGCGCCTATGCCCTGGACGGCACGCCCATCGAGGGAGCGGTGCTCTTCAACCTCACCGGCGGCGGGGCGCGGGCCATAGACGTCCGGGTGCCGGTGCCTGAGACCACCCAGAGTCACAGCGTTCTCATCACCGGAAATTCGGCAGCGAATCCGGACCATCTCGGCCCCACCATCTTCGACGCCGCCCGCGCCAATGGTTATCTCTGCCTGGCCGTGCTGGAGCGGGGTGATGCCATGCCCGTCTTGCAGGAGATGGACGGCGTTCTCTATCTGGGCGACAATGCTATGCACGGGGCCGAGCCGATACCGGGCTTTCGCGCCGGCGCTCCGGCGGGCCTGCGATACCGATTTCAGGTGTGGCGGGACAGGTTTGCCCGGTACTCTGCGCCCCAAGGCGTTGCGGGCTACGCCGGCTACGATGCCTGGGCACTGGACGCGGCAGCGGACACCGTCCAGAACCTCTCCGGCCAGCACTTTCTCATGCTGGTAAATGTGGGCGCAGTGGACAGTGCCGGGCAGAACCTGGGCGCGGACGGCTACCGCCGGACAGTGCAGGCTCTGGATGTGCCGCTGGGCCGGCTGGCCGAGACCTGCCGCCAAAATAACGTGCTGCTGGCAGTCACCGCCGACCACGGCATGGTCTTTCCTTCCGCGACGGGCAAGGGCGGGCACTCGGCTGAGAAGTATGCCGCCCACCCTGAGGCCCTACGGGTTCCACTGGTCTTCCTGGGGCCGGGTGTGGAGGAGCTGAACCTGGGTGGCCGCTGGTCAGAGGTGGACATCGCTCCCACGGTGCTCAGCATTCTAAATATCTCGTCTAACTTAACCTGGGAAGGCAAGAGCCTGCCCATCCGCGAGAGCAACGACCTGCGGGTCACGGGCGCGCCCGCGGACCTCTCGCTGTGGCGCGATGGGGCGTGGCTGGCCAATGCCGCTGCGGCGGGGGACTACTGCTTCCGGGGACTGCCGCGCGGACAGTACAGCCTCAAGGCGGGCGGAAAAGAGTGGACGGTGCTGGTGAACGGGGACGCGGCGATGGATCTGACGGGGAAGACAAAGCCATTGGAAACCGGCATGAAGAGAATCTTGGGCGTGATCCTCATCCTGGCCATAAACCTGGTCGGAATTGCACTTATCATCAGGATTTGGAAAAAGGGAGACTGATCCAGACGGCCAAGGAGATCCTGGCGGAGGTCTTCAGGATCAGGATCTCGGAAGTGGATGAGATGATACAGAATCGCTTTGAAGAAGTCCATTCTCAAGTCAAGAAGCCTGCGGCGACGAGAACGGGCGATGGCCGCAGGAGTTTTGGCTGGAAAGGTGAGCCTATTTATCGTTATGGAAGGCTCGATCGAACGATCGATAAGATTGCCAATACGTTCCATGCATCGGCTTCGTGTTTCTCCCATAGAGCACGGTTTCTTCTTTTTCGCCGAGATCCATCTGTTTGGGCGAGACTATCAGCGTAATATACAGCATGTAGATAGTCAAGATGCTTATTCCTATAGCCACTACCACATCGATTACGAGGGGCATTTCGATAAGTGTCATTTTATCACCACCACTATGTTATAGTAGTGCATATTCAATAACGTTTTGGTATGATCCTCTCGTTCAAAGCTAAACGCATTATCAAAAAAAGGTTTTTCATTATTTAGGGGCTGACGATAAATAATTTATTCAATAATTGGCGACCGCTGGTCGGAGACGGACATCGCCCCGACGCTGTTCTGCATTCTGAACATCTCCGGCAGCCTCAGTTCAGAGGGCGAGACCTTGCCCATTCGCTAGGGCTTCGACCTGCGCGTGACGGGCGCGCCCGGGGCCCTGGAGCTGTGGCGCGGTGAAGAGCGGCTGGCCAGCGCCGCTGCGGCGGGAGAGTGCCGCTTCCGGGGACTGCCGCGCGGGCTGTACAGCCTCAAGGCGGGCGGAAAGGTGTGGGAGGTGCTGGTGAACGGGGATGCGGCGAAGGATCTGGCGGGAAAGACTGAGCCTCAGGGAGATTGGAAGAGAATAATCGGAATCATGCTTATCCTGGCCATAAACCTAGGAGGAATTGCGATTATCTTCAGGATTTGGAAAAAGGGAGACTGAATCGGCCATCCCTATTTGAGAAGATCTTCCACAGAAAGGCCCGATTGGTTCAAAATAGCCCTCAATGTGCCTTGTTAAACTTCTAATGAGTGAATCAAATATATATTGCATCTCCTTTCGGAAGGAACGCGTAGCATCCACCTGCCTTTCCACATAAATGAAGCACTCGGAAAAAGTGGAAGGCGAATTCGAGGGTGCTAGGAACAAGCAAGTTTTATTAGTCCTAGACAGTGAGCATAAAGCACAAAATTAAAATGAGAATCGCAAAACGCCTTTTTTTATCAACATACCATGAGATGGGTTCCTGCTCAAAATACGTATACAATAGATAGGGAAATAAAAAGATTAGAGCAGTCAATATTAGGTAAAATACTGCGACTAGATTTGAAGTTATGCCTAAGTAATTCATAGGATATCGTGGATATTGAGAATCTGCATGAAGATATCCTATAAAAAATTGAATAAATATTACTTCCCAAAAAGCTGCCTGTTGGTATCTGAAACACAGCCTCTTAATTGAAACCCAAAAGGAGTTTGGATTCTGCTTTTCATGTTCCTCAATAATGCTAGGACAGTATTTATCAAATTCCTCGATGTTCTTTTTTAATTGCCCAAATATGGGACAATCTGAATCGACCGTTGTGCAACCGACTCTGAAAAGGTTATTTTTTAGTGTTAAATTTTTCAATGCCTCGCAATAAAAAACTTTTAAGCTAAAATTTTTTTTACTATCAAAAATACATAATACTATCAGCCAAACTAATGGTAAAACCTCTACACCATTCATAAAAACATCCTAAATAATAGGACAATTCTCATGGAGATGCAGATTTGTGAGATTTGTTCCATTTCATAATATCATAAAATTGATGTATACATATAAGTATAATCAATACGCTAATAATTAACCGCATGTATGATTCAGTGCCATAACTTTGCATCAAGCTAATTATAGTTCCAAATATACCAATTGTCGAGATTATTGCGGTTGTCACGACATCTGCGATTCCATAAACCATAGCGCCCACCACCATAAAACTGGCCTTTTGCCGACCAGCCGGAGATTAACTCCTACCGCGTATCTGCAAATCCGTCCTTCGTTGCGTCCTGGTATAATTTAAATGTTGCGTACTATTTGTACTGACATTTATCATAGCAACATCTAATGAACTGGCTCAAATGGTACAAAACCGCCAATTTTGAGGTAACGACATTCAACCTGACGCGTTTTGAATCCGCAGGCGCTATCCCCAGACCGCCCTAGAAATTCAGCAGATATCATTAACCTCAACCACCTCATTAGATTCCCTCCAGTCTCACATAGGGAAGTTAATTAAGCTAAATAAATCTTTCCCTACCTTTGCTCAATGATCAATAGTGTATCGCAAAGTATTTAAATTTTATCTATTTAGCACAAATCGATTCTGTTCTCGATTATAAAAATACAATTTAAAATATTTATATAATGTTAGATTAAGCTATTAATTGCGATCTTTGCAGCTTCAAACTATTTAGCAGTTTTTTCTCAAATGCGTTGCATGCTAGATAGCTGGTTCCATGAGCGCCTCATGTATTCAACCTCACCGGCGGCGGGGCACGGGCGGTGGATGTGCGGGTGCCTGTGCCCGAGACCACCAAGAGTCACAGCGTTCTCATCACCGGCTATTCGGGAACGAACCCTGACCATCTCGGCCCCACCATCTTCGACGCCGCCCGCGCCAATGGTTATCTCTGCCTGGCCGTGCTGGAGCGGGGTGATGCCATGCCCGTCTTGCAGGAGATGGACGGCGTTCTTTATCTGGGCGACAATGCTATGCACGGGGCACAGCCCATACCCGGCTTTCGCGCCGGCGCTCCGGCGGGCCTGCGATACCGATTTCAGGTGTGGCGGGACAGGTTTGCCCGGTACTCTGCGCCCCAAGGCGTTGCGGGCTACGCCGGCTACGATGCCTGGGCTCTGGACGCGGCAGCGGACACCGTCCAGAACCTCTCCGGCCAGCACTTTCTCATGCTGGTAAATGTGGGCGCAGTGGACAGTGCCGGGCAGAACCTGGGCGCGGACGGCTACCGCCGGACAGTGCAGG
>Ga0247841_10004037_pt1 | contig 25915 bp, 30 predicted proteins | sample LaCruzMarch2015__2_FD_192410 | JGI IMG/M metagenome (GOLD analysis project Ga0247841, IMG submission 192410) | Freshwater microbial communities from meromictic Lake La Cruz, Castile-La Mancha, Spain - LaCruzMarch2015_18m | ecosystem: Environmental > Aquatic > Freshwater > Lake | place: Spain... | reverse complement strand
GAAATTGGCTTCTTCACAACAGCTTTCATAGTAGCTACATTGTAGCTACAATAAACGTTTAAAGCTATCTAATGAGCAAAATAAGCAAAAACAGTCTAATCAGTTAGCAAATACAGCGAAATGATTCAAGAAACAACTGGGTTACGATGATGTTTGTTTGTAAAAATAGATATAATTGTTTTGGAAAACAATCACACATTGATACATGCGTGGCAGCGTTTAAAGAATTTGAATCCTCTGGTTTTGAGTTTGGTGAAATTGGATTTGGCGGAACCCACGTACATTTTTTGGCAAACGTGCCAAAACAGTATAGCATAACAAATGCAGAAATCATGTTAAAATCAAGAAGTGCAAAAAGAATATTTGAACAACATCCAGGATTCAAAAAAAGATATCCGCGAGGATCATTTTGGAGAGGATATGAACATCACCAATCAACAGGAATGCAAAACATAAACGAATCAGCAAAATACATTCATGAACAAACAGAACATCATAATGTAAAAGTAATTGACGACACACAAACGTGTATCAACGCGTATTAGGCGCCGAGTGAGATACTGCGAGTCTCAAAGACTCGCAGAGGAACGAAGGCGCAGTGGGGTCATTGGGGCGAAGCCCCTATCTCATCTTCGTATTCTGTACCCATGTAACTAACCCTTTTGATATAATTAGGGCGTACTTGCCCTAATTAAGTGTTATTTCTTCTTTTGTTCAAGCTCCTTAATAGCTTTATCTATTTCGCTTTTTTCAGCTTTTAGTTCTTCTAAGAGCTCTTTTTGGGTTGGTTCTTTGTTTGCTTGAATTATTTCTTGTGGTGTTGTCCAAAGTCTTCTTCTAAATCCTTGTCCAAATAATCTTCCTCTTCCAAAGCCTCGTCCTAATCCTCTTCCAAAGCATGAATTCATGTATCCTGGCATATTATATCCTGCACAGTAACCCATTCCTCTTCCAGTCATTATTCCAGCTCTTGCTGGCCCTGTTTTATCTCCTCTTGGCATATTTTCACCTCCGTTTTAATTCTTTTTCGCAAAATTAATTTATTTGCATTTTCCTTTTTTTCTTCCTGTTTTTGGTCCTTTTCCATTAGGTCCTGTTCCATCTCTTTTTGGCATATGTTTCACTTCCTTTACAAACTTATTAGTTCTGGACAATTATTTAGAACATAATGAATACTTATTCATAACGCTTTTTAAAGCTTTCGAAAATTCAACTTTGCTCAGAAATAATATAAAAAGAGTATTATGGCAAATTTTGGCACACAGCCGCGCACTTATTTGCAAATGCGCTCGTTGAACTATCCTAAACGCAAACTCAGAACTCAGAATAGACGCGGAGGCCGAGATTTGAACTCGGGCCCCCTTTCGGAGACACGCTTTCTGCCCTTTCTTTTCTGCGAGAAAAGACCTGGCAAAGATTGCATCTTTGCAAGGCGTCGTAAAAGCAGTTGCTTTTACAACGAAGTGTAAGTTGCCTAAAGAAAAGACTTTAAACTACTCACAGCCCTTTTCAAGGGCTTCCAGGCGTGCGCATTAGACCGCTCTGCCACCTCCGCTAAGCCTTTATTAAAGGCTTGCGAAAAAAGTCACTTCGTGACATGCTTCGCATTTATACTAATTTTCTGTGGTTTGCTAATGAAACTTCTTTTTGTTAAAGTTTTAATACCTTCTATTTGGCCAAAATAAGGTTTAAATTGCTGTTACTAGGGTGCATTTTATAATAAGTTTTTTTGTCGCATTGCTTCGTAAGCAATTAGTGGGGCAATTGCGCGGATTGTGAAAAATGCTACGGGTGGTTTCATTGGAACAAAAATCATTTCGTCCATTAGCGCAGTTTTGTCTTTGCTTAGGCCAGAGCTTTCGTTTCCAAATACAATTACATGTTTTTTTGTTGACAAATCAGTTTTGAATAGGGATTTGTTTGCTGTTGGAGAAGTGCCTATAATTGTGTATCCTAGTTTTTTTAGTTGAGTAATTCTTTTTGAAAAGTCTCCAAATGATTTTACTCCATTAAGAATTGGTTTTTCTTTAAAACCTGGAATCCAGGAGTTTATTATATTCAATACTTTAATGTGGTTTTGTGAAAGTGAGGAGCCAGTTAGTTCTATTTTAATGTCTAGTGCGAGTCCTAAGAGAATCATTTCTGCTAGGTCTCTAGGGTCTCTTATTGAGTCAAATAGTAGTATTATGTTTTTTTGCATATTGATTTACTTGACGAAAAGCGTTTTTAACTCTTTAGTGATTAGTTTTGTGGGCGTTTTTTGTGAAAATAGTTGGCAAACATATTGCTGTTGTTGGGGCTTCAAATAATCCTAAAAAATATGGGAATAAAGTGATTAAAGCAGTTTCAAAAATTACTGGCACGGTTTTTCCAGTTAATCTCAAAGAAAGAGAGATTTTTGGTAAAAAGGTTTTTGCAAGTGTTAATGATATTCAATCAAAACTGGATGTTATTGTTTTTGTTGTCCCTCCGGTAGTAACGTTAAGCGTTCTTGAATCAATTAAAAATAAACAAGCGCATTTTTGGTTTCAACCGGGGAGTTTTAATAACAAAGTAATTCATTACTGTAAAAAGAACAAGCTTTCTTTTACGAATAATTTATGTATTATAGTTGAAAGTGAAAGGATTTTTGCTCATGAAAACTAAACTATTTAATTTAAGAAAAAAAACTGCTTCTGTGCGCTTTTGGGAGATTGATTTTGCAAGAGGAATAGCAATTTTAATGATGATTGTGTTTCATTTGGTTTGGGATTTAAGGTTTTTTGGTTTTATTTCAATTAATCCTTATGCTGGTTTTTGGGGGTATTTTCAAATCGCAACTGCCACTTTGTTTTTGCTTCTGGTTGGTTTGATGCTTGCTTTTGGAGCACAAAAATATGAATCAAAGTATCCATTGCATTTTGTAAAAAGGTTTGGGGTAGTTTTTTCTGCAGCTTTATTAATTACTGCTGTAACTTATATTATTTTTCCGCAAAACTTTATTTATTTTGGGATTTTGCATTTAATTGCCGTGGCAATTCTTTTATCAATTCCATTTGCAAAGCACAGAGTAATACCACTAATTCTTGGACTATTTTTTATCTCACTCCCTCATTTAATAAATTTGCGAAACATTGGAAATAATTGGTTTTTTTGGGCAGGGTTTTCAACTCCAATACCAACATTTGATTTTGCGCCGCTATTTCCTTGGTTTGGGGCAGTGTTAATTGGTATTTCAATTGGAAATTTGTTGTATAAGAATTGTAAAAGGCGATACACTATTTTATTACCCGAAAATAAATCAGTGCAGTTTATTATAAGTAAAATCCAATTGCTTGGGAAGAATTCGCTTTTGGTTTATTCAAACAAAATGGGTTTAATACCCCGCTGCTTGCGGCGACCCATTTTGTAACATGAAGAACCCGTCGGATACCCCGGGGCTTGCCCCGGCTGGGTTCTTCATTTAATTCATCAGCCAATATTATTTAGCATTATTTTTATTGTTTCTTTATTAATTTGAACTGTGGAAATAAATTAATTTACCCTGTGGTAGTTCTTTGGCAATTTCCGTTATATGCAATTGTTACTTGTGCGCATCTTGCAAAGCAAGGGCTTTGGTATGTAACGCCATTAGTTCCACAAACCGGACTATATTCTGTTGGATAGCATCCGCAATTCGTTGTATTTGTTTGTGTATCTGGGTAGGAAGTTGATGATGTTTGGATAAGGCATTTTCCAAGTACTTGTGGTAAAGTAGTGTCTTTATAGCAAGTGAATCCTGTTGGACAAGAAATTGATGCTGTTCCTCCGCATAGGATTGGTGCTGATTCGCATTCTCCTAAATAACTTATTTGTGTATTTGCGCATCCGGCTAGGCACGGACTTCTATAAGTAACATTGTCAGCACCGCAAACAGTTTTGATTTCTGTTGCTGAACATGTGCATGGAGTATTTGTTCCACTAGTAGTTACAGGGTTTGTTCCGCTAGTTGCAGAGGTTATTTCACTTGTTGTTGGGTTAGTGGTGTTTGTTCCGCTGGTATTATTTGTTGTTTTTAATGTGCATCTTCCTGTAAAGTCACTATTGGTCATTCCTGTTATTGTTGTGCAATCATAATTTGTTGGGCAAGGAATTTGTAAGCTTCCGCCACAATAAAGTGTTGGGTAGGTGCAGTTTCCTGCATAAGCAATTCTTGTTTTTGCGCAATCAACTTTGCAAGGGTTGTCATATGTATTTCCATCAGTTCCACACATTCTATTTATTGATAGTGTTGAGCAATTGCAAGTAGTTGGTGTGCAATCAAACTCAATTGTTTCGCTTGTGTCATCAATTGTTGTTGTATTTTTGCCTTCACAAGTGCTTGACCAATTTACTTTAGTACCTCTTAACCCAATTAAAGTTACATTACAATCTAAGTATCCACTACAGCTAGTATTATTTAAATCGCTCCAACAGTATTGTCTTGTTGATGTTGGGTTTGATTTAAATAAGCATTTTGTTTGTTCATAAATTTTTTGTTCATGTGTAATTGATTTGTTGCAGTCAGTTGGGCAATTTTCTTTATTTTCCCATGCCTCGCAAATATCATTTCCGCATCTTGAGCATAGCATGTAATTTTGATCGTATGAATAAGGGTAATTTGAGGGCGTTGTTGAACTAGTTGTTGGGATAAGTTTAATTTGTGATAGTCCATCACAGCATGTGTCTTGGTATTTTAAGTTAATTGTTTGTCCTGCGCTAGCGCAAGCTCTGCATTGGCCTGTGTATAAGAAAATAGCATTTGAATCATTTAATTGGCAGCGGTTTCTAAAGGTTTCAGTTTTAGTAATACAGTTTTGGTTAGTTGTTATGCTTGTACTTGAACAAATCTTTACTGCGCCGCAGACATATGCAATTTCTTGATTGCATTGTGTGTTTTGAGTGTTTTCACGAAGTGTATCTGTATTGTTGTCAATTATTTCTCTGTTTGTGTTAACTGTTCGCGGGTTTTCAGCAATTACCTCTTCAATAGTTTTGTTAATGTCGCGAGGTTGAATATTTCGGTCAATATTTCCTATAAGTCTATTGTTGTCATATACATTGCTTACTACATGAATTTCATTGATGGTGTTTTTGTCAATAGTAACTATTTCGTTTTCAATTTTTGTTTTTACTGATTGAATTTCTTTTTCCATATTAAGACTAAACTCTGTGGGTGTTTGGACTTTTACTGGTTGATTTGTTGGAACAAGTATTGTTTTGATTTCTTCATCAGAAATTGGTGCCCCGTTTTTTGTCCAATTTGATGAAGCAAAACTAATTGATGAAAAATATGCTTTTTCTATTTTGGGTGTTTGTTTTGTGAGTTCTCCGCTAGTGTCTCCTACTTTTTCATAAACATCTTCTGGTCCTCCAGGGTATGCTGCGAATGTGATTTTTGTTCCTTTTGGTGCGTTAACAAAAACGGTGGTTAAATTATTGTTTTCAGCATCCTTTGGGAGTGTAATAGTGTTGGTTCCTTCTTTAAACACTATTTTTATTCTTAATAATTTTGGTACTTCTGAGTAACTTGCTTTGTAATTTTCGAGTTGTGTATTTTGATTGTCAGTAAACGTTTGGTTTATGCTTAAAATTGATACTTGGAAAAGGATTAGAATTGCGAATAGTGAAAATATGACTAAGAAGAACTGTGTTAGAAACACTTTCTTTTTGTATTTTTTATTCAATTTTATCACTTTTATTTTTTCCAAATTATATTATTGCTTTTTTTCTGTTTCTTGGGTATTGCCCCCGCTTTGATTTTGGACTCCAGTATTTACTTCATTGTTCTTATTAAGTTTATTTGTTTCTAAAAATGTCATTTTTTTCCGCTTTTCTTTGAGTAATTCGGTTGTAATATCAGTTATTTGTAATTGGTATTGTTCAAAGAGTCTGCGGTATGTTGTTTCATCTATTTGTCTTTTCATGTACGCTGTTTCAAGGCTTCTTACTTTGTCTTTTAGTTCGGCCAAGCGTTCGGCATAATTTGCTCTTTCTGCTGAATCGTAACTTGTTTTCATATAATATATGCTTACTATTACAACCACTAAAAATAACGCTGATAATATTATTAATATTGGGAGGATTCTATTGAATGTTTCTGATTGTAAATCAACTTTTTTATAATTAATTTCTACTTTTTCAGTTGGAAATGGAGTCCAGTTTATTGTTGTGGGTGTCATAAAAGTAGTGTTTTTTGGAGAAAATGAGTTTATTATTGCACTTTCAGGGAAGTTGATTGTTAGTGAGCTATTATTTCCGAGTTTTTCATATGCTGTTTTATTATCAAAACCAAAAACAATGTTTCCATTTGATTCAACGCCTAGTTTCGATGTTGTTCCATAAACAGTCATTTGTAAATAAGCTTTATCTTCAAAGTACTTTCCATAACAGCTAAATCCATTTGCATATCCTGGGAATGCTGCTAGAATAAATTCGTTGAATGCTTCTGGGCAAGGTACTTCTTCTGAAACAATTTGTAAATAGTCAATTATTGCTGGGTTGTTATTGCCTGGATTGTTTTGGTCGACATTAACAAATTCTGAGAATAAACAGTTTTTTGGGTAATCAATTCCAAAGATCATCATTGTGTCTGCTGAAGAGTCTTCTTTTATGAAATATGTTACTTGTGCTGTTTTTGCTGTGTTTGAATCAATTTCGCACATTGCAAGAGCATTATCAAAAAAGAGAATAATTAGTAATCCTATCAAAAATATTTTTTTGTTCATTAAAATCGCATTCTGGTTACTTCTAAACACAGTATTTAGAGCAAAAAACTACTATAAATAACTTGTTTTGCCAGTAATTGCTTTACATTAGCTCTTTTTTTAGTATTTTGTGAGCGTTATTAAGTTGTTTGAATTTTTCTGTGTCTCCTGTTGGCATATCAGGGTGGAGTTCTTTAGCCATTTCCTTGTATTTTTTTGTGATTAAATCCATGTCACGTTCTGTTGGTGATAAACCGAAGAATTCTCTTGCTTCTTTTCTTTTTTCTATTAGTTCTTCATCATGCTTGAATTCATCAATGAATTCATTAACTGGCTTTTTTTCAGAAGTGACTAATTCAATTTCGTGTTCTATGACTTTGTAAACCACATATAAGTTATCAACATATTTTGATTGAGAATTGTTATCGTAGTGCATGTAGTGTCCGCCACCATACCATGCAACCTCTGCTTTGGCTTGCTTTACTGCAGGGCCCTCGTATTCAAATTCAATATCATCTCTTGCTATTCCGAGTTTTGCTAGTTCAGTAATTACTTTGTTTTTGTATTGTAATGCTCTTCTGTCAAATGAGTTAGTTGCATGAACTAAATCAAATTCGTATCCTTTAACATTTATTTTAGCCATAAAAATCACTTATCTAAATTTATACTGTATTTGTTCATCTTGTGCATAAAATTTATACTAAATGCATTATCTCTCGCATAAAGTTTCTCTAAACTCATTATCTCTCAAATAAAATTTGTATTTTAGTTATTCCTCTTTTTTTTCTTCATTAGTTGAACTATCAAACCCCATTCTTTCGTCTGTTTTTTTGGTAGCGCTTTCGTCTCCTTTTTCTACAACTTTTCCAGTGAGGAGTAATGGTTTTTTTCTTGTTCCATGTGATGGAATGATTTTGCTTTGCCATTTTCTCTTAACTTGGTGCATTTCGGTGTGTGTCTTGTATTCAGTTCCGCTTTGCCGAGCTATTTTTGGTTTTCTTTGCTTTCTCATTGGTCCAACCATATAACTACCTAATAATCAACAAAAATAAGGGATTATAAACCCAGATTTTTAATGAAAAAAGGCATGTTTTTGGCTAATAAAACAATAACCAATTTTAACTCAAAAATCAGTTTTAACTCTAAATAGATCTGTTTTTCAGGTTAAATTTACTCAAGTCTGTTTTTAATCAATTCCAGTTAGTTTCCTTATTTTGCTTATTTCTTTAGTAACAAGTTTTTTGTTAATGGTTTGCATATCTTCTTCAATTACTATTGGTACATCTAGCTCTTTGAGGCATTTCATTGAGTTTAGGAAGTTTTTTGATGCGTATTGCATTCCTAAGTGATTTACTTGGTATTGGGTTACACTAAAATGTCCTCGCATTTTGCATATTTGGCCTTTGGGTGTAAAAATATGAGACTTAGAAGAAAAATTATGCAGTCCAAATTCGTGGAATCCGCAATTTTAGGTTCTGCCGGGTTAATAGCAATTACACTTGGAGGATTTATTGTATACATTGCAGGGATAGTATTTCATCTTGACTATTTATCAACTCCATTTATAGACGAACTATTAATGTTTAATGATTATCCTCTTTTTTTCATTATTGCCGCGTTAATCAAAATAGTAATAGGCGGAAAACTTATTGAGTTACTAGTAAAGTATATTTCAAAAATGCTTGGGATAAAAAAGATTATTATTGATCCGGAAAGACCATTAATAATTGTTAGGAAATAAAATTTTACATTTAAAATCATTCACAGGCGTAAATAAACTTTATACTTTGAATTACAATTATTTTATTAGTGTGCCAAATAATATTCTAGTTTAGAAGTATTCTTTCCAGCTCTTGATTTCTAAGTCTGTTATTTTTTTCTTTAGTATTGCTTTGCAGAAGCTTGAGGCTATTTGTAGGTTTGTTATTAGTGGGATATTGTAGTCAATTGCTGCTCTTCTGACATCGTATTTTTGGTCTGTTACTATTTGTTTGAATGGATCTGCTATTATTATTGCTAGTTCTATTTCGCTTTTTTCGAATAGTTCTTGTACGTTTGGTGAACCTTTCTCGTGGAGTTTGTATACTCTTGTGCAAGTGATTTTGTTTTCTTTTAAGAATTCTGCTGTGTTTTCAGTAGCGTATAATTCAAATCCTGATTTGTTTAGGTCTATTAGTTCGTCAAGGAATTTTATTCTGTTTGCTTCTCCTGTGAGCGAAACCATTATTTTCTTTTTTGGGATACTGTAGCCTGTGCTTAGTAGTGCTTTTAGAAATGCGTCTTCAAAATCGTTTCCGATGCATCCTACTTCTCCTGTTGAAGCCATTTCTACTCCTGATACTGGGTCTGCGCCTCTTAGTCTTGAGAATGAGAATTGGGGGGCTTTTATTCCGACGTGGTCAAGTTCAAAGAATGATTTTTTTGATTTAACTAATTTTTCGCCAAGGATTGCTTTTGATGCAGTGTCAATAAAATCGACTCCCATGATTTTTGAGACAAATGGCATTGAGCGACTTGCTCGTAAATTGCATTCAATTACTAGTACTTCGTTGTCTTTTGCGATGAATTGGATGTTAAATGGTCCTGATATTGATAGGGCAGTAGCAAATTTTTTTCCGATTTCTTTTATTTTTCTTACTGTTTCTAAGTATGTTCTTTGTGGCGGGAGTACCATTGTTGCGTCTCCCGAATGTATGCCAGCGTTTTCGATGTGTTCTGTTACTGCAAAGTCAATTACTTCTCCTTTTGACGCGATTGCATCAAATTCTATTTCTCTTGCGTTAAGAATGAATTTGCTTATTACTACTGGAAATTCTTTGCTTAGTGAAGTTGCATTTATTAAGTATTGTTCTAGTTCGATTTCGTTGAATGCTACTGCCATTGCTTGTCCGCTTAGTACGTATGATGGTCTTACGAGTACAGGAAATCCAGTTTTGGCAGCAAATTCTTTTGCATAATTTAGTGTGGTTAGTTCTTTCCATTCGGGTTGCGGTATGTTAAGCGTGTCGCATAGTGTGCTGAATTTGTGTCTGTCTTCTGCTTTGTCAATGTCAGTAGGAGAAGTGCCAAGTACTTTGTATCCTGATTGATGGAGTTTGAGTGCTAAATTGTTTGGTATTTGTCCTCCCATTGAGACTATGATTCCGGTTGGGTTTTCTAGTTCGTAAATATCTGCTACTGTTTCAAAGCTTAGTTCATCAAAGTAAAGTTTGTCACATTCATCATAATCTGTTGATACTGTTTCTGGGTTAAAGTTTATCATTATTGATTCGTATCCTAAGCTTTTTGCTGTTTTTGCTGCTCCTACGCAACAGTAATCAAATTCTACAGAGCTTCCTATTCGGTATGCTCCTGAACCTAGAACTATTACTGATTTTTTGTTTTTGTTAGTTGAAAAGTCTAGGTCACTCAAACTTGCGTTATAAGTTAAGTAAAGGTAATTTGTTTTTGCAGGGTATTCTGCCGCAAGTGTATCTATTTGTTTTATAAAAGGAGTTAGTCCTAGTTTTTTTCTTTTTTCTCTTGCTTGTGCTTCGTTATCTGCGCGGGTAAGCATTGCGATTTGTTTATCAGAGAAGCCTTGTTTTTTTGCTTTGAGGAGAAGTTCTTTTTCTAGTGTTTGGAGAGAATATTTTTCTAGTTCTCTTTTTGTTTCAACTACTTCTTTTAATTTGTATAAGAACCATTCATCGATTTTAGTAGTTTTGTATATTTCTTCAATTGAGGTATTTTTTTCGAGTGCTTCAATGACTACAAATACTCTTTTATCAGTGGGATACTTGAGTTCTTCAGCAAGTTTTTTGAAATATACTTTGTTTCCGACAAGTCCGTACATTCCGATGTGAAGCATTCTAATTGCTTTTTGCATTGTTTCTTCAAATGTTTTTCCTATTGCCATTACTTCTCCAACGCTTTTCATTTCGGAACCAATTTTTGTGCTTACATTTCGAAATTTTGCTAAGTCCCAACGCGGTATTTTTACTACCACATAATCCAGTGCTGGTTCAAAACAGGCTTTTGTTACTTTGGTTATGGAATTTTGTAATTCGAGTAGAGTATATCCTAAACTTAATTTTGCTGCTACAAATGCTAGTGGGTATCCAGTGGCTTTTGATGCAAGTGCAGAACTTCGTGACAATCTAGCGTTGACTTCAATTACTCGGTATTCATCATTTTCTGGGTTGAGTGCAAATTGTACGTTGCATTCGCCTATAATTCCAAGGTGTTTTATTATTTTTATAGATACTTCGCGGAGTAAGTGGTATTCGTGGTTGTTTAGTGTTTGAGAGGGCGCTATTACTATGCTTTCTCCTGTGTGTATTCCAAGTGGATCAAAGTTTTCCATGTTGCATACTGTAATGCAATTTGAGTTGCAATCAATTACTACTTCATATTCTATTTCTTTCCACCCTGATAGACATTCTTCTATTAGTATTTGTGGGGCAGATTTAAATGCCTTGTCTGATTTTTCTCTTAATTCATTTTCATCTTTTACTATCCCACTTCCTTTTCCTCCGAGAGCATAAGCTACTCTTACCATTATAGGATAACCAATTTTTTGTGCAGCTTCTAAAGCATTAATTGTGTTAGTTACTGCAATTGAGCGAGGGACTTTAACATTAATTTTTCCTAATTCTTTGTTGAATAAATCCCTGTCTTCTGTTAGTTCTATGCTTCTTACTGGAGTACCAAGAACTTTTACTCCATATTTTTTTAGTACGCCTGTATTTTCAAGTTCTACTCCGCAATTGAGTGCTGTTTGTCCTCCAAATGAGAGTAGTATTCCTTCAGGTTTTTCTTTTTTTATCACTTCTTCAACAAAATATGGTGTTACGGGTAAAAAATATACTTCATCAGCGAAATTCATTGAGGTTTGGACTGTTGCAATATTCGGGTTTATTACAACCACTTTTATTCCTTCTTTTTTAAGAGCTTTTATTGCTTGAGAACCTGAATAATCAAATTCTCCTGCTTGGCCTATTTGTAATGCTCCTGAACCTAATACAAGAACTTTTTTTGGCAATGGATTCATTTTAACACCTTGATAAATTCATCAAATAAAAACCCTGTATCCACTGGTCCAGGATTTGCTTCTGGGTGGAATTGGACTGAGAAAAAGGGTTTAGTTTTGTGGCGAATGCCTTCATTTGTTTCATCATTTGCGTTTCGCATCCAAGCCTCCCAATCTTTAGCTAATGTATTTTCATTTACTGCAAATCCATGGTTTTGGCTTGTAATAAAACATTTTTTTTCATTTACTAAATATACTGGTTGGTTTTGGCCGCGGTGGCCGTATTTGAGTTTGTATGTGTCAGCTCCTGTTGCGAGCGCTAAGAGTTGGTTTCCTAAGCATATCCCAAATGTCGGAATTTCTTTTTCAATTGCTTTTCTAATACTAGTAATTGTTTCTATACACATTTTTGGGTCGCCGGGGCCGTTTGAAATCATGATTCCGTCAAAATCCAAGTTGGCTTCTTTAGAAAAAAAGTCATAATTCCATGGGACTCTAGTTACTTGTACATTTCTTGTTAAGAGCGAATGAATAATACCGTTTTTTGCTCCGCAATCAATTAAGAGAATTTTTTTTCCGTGCTCGCCGTAATGTGAAGCTGTTTTTTGGCTTACTTTTTCGACCAAGTTTTCTTTGTTTGGGTCATAAAAGTCAGTATCATCACCAATAATTATTTTTCCTATCATTGTGCCTTTTTCGCATAGGACTTGTGTTAGTGCTCTTACATCAATTCCTGTTATTGCAGGAATTTTTTCTTCTTTGAGCCAATCTCCAAGTGATTTTACTGCTGTTGAGTGTGAATGGTTCAAGGAATATTGGTTAACTATTAATCCTTTGATTTGAATTTTGTCTGATTCAAAGTTTTTAATTAATTCATGTTCCATTATTTTTTCAGGAACTCCGTAATTGCCTATTAGGGGATAAGTTAAGCATAGGATTTGTCCATGGTAGCTTGGGTCAGTTAGGCTTTCATTGTATCCTACCATTCCGGTGTTAAAAACTACTTCTCCTGAAACTGAAAAATTAGAGCCAAAAGATATCCCTTCAAAAGTTAACCCATCCGTCAGGACGAGTCTAGCCCTCAAGGACACCACCAATAGAATCAACAAAATTAGAAATGAAAATTAATGATATGATAATGCCAAATAATGAATTTAATTGAATAATATAATTAAAAAAAGAATCAATTGGAATTTGCTTCCTTTGGGAAATGATTAATTCCATTTTGATCTAATACTTTAGTTCGGATAGTCTTTTAAAGTTATCAAGAAAATTATTTTTTTTAATATAAGAGAGTCATAAAGTTAATTTTTCAAAAAATAAAGTCTAAAAGTGGTCTAGCAGTGTTTCATTAATTTTGCTATATAGATTTTCACATATTCAAAGAATATGTAGTTCCAGAGTTCATTGTTTTTATAATATTCATTGCTTGTTTGTCCTTCAATTCTTGCGGCGTGTCTTATTAGCTGGGAGGCATTTCCAGTAAAGGCCTTAAATGTTAAATATGCTCGTAATAAATGATAGGGTGCGCTCACTAAAATTACTTTTTTTAGAATTATATTTTGTTGTTTTAGAATCACAAGTGATTTTGCCACATTTTCAGGCGTGTTTATTGATTCTGTTTCTATGATAATATTATCATCATTTATGCCCATTTCTTTTGCAATCTTTTTTGCCTTTTCGGCTTCACTTACCTTTACATTTTCTAAATAGGACGGGCCTTTTCCGCTAAACATTATTTTTTCTGCCCACCCATCATTAAATAATTTAATTGCCTCAAGTGCCCTTTCAGGTTCTGCTCCTCCAAAAACAAAAATCAAATCAGCGTTTTTCAACAAATCCTCTTGTGCAACATAATCCCACATTTTTAACAATTTTTCTTTTAATGCGGTGTTTGCAGTTTGTTTTTGAATTTTGTTAAATGCATTATGCATTATTGTCTTTAGTTCTGGAGGATTAGGATTCTGCAGAGTTATTAAATCAAAAATATTAGTTTTTTCTCCAAGTTCAATTAGTACGTCAGTCAGGTAAGAAAATATAATTTCATTAGGTATAATATCAACTTTCATCTCACTAATAGTTTTAAAATAGTCTTTATTCTTAGGCAAACTTGGTTTGTATGATTCGGTATTCATTAAATAGAAAATAACTGTCACTATTTAAAATTAAATCGAAAATCGACAATTAGTTAATTAGCATAAAAATACCAAAGGGGTATTAAAATTTTGAGTCATAAATTAGGCAAAAGATTATTATACTTCATAAGGTGTTTTTTGTGTATATAAATATCAAAAGGTGTTTTTGGTAAATGGTTAATAAGACAAAAAGATTTTCAAGACTTGCTTCCAGGTTTCGTGAAATAAGGGCGGTAGTTAATAATCCGAGGGCAAAAAAGTTTGCTGCTTTAGTGCCTAATGAATTTCATGCTATTTCGCTTGCTTCTAATTTTCATGAACTTGCAAGGTTTTCTATGGAAGTTCAGCATAATAAGAGTCCAATGGATTGGGTTTTAGAGATTGAAAAAATGGCTGCAAAGAAAAAAATGAGTCATGAGGAAATTCAAAGGCTTGCTGCGCCTGCAATTCTTGCACTTGGCAAAGCAGAGTATAATACTAAAAGGATTCTAGAAAGCCGCCTTGTCGGTTTAATTGAAAGGATTAATGCGCATAAAGTAGTTTTTAAGAAAAGCGTTGGACGTTTGAATCAAGAAGTAGTTCATAATGCTTTCAATCCATGGTATTTTCAGAACTTAAAACCAAATGCTACTATTGCAAATATCCAAAGGAATTTCCCTGTAGGTGAACTTACCCAGAAAACATTTGAGAAAAGATTTGTTCAACTAGTTCAAACTGATTCAGTGTTTAGAAAAACAATTGAAGGCGAAAAAACAATGGTTAACAAAAAATGGGTAAAAGAATTTGACGAACTCACAGCAATAGCAACAGCACTAAAAGCAATAAGCGGAGCAAGAGAAAAACTAATTGTCCTTGCACAACAAAGATAGAATTGAAACTAAAATTTCAGCGCTGAAAGAATCTGTATAAGAATTATAATAATCTAAAACTAATTTGAAAGAAATTTTTTTGACAAGAATAAGCATATTTTATAACCACCTTATAATATTTGCAGTGGTGTTAATTTAACACCACTTTATAAAATGTTAGGTGGTGTTAACTATTATGGCTAGCTTGGTTAAAAGAAGAATAAGTGGGAATGATTATTTCTATTTGGAAAAGAACATCAAGCTAGGACCAAAAAAGTGGAAGAAAGTTTCTGTAAATATTGGGAGAAAACAGCCTGATGATAAGAAATTAAAGGAAAAAAACAAAGAATTAAACATTAAAGTTGAAAGAACTTTGGACGAATTATACGGAAAAAACTTAGATAAATACACTTTTTCCTTTCTATCAAGAAAACAACTCATTGAAATTGAAAAAACAAAAACAAACTTCTTGAACCGCTATAAAAAGCTTGGCAAAGAACAAAAAGAAAAGTTCAAGAAACAACAAACAATCGATTTTGTGTATACCACCCTCCGCACTGAAGGCGTTAACGTTGAATCTTCAGACGTTGAAACAGCACTCAAACTATTAAGAAAAAAGAGGGGAGAGTCAATAATGAATGAAAAAGTTATAATTTCAAGTCTTATGATTAGTGGGTATGAGCTTCTCTCAAATCTACAAATCTGTAAACCAGACTTCTTAAAACTTCACGGCATTATAATGTCTTATTTTGAAGGTAAAAGCCCAGGGCAAATACGTGACGACCAAAGAGTAATAATGAGGTTCAACCCAAAAACCTTTGTACAAGAAGAGATTAATTATCGCCCGCCAGCACCTGCACAGGTTGAAATGGAATTTGAAAAATTTTTTGATTGGTTTAAACAAAACAAGCATGTTTACCCATTAGAACTAGCTGCATTAGTTCACCTAAAACTTTACTTAATCCACCCTTTTAAAGATGGCAACAAAAGAATGTGCCGTTTACTATTCAATAAAATTTTGCAAGATGCAGATTATCCTATGCTTAACATATCAAAAGAGACTTCAGCATATTTTAGCGCTCTTATTCGCTCGGTTGAGGAAAGAACTGAAAAATATTTTGTTGAATTCTGTTACAAGACATTTATAGAACAAGTTAAAAATAAAAGATTCTTTGATTAAACAAATTACCAACCACGTGAAAGAGCGGAGTTTGTTACTGAGTTTTGTTAAGACTTTTTTTAAGTGGGAATTGTATGATTTAACTATGCGATTTGTATAGAAGCAGACCAGCTTGAATTTGGTTAGGTTTTTCGCATTCATATTTGTGTAGTAAATGTATCTGCCAGAAAAATTTATTAAAGCTGTGGGCATTACTTATTTGATGGTTACTCAACGATCTCCTGGATGGATTAGGCAAAGATATTGGAAGATTAGGGCTAGGGAAAGTGCACCGCCTGCTGTTTCTTTTGGAAGAAAACACATAACTGAAAAGTATTCATTTGCATTAAGGCAAATAAAAGGCACAGGGACTGTTGCGGACATTGGAACTGGAACGGGGTATGGAATTGTTTCTAGTGGAGACGCAAACAGATTTGTGGGGCTTGATTACAACAAGCACGCACTAAAGCTTGGAGAACTCGAGCACCCAGAACTAAAGGGAAAGCTAATTCATGGAAATGCGCTTCAAACTGATAAGCATTTTAAAAATCTTTCAGGAATAACTGCATTTGAGATTTTGGAACATTTGCGTGCCAATGAAAAAAGGGTATTTTTGGAATCTGCAAAAAGGGCTTTGGTGCCAAGTGGAGTGCTTGTCATGTCTACCCCGCTTAGTTTTCGTCCGAGAACATTGAACATTTATCATTTTGGAAAAGAACTCGAGTTTGAAGAATTTACACGCTTAGTCGAAGAGTATTTCCCAAACACCATTTATTATGGGATTGGAATTTTGCCCAAATCCATTTCAAAGAGGTATGCTGAAAGGGTTCATGAAGCGGTTTCTTCCGCTGATATCTTTCATTTAAGGCGCTTGCTTTCAAAAAACCTTCGCTCAAAATTTCTTAGCAGTATTTCAGGCAAACAGGAAATTCATCCAATTGCTGAATATTTAAAAAAACAGGAACTACCAAAAAACATTATTTCTGTTTCAACAAAAGACTAAATTTGAAACGGGTTCAGATTTTAACTAATTGCTTTTATTTTCCTTCATCACACCACCTTTACAGAATTAATTTAATAACAGATATATTTAACATACTGTATTGCATTATTTTTATATGCCTAAAGTTTATTCATGGGAAGAAGTAAGAAAAGGCAAAGTTGCTACCAAAGCTAGAATTTCAAAATCCAGGAAACAAGCTGAAAAGCTTATTCAAAAACTGCTTAAAAGAGGGTGGATTGAAACTGCTTGCATTTATGGTTCTACTGCGCGAAACGATTTTAAAATAGGCTCAGACATAGATATTTTGGTAGTTTCTAAACCAGAAAAATTTGAAGTTACCCAAAGATTCATCAGCAGAGCATATAAAGCATCAAAAAGTGTTCTTTTTGTTGAACCTGAAATAATACATATCGATTCTATTGAGGCACGAAAAGGAAACCATTCAGTTGATGCGCTCTTATTCAAACATATGTTGACTTCAGGGATTGTATTTGGAACGCCGCTCAAAAAGATTTTCAGAGTGCCTTCTCCAAGCGCAAGAACTTCACAGAAAATTCTCTTGCGCCACTTGGCGAATGCTGCTTCAAAAGAGCGAGCAAGGCTTTCAGAAGCAAAAGCAAGTAAGGGCGAGGGATATTACAAAATATTGGAACACACTATTGAACGACCCTTAAATACTGCGCGGCACACGCTTCAGTTGAATGGATTAGCAAGAAAAGAGGACACAAAAAAAGCTGTTGCTAAAAAGTTTGCGGAAATAACAAGACAAAATCCTGAACTTAGCACTTTCTTTTCACAAAACCTTCAAGCAAGAACAGCATATTTGCAAGCACTAGAGAGTTCCTTACGTGCAGTTGCATCAGGAAACAAGGCACAAATCAGAAAAGCACGAACTGTTTATTCAAACGCATTACAGCAAATAGAATCAAACACAAGACACACACGAAGATTTTATCAAGAAAATTTAAAGCTGATTAGCCAAAGAAGAAGGCATTAATTATATTATGTCGTCTCTCCTTTCTTCCGCTAACGCTCAAGACGTGAAAGAACCCGCGCAGGTGATTTACCCTATGAGCTACAGATTTGAAAACCTTTTTGTTATCACTGGCGCACAAATTCGTTAAAGTTTCAGTGATAACTATGCGCCAAAAAGTTATCACTGAGATACATATTTAAACTTAACTCAGTGATAACTATTATATGAGTCGATTGATTAAAAGAAATGTTAAGGGTAGCGACTATTTTTACTTAGAAGAATCATTCAAGATTAAGAATAAATGGGTAAAAGAAAGTGTTTATCTTGGATCAAAAAAGCCTGGCAATGAAGACTTATTGAAATATTTTAGCGAATTGGCCAAAAAATGCTCAAAAAAAGGGCATGAAGTTTTGGTTTTGCCTTTGACCGAATTTGTTACTCAATCACAAGCATTGAAATTGAAAACGGCTAAAGAAAATAAAAAGCACTTGTTAAAATCAATGACATCAGAGCAAAAAGAAGAATTTATCAAAAGGGAAAGAATTACATTCATTACAGAATCAAATGCTATTGAAGGAAGTACATTAACATACTCTATAACAGAAAAAGTTGTTGAGCAAGATGAACACTTCAAACGCCTTAAAAGAACAGAAATAATTACAGGGATAAATAGGGAAGAACAAGAAGCTATTAACCTAAATAATTGCCTCACTCAATATGATATCCAATTAAAGAAAAAAGAGTCAATAACAAACGAAATGATACTACATTTACACTATATTTTATTGAACAAAATCAGTGATTATGAAAAGTATCAAGGAATTTACAGACCAGTACAAGTGTATATTACTGGTTCTCTGCATGAGTTTCCAATTCCTCAAGAAGTGCCTGGGCTAATGAAACAACTAATTGATTGGTACTCAGAAAACGAATCCTTAATTCACCCAGTGGAACTTGCAGCAAAGTTTCACACAAAATTCACAACAATTCATCCATTCGCTGATGGCAACGGAAGGATGGCAAGACTATTAATGAATTACATTCTTCAAACCAAAGAATTTCCGTTTACCAATATTCCTCTAAAGAAAAGAAACTCTTATATGAAAACACAAGCAGAAGGAAATGAACAAAACCACAAACCGTTTACAAACTTTTTGACTAAAGAAATAATCACACAGCATTCAAAAAAGAGTATTAATTAATTCGGACGCGGAGAGCCCGCCACGGTTTTTGGGATAGTAATTGGAGGATGAGCTCAATTTGCTTTATAAAGAACGGGGGAAGAGATTCTTTTGTTCGGGATAATGGTGAATTGAATATGAAGGGAAGTAATTTAGAGAATATTAATTTTCATAATTATCATGTTGGAATTAAGCATATGCTTATGCGTATGAATCCGGCTAAATATGGTTTTGAAGAAAATACTAGGGGTAAGCCGAGGATAGCTTTTAAGTTTACTCCAAAAAATGTTGAGTTATTAGAAAAGTATTACATAGATATTGTGAATGAGGGAATAACTAAACCAAGGATTTTATCTGTGCTTGATCAAACCTGTCGTTTGCTTCAGCGTTTGAACAAAGATTGGGATTTGGCAACCATTGATGAAGTAAAACAAGTAGTGAACTATGTTAGAAGCACTGATTTTACAGAACATACAAAAAGTGACTACTTGAGTAAGTTAAAACGCTTTGATAGGTGGTTTAATAATAATGAATATTCGGAAAAGACTAGGTGGGTTAAGACGACTATTAAAAGTCGGTGTTATAAACTTCCAAACCAGCTTATTAATCCGGAAGAGGCTCAGCTTTTGATTGGAGCGGCTAGATGTTCTCGTGATAGAGCGTAATTGCATGTTCTTTGGGAAACTGGCGGGCGAATAGGGGAAATAGCTAATCTTAAAGTTGGGGATTTGGAGTTCAATAAGGGGGAGTGCCAAGCTAATTTGTACGGTAAAACTGGTTCTCGGCGAGTATTGTTACTTGAGAGTGTTCGTGATTTACAAGAACACTTGAAAGTTAGAAATGCTAAAAGTCCTGATGACTTTGTCTTTGTACTTATTGGGACAACTAATAATGGTCAGCCAATAACTTATTCTTCAATTTCGCGGGTGCTCAAAAAAGTGCTTATTGATTCAGGGGTTAAGAAAAAAATCTATCCTCATTTGTTCAGGCATTCTCGGGCTTCATATTTGGCTAGTAAAGGGCTTAATGAAGCACAGCTTTGTAGTATTTTTGGTTGGGCGCTTGGAAGTAAACAAGTAAGAACATACATTCACTTATCTCTTCAACAAGTTCAAGATGCATATAAACAAATTTATGTTATAAAGAAAGCTGAGGAAACTAAAAATGATTTAATCAAGTGCCAAGTATGTAGCGAAATGAATCCTACACAAAACAACACTTGTCAAAATTGTTATAACCCATTAACAATTCAGGGTGCTTTGAAAGTAAGGCAAGAAAAGGAACTCATCCAACAAGACAGGGACATGCTTCAAAAAATATTTGCTGAAGCATTCAAAATAGCAACAACAAATAACCTTAGTTTAGAAGAAGCTCAAAAAGAAGCTGTGAAAATAATTGCTCAACAACAAGCCCAACCAAAACCAATAACAGTAAGTGCGTCAGTTTGACGCACTTCTTATTAGACATTTTATGAATTTTAGGAAAATCAGTAATTCATTCGTTATATTTTAAAAAACATAGGTTGTAATTATATGCTCTAAAAGCATTCTTTGAATAGGTTTAAATATTATTAACTGGTGTATTTGTTATGGAAGCAGATATAATTGAAGTGCTTCGCTCAAAATTCTTAAAAGCATTTTCAAGAGTTCCACTAAATTTGAGGAATGAAATTGTAGCAATTTTGGATAATGAAGCGATTACTTGGGCTGTTGCAAATATTGAGGTTAAAAACAAGTCTAAAAAAGGGGATAGTATATTGAAGTTAATGGATAGTTTAAAACTTTTAGGTGATTGAATGGATATAACTTATGCACAAAAATTGGTTGTTCAAAGGTTACTCAGCATGCCTCCAGATATAAGTTTTTCAATAGGGGATTATGGTGATTTTACGAGAAATCAATTAATTGATGAAGTAAAGAAAGATACTAATGTTGGAAAAGCTGCAATTGAAATGGAACTTAATTTTTTGAGACAAATGCCCAAAATTGCGCAGATGATTAAATGAAAAAGATGCTTATAATTCGCCCAGATTATGATATCGGTACTAATTATTTATTCAATTGGTCAAAAGAGGTAATAGCTTTTGCTGATGAAAAGGGTTGGCAAACACAAAAATCGGATGGAGATAAAGCAACAAAATCAGAATTTGAGTCCAGAATCAAGAATAAACCCGATTTTGTTTTCATTAATGGGCATGGAAATGATGATGTTGTTGCGGGGCATGCACATCAACCATTGATTGATGCTTCAAATTGTGACTTGTTAAAAGATACAATAACTTTTACTCGTGCTTGTAAGTGTGTAAATTCGCTTGGAAAAAAGTCTGTTGCAGTTGGATGTAGGGCATTTATTGGTTATAGTAGAGAGTTTTGGATTCCTCGCGTGCATAGTTTTGAATCAATTCCATTAGAAGATCCTGTTGCAAAACCAGTGCTCGAGGTATCTAATGCAATTCCATTAGCAATACTTAAAGGAGGATCAGTAGAAGAGGCGATTCATAGTTCACAAAATACTGCTGAAAAACATTTATTAAAATTATTTCATCTTTATAAGCAAGTGCAATAGAAACAGCAAATGCAGGTATATTGTGCGAATAATTGCTAGTACCATCTAATGGATCAATTATCCATAAATAGTCTGAATCAGTTTTATTATAAATATTTTCTTCAGCCAAAAAATTGTGATTTGGAAATTGTTTTTGAAGTGTTTTAACAATTATATTTTCAGCTTTAATATCAACTAAGGTAACACGATTAATTAATTTATTTTTGTGGTTTATTTTAATATTTTTCCCAAAATAATCTAAGTGTATTTTTCCAGCTGCCTTCACAGCAAAAAGAGCTGATTTCAAAAATTTTAATTTGTTCATATTACAAACAGGGCTTTACTATTATATTAAACTAATCTAAATAATGACCAAATCATTCAACTAAAAGGTTGATATAAATTAAACCAATTGTTTTTAAATCACCTAAACGAGGAATATTGTATAATAGGGTGAAATAATGAAAAAAATAAAAATTGTGATAGTTGGGGTAGGGAATTGTGCAAGCGCACTCGTCCAAGGTATAAGTTATTACAAAAAGGATAAAACTTTAACAAATGGATTGTTACACAGAACCTTAGGAAACTATGATGTTTCAGATATTGAATGTGTTGCTGCTTTTGATATTGATGTAAGAAAAGTAGGAAAGAAACTATCTGAAGCCATATTTGCAAAACCAAATAATACAGTATTCTTTGAACCAAAGGTAGATGGCTGGGATACAGTGGTTAAAATGGGGCCAATACTTGATGGTTTTCCGAAACATATGCTCAATTTTGATTCAAATTTACGTTTTGTTCCATCAAAAGCAAAATCAGTTGATGTGGTAAAAGTATTAAAAAAATCTAAGCCAGACTTTGTAATTTGTTATTTGCCAGTGGGTTCTATAAAAGCCGTTGAATATTATGCAAATTGTGCCCTAAAAGCAGGGGTTTCGTTCATTAATGCAATGCCAGTATTTATTGGTTCAAATAAAGAATGGATAGAAAAGTTTAGACAAAAAAAGCTTCTTGCAATTGGCGACGATATAAAGTCACAAGTTGGAGCAACAATAACACATCGTGTTTTAACAAATATTTTCAATGAAAGAGGCGCAGTGATTGACAATACTTATCAAATGAATATTGGGGGTAATACTGATTTCATGAATATGCTTGATAAAAACAGGTTGAAACTAAAATGGGAAAGTAAAATTGAAAGTGTTAAATCCCAATATAAAGATAAGCTTGAAAATATTTATGCAGGTCCTGCAGAATACATACACTATTTGAAAGATAATAAAATTGCTTACATTAATTTCAACGGCAGGGGCTTTGGAAATCAACCTATAGAAATAGAATTAAAAATATCAGTAAATGATTCAACCAATAGTGCGGGGGTTATGATTGACATTATACGTCTTAGCATGATTGCAAAGAATAATGGCTTTAGTGGAACAGTTCCAGAAATAACTGCGTTTGGATTTAAACACCCTATAAAGCAGTTCTTTGATGGAGAAGCATTTATTAATTTGCACAATTGGATTAAAAAGAATTCGTGAGAACTTATGCTAATCTCGTTTTCTACAATTACTTTTGACAAAATAGGAAATAATCACTACTTAGGAGGGCCTGCAGATTATGGGGGTGTTGTACTAGATTATTTAGAAGAAAAAAATGGCATTAAATTTTTGAATGTGTGTAATATTGCAAGAAAGGATATTTCCAGCTTAGTTACACTTGCTCACAAAAATCTTGTTCCAAATTATATTCCTCAAAGTGTTAATTTTGAACTAATTTTCAAAAATGATAAAAGGCAGGTATTATTGCAAAGTAAACGATTCAAAGTAACCGATGCAATATTTAAAAAGTTTAACTTGCAAGATGAAATTAAAGGAAACACAGTAATTGTTTCACCAGTCATATCTGAATTTACTCTTTCATTTTTTTCAAAATTAATCAGCCTAAAGCCAAAAGCTCTTTTTTTAGATTTATATAACAATGATGATGGAAGATTCTCACAAAATGAAATAAAGCTATTTGAAACCATCTCTAAAGCAAAAGGTGTAAAAATATTCTTTAAACTTTCAAAAAATGAAATGAGAGGGCTTACTGAAAACAAAGTCACATTTGAAACTAATCACTGCTTTTTAACGACTCTTGGAGCTGATGGCGCAGAACTAAAAAATGGTAATTTAACTTTAAGGACATATGGGTTGAAAGTAAAAACAATAAACCCCACAGGCGCAGGAGACATTTTTATATACACATTTGCTAGTTTATATGATAAAGGCACGAAATTAGAAGAATGCCTAAATGCAGCAAATACAATGGCAGCCAAGTCAACTGAATATATGAGCTTGGAGGAATTTTCCGATGGTCTCAGACAAAGAGTATCTAAAATTTTATAAAATGGTTCTTGAACTCAAAAAACAATTTGACCAGAAAAAGCCATCTTATAAAATCAGTTTTTATATACGGCTCAGTTTCCCGTGGTGAAATGATTCCTGGACTCAGTGACCTTGACGTAATGGTTATCCTAAACACAGACTCTCTCAAAAAAAATGAAATCAAGTTACTTAATGCAATAAACCTAAAGGTGTACAAAAAATATCCAATACATATGACTTTTCGTTTGCGAAACCCAACAGAAATATCAGAAGAGACTTCAACCACTAATGACTTTGGACCAACTAGCATATGGAATTATTACAAAGATTCATGGTATATTTACGGAGAGGATATGACCATAGAATTTATAAAAAAAATGCAACGCTCAACTTTATTAGTAAAAAATGATATTAGAGAAAGAATTTTAGAACTTCGCAAAAACTTTCGTTCCCTTTACTCAATTCACACTCTACAATCTTCAACCACTACTACCAAAAGCAAAGAAAAAGGATTATCATATAAAATTGGTGACTTACTTGGAGAACTTGCACAGCTTGTGTGTTGGGTTCATGGCGAACGGTTTTCATCAGCTTACGAGGCTACAGTAAAAGCCAAGCAGTTGTCAAAAGTTAAATTATTTGAATATGCACAGGATATAAAACAATCAAAAAAGCCAATTAATATTTTTAGCACTTATGAAATAATAGAAAATACATTTTATAATTTACTTAAACAGAATTTTAATAAATCAGAAATCTTGCTCAAGAATCAACAATTTACAACACGCGATACTGTTGGATTAGTATTAAGAAATACGAAAAACGAGAAATATTTGCTCTTAAAACGTGCTGCAATGATAGATTATTGGACAGTTCCAAAAGGCGGAGTAAAACAAGGAGAACCTTTTGATGAAGCACTTAAAAGAGAACTTTTTGAAGAAACTCAAATATCAAAATTTACTATTAATGGAAATCTGCTACCACTTAATCACACTTATCTTAACAAAGAAAAACAATATGTGAAAACAAAAACGCATTATTTTAATGCCGAAACAACTGAGTCAAAAGTAATTCTTTCTAATGAACACATACAGTTTAAATGGGTAACAAAAAATCAGTTCTTAAAACTTTCAAAACATAGAATTAATTTACTTATCTCAGAATACATGGTTTGATTATGGGGCTTATTTTAATATTTTTTGGTAAAAATGCTACTGGAAAATCAGCGCTTATTGAAAATACACAAAAAAGGCTTGGGCTTAATGTCGCGCATACACGAAGACTTCTAGCTGAAACTAATCAAACAAAAACTGAAAAAGAACTCCTTATACAATACGAAAAGCAATCACAAGACGCATATCTTGATGTAATAAGACATAAACTTGTGAAAAAAAGAAAAAATGAAGGATTAATTATTGAGGGACCATTTTCTGTTGAAGAAATAAGAAAAATTCAATCATTTTTTCCAAAAGACCAGACAGTTCTCATTCAATTAACATCCGATTCTAGGCTTCGAATAAGCCGGCTTGCTGCTCGGCATAATCTCACGTCAAGGCAAGCCTACAAACATATGCACCAAAGTGATCAATTAAGACAAAAAAAAGGTATTGAATCTCTTGAACGAATTTCAGATATTATACTCTCAAATAATTCCGGACTTGAAGAACTCTATAAACAATTTCATGAAAAATCATTAAATCATCAAAGACAAAATCTATTGACTGTACTAAGAAATAAGATACAAAAAACACGATTAAGAAAATAACTTGCAACAATTAAAGTTTTGCTCTTTGAATAGCTTTTTGTATTTCATCTCTAATTAGTTGTACTGCGTTTTTTGTGTTGATTTGTTGTGTTCTGGAGTGAACCCCTTTTTTGTTGTATGAGTTAAGCTCCTTCGTTCTTTAAAATCTTCTCCTCGAATTCAGCCGGCGGCATATAGCCGATGGCTGAATGCAAACGTTTCTGATTGTACACCTCCTCGA
>Ga0247841_10004035_pt1 | contig 25924 bp, 23 predicted proteins | sample LaCruzMarch2015__2_FD_192410 | JGI IMG/M metagenome (GOLD analysis project Ga0247841, IMG submission 192410) | Freshwater microbial communities from meromictic Lake La Cruz, Castile-La Mancha, Spain - LaCruzMarch2015_18m | ecosystem: Environmental > Aquatic > Freshwater > Lake | place: Spain... | reverse complement strand
CATTCAGATTGTTCTCACCCCTCCTGCTGATATCAGCTTCTTCACCATTGACCCAAATGAAGCTGTTAGGCTCGCTAATAAAAACTCTTCCACCGCAATGGACTTCAAAAAACGGTTGATAGAGGCTGCCAGGGACGTGAACAAAGCCAAGACTGAAGGACGATTCGATGCCGAACTGAATGCAGTAATAGGGTTGACTCAAACAGGCATGACTGTTCCGGATGCCTACATCAATCCGCTTGACCAACGCCAGCTTTCGCTCGGATTGACAATCCCCATTCTGGATTGGGGAGTAGCCCGCGGAAAGATCAAAATGGCTCAATCGCAACAGGAAGTAGTGAGGAATTCCGTTGAGCAGGAGATCATCGATTTCCAACGCAATGTTTACCTGAAGGTGATCCAGTTCAACATGCAGCGGAACCAGTTAAAAATTGCCGCCAAATCAGATACCGTCGCGCGAAAAAGCTATGATGTCACCAAAGGACGCTACCTCATCGGCAAGATCAACAGCATCCTTGACCTGAACAATGCTCAGATTGAAACTGATAACTCCGAAAAAAACTATTATGCAGCATTGCAAACCTTCTGGAGAAGCTATTATGAGATCAGGAAACTAACCCTTTTTGATTTCCGTGCGGGTGAAATGCTTCAATTCAATTACAGTGATATTAAATTATAGTTAATTTTCACCTTATTTGTATTGTTTCTAAATAATTTCGTATCTTTGCCCCAACGAATCAGTATTCATTTAAATTCTTGAGATCATGTCAGTATTAGTAGGAAAAAAGGCTCCATTGTTTGAAGCCGATGCCGTTATCAACGGCGGTGAATTTGTTGAAAAATTCTCGCTTTCCCAGTACATTGGGAAAAAACATGTCATATTCTTCTTCTATCCCCTCGATTTTACCTTTGTTTGTCCAACGGAGATCATTGCTTTCCAGGATAAAATGGCAGAATTTGAGCAACGTAATGTGGCTGTTGTGGGCTGCTCTGTCGATTCGAAATTCTCGCATTGGGCATGGCTGAACACCGAGCCCAAACATGGCGGGATCAAGGGTGTGAAGTACCCTATTGTATCGGATCTTTCCAAGACCATCTCGACCAATTATGATGTTCTCGCCGGAGAATATCTCTATACCGACGACGGCAACATGGAATTTGAAGGGGGTCCGGTAGCTTACCGCGGGCTGTTCCTGATCGACAAGCAGGGTATTGTCCGCCACCAGGTGGTGAATGATCTTCCGCTGGGCCGCAGCATCGACGAAGCCCTGCGCATGGTGGATGCCCTGCAGTTCTTTGAAGAAAATGGCGAAGTGTGCCCGGCCAACTGGCACAAAGGGAACGAAGGGATGAAAGCCACGGCAGAAGGGGTTGCCGATTACCTGGCAAAGCACTGATCGCTGTTCAGAATCACCGGATAATACTGCAATTTACCATTGCTTACGGATTGGGGATTTTCGTAAAATGGTGTATGAAGAAATTTTCATACACCAGATGATCCTTTCTATGGGGAAACCCGGAAGAAAGCCGGGTAATTATCCGGTTATTCTTGTCGACCAGCGTTGCCCATTCCTCGAAATAAACAACACTTGAGGCTGTTTTCAGAATATTGGGATCCAGCTCATCCAGGCTGTTCACCGGATAGATTTTTTCGGCATGCAGAAGCATTCTCGTATTTTTATAATCCCTGAAACAATCCGGCCTCCAATGATAGGCGAACCCGTATTCAAGCCATGAGGGACAAACGATCACCACTGTTTCCGTGCCTTTGAAAGCTTCAACCCTGCTTACCGCCTCCTTCAGCCTCCTTTTGTTATCCACGTTCGGGTTGAAAGTAACCACCATCAAAAGGATTGCCATTGCCGACAGGGATATAAAAATCCATTTTTTCACGGAAAGCGACTCCACGGCAAGCGCCACCAGCAGATAAAACCCGATGGAGATAAAAACCGTGTACCGGTCGAGAAACAACGGTATCTGAAACGAAACCAGAAACATCGAAAGGTACGGAACCAGGAACCAAATCACCAGGAATTTGCCTTCCGGCGACCCTTGAAAATTTCCCCGTCTCTGCCTGAAAAGCCAGAATAAGAACGCGACCACCAGGATGCCGATCATAAAAACTGTGGTCACCGGAGCATTGCAATACCGCCAGAGCATGGTATAGAGATCGGAGATCACCGGAGGGGAAACCCATGTTCCTGAACCGGCTGAAACCGTGTACCGGAAGATCAGAACCGGGAGATAGGGCATGTAGGCCACAATGACCAACCCCATCGAAATCAGATAGAATTTCCATATCCTTTCCCGGTAATACCGGATCAGGAGCAATGTGACGATCTGGATCGCAATGACCATGAATCCAAAGAAATGTGAGTAAACCAGCAGAATATTTACCCCGGCAAGAAGCAACAGGGTACTGATGGAATCCGTTTTTTTTGCCAGCATCAAAAACAGGTACATGGAGCAAACCGTCAGGAGGCCAAACAGGGAATAGACCCGTGCTTCATGGGCAAAAATCATTTGGTAATTCGAAAAGGTGAAGATCAGCGAGGCAACAACACCCATCTTCATGGAAAAGAACCGCCGACCGGTTTGGTAAATCACCAGGGCTGTTACAACACTGAATGCAAAGGGAAGAAATCTGACTGAAAAGGGCGATATCCCGAATAACGTGATCCAGTAGTGGAGCAGCAGGAAAAAAAATGGTGGATTATTTTCATGCGGCAACATGCTGAAAATATCCTTCAGATCGGCCTGGGCATAAAAAATGGTGAAGGGCTCATCCATGGCGATGTCCCGGGCATCAAGGAAAATGATCTTCAGGATAAAATTGGTCATCAGAAGAAATACCGGAAACAGGTATGGCCAATATTTCTTTGCCGGAGAGGGGTTCATCATCGGAATCTACTCGAATTTCTTGGCTTCGTTCCAGAAAACATCCATCTCCTTCAGGGTCATTTCATTCAGCGGTTTGCTCAATTTCCGGGCATTCTCTTCCAGGTGATTGAATCGCTTGATGAATTTCCGGTTGGTATGTTCGAGGGCATCTTCGGGGTTCACTTCGATGAAACGGGCATAATTGATGATGGCAAAGATAAGGTCGCCCAGCTCATGTTCTTTCATTTTATGTTCTGCACCTGATTCCACGGCCTCTTTCAGTTCATTCAGTTCTTCCTGAACTTTTTCCCAGACCTGTTCCGGCCGGTCCCAGTCAAAGCCTACGCCACTTGCTTTTTCCTGTATCCGGTAAGCCTTCACCATGGCCGGAAGTGAAGCCGGAACTCCGGAAAGCACCGAACGGGTGCCCTTTTCCTGAAGTTTAATTTTCTCCCAGTTGTCGCGCACCTCTTTTGCATCCTTCACCTGCACATCACCAAAAATGTGTGGATGCCTGTGTATCAGCTTGGCCGTGATGGAATCCAACACATCCTTGACATCAAAAGCCTGCAGTTCGGAGGCGATTTTTGAATAAAAGACCAGGTGAAGCATCAGATCGCCAAGCTCTTTTTTAATGGCATCCATCTCCTTTTTCATGATGGAGTCCGACAATTCGTAGGTCTCTTCAATGGTCAGGTACCGGAGACTTTCCAGTGTTTGTTTCTTATCCCAGGGGCATTTGGCCCTGAGTTCGTCCATGATTTCAAGCAGCTTCCGGAAAGCTGCCAATGTTTCTTCCATACGTTCCATGTCGCAAAAATACGGAGATTATTACACAAGCATGAACTTTTATCAGGGATCGTGGTAACTTTGCCACCTGAAATCAGGTGCCCCTGAAAAAGCCTTGTACATATCGTCAAACCCATATCCTGCCAAAGGGATTCATCCTCCTGTTGTGGGTATTGATTCCGGTATTTTCCACGGCACAGTTCAAACATAAACTATTCTCCTCCAACCTGTTGATCGAAGGGAAAATCCATTACGGTTTCCTTTATGCCCATCATCTTGAATTGGAGATGTACAATGCCCATTTCCCGGCGTTTGAGGTCAGCCTCGCGCAAATGACCTATGGCAAAGCCAAATGGGAAAGGGATTACAATTATCCCATCATCGGGATCACCTTTTTTTATTCCGGGCTGGGATATAATCCATCGCTGGGACAGTCATACGCGCTCATGCCATTCATCAATTTCCCCCTGGTCAAGAGCAGGAGTTTTACGTTTGGTTTCCGGTTTGCCCTCGGCTTAGGGTACCTGACCCGGCATTTCGAACGACTTACAAATTACAAGAACCAGGCCATCGGATCCCATTTCAATGCCGCGGTGAACCTGATGTTTGAGGCCCGTTATCGCATCAACTATTTCCTGACCCTTACCGGGGGAATCAGCCTGCAGCATTTCTCAAACGGATCGCTGAAACTTCCCAATTATGGCATCAATGCACCTTTGGTCAATGTGGGAGTGGCCTACCGTCCCTTCAAAGAAAACAGGAATATCGGCGATCGGTACTTTGCGCCGGTGGATCCTTTTGCCGTTATCATACGAAGGTCGATAGAGTTCAACTTCGGAGCCATGACAGGATGGAAAGACATGAAGGCTGTACTCGGAAAAAGCTACATGGTGTATCATATCTATGAAAACACCATGATACAGATCAGCCGGAAAAGCAAGGTTGGCATAGGATTGGATCTCTCTTACGACCCTTCCCAGGTTGATATCCTCGAGAAAAATGGCACTCCGGTCGACAACAGGTTCTCGGTCATGAGGCCCGGTATCAACGTGGCTTATGAACTGATCATGTCGCGATTGGGGTTCATCATAAACCTGGGAGGCTATCTCGGAGGCAAGGAGAAAAGCAATGGACCCCTGTATGAAAAAATATCTGTTCAATACAATTTCAGCAATCATTTCTTTGCCAGTGTAATGCTCAAGGTTCACTGGGGGAGGGCCGATTACATCGGGTGGGGTTTAGGGTACAAATTCGATATTTTTTATGGAAGGAAGACGGTAAAATGAGAAATCGGTATATAAATGGTATGTTCATGCTCCTGATTGCCGCTTTTTTCGCGATGGCCTGCAATAAAAACGGAGGAAAATGTTTTTCCAATTCCGGGGAGGTCATTTTGCAGGAGCGCACAGTTCCCTATTTTGACAGCATCGCGCTGTTTGACAATGTTGATGTGATTCTCACCCAGGATACCATTAACCGGGTTTGGGTGGAGGCCGGGAAGAACATCATCGGCGGAATCACCACGGAAGTGATTGACAATCTATTGATTATCCATAATCAGAACAGTTGCAACTGGTTGCGCAGCTACAATACCCCGATCAATGTTCATATTTCGGTGAAAAACCTCTGGAAAATCCATTACGAGTCTGCCGGAAATATTACCTCCACGAATACGATCCAATCGTGGTATCTCAAGATCGAACTCTGGGGGGGATGCGGGGTCATCGACCTGGATGTGAATGTGAATAATGGTTTTTTTATCCAGCAGATGGGCACCGCGGATCTGGTCCTCCGCGGATTATGCAAGATCAGTTCGGTATATGCCGGTGATTTCGGGAAACTGCAACTCGGAGGTATGAACACCGGGTATAGTTTCGTAAAAAACAATGGTACGAACGACTGTTTTGTCAGAGCTTCAAAGCACCTTGATGCAACCATCGGGTCGATGGGTAACATTTACTATTCAGGAAACCCGGATACACTTACTACCCATATCAACGGATCAGGTGCCGTGATTCCCTACTGAGCTAATAGGCACGGGCAAAGATCACCCGCTCGTGGCTGGGGTTTCCGGTAAGGATACAACGACCATCTTCACGGGGATTATTCAGGGGAATCACCCGGATGGTGGCCTTGGTCAGATTCTTAATCTTTTCTTCTGTTTCGGCAGTACCATCCCAATGTGCAGATATAAACCCACCCTTTTCGATCACTTCTGTAAACTCTTTCCACGTATCGGCACGGAAGGTATTGTTTTCGCGGAAAGCCAGCGCTTTATCATAAAGATTTTTCTGGATATGATCCAGCAGGTGTTCGATCTTGGTATCGATGTCTTTGATTTGCAGCACCTCTTTTTCAAGGGTATCGCGGCGGGCAATCTCCACGGTTCCCTGCTCGATGTCGCGGGGCCCAATGGTAATGCGAACAGGTACTCCCTTAAACTCATATTCTGAAAACTTCCATCCTGGTTTATGGGTATCACGGTCATCATATTTTACCCGGATGCCCTTGCTTTCCAGAGATTTTTTAATCGGCAATACCACTTCAGAAATCATGGCCAGCTGTTCGGCATTTTTAAAAACCGGAACGATGGCTACCTGGTTCGGTGCCAGCCTTGGAGGAATAACCAGTCCGTGGTCATCCGAGTGTGCCATGATCAGGGCGCCCATCAACCGTGTGGAAACTCCCCAGGAGGTGGCCCAAACATACTCCAGCTGATTTTCCCTGCTGAGGAATTTAACATCAAATGCTTTGGCGAAATTCTGTCCCAAAAAATGTGAAGTTCCGCATTGCAGCGCTTTCCCATCCTGCATCAGCGCTTCAATGGCAAAGGTATCGATGGCTCCGGCAAACCTCTCGGCCGGTGATTTTACCCCCCTGAGAACCGGTATGGCCATCCAGTTCTCGGCAAAGTCGGCATACACATTCAGCATTGTATGTGCCTCTTTTAACGCCTCTTCCTGTGTAGCATGGGCAGTATGCCCCTCCTGCCAAAGGAATTCGGCCGTACGAAGGAATAACCGGGTACGCATCTCCCAACGAACAACATTGGCCCATTGATTGATGAGGACCGGCAGGTCGCGGTACGACTGAATCCAGTTTCTATAGGTGTCCCAGATGATGGTTTCCGAAGTGGGGCGGACGATCAACTCCTCCTCCAGCTTGGCATCTTCATCCACGATCACCCCTTTCCCATCCGGAGAGTTTTTCAACCGGTAATGGGTAACCACGGCGCATTCTTTGGCAAAGCCTTCCACATGGCTGGCCTCTTTGCTGAAAAAGGATTTGGGTATGAAAATGGGGAAGTAGGCATTGACGTGACCGGTATCTTTGAACATCTTGTCGAGGGTAGCCTGGATCTTTTCCCAGATCGCGTAACCGTATGGTTTTATCACCATGCATCCCCTTACCGCTGAATTCTCCGCCAGATCGGCTTTAATGACCAGATCATTGTACCATTGTGCATAATTTTCGGCCCGTGTAGGAAAATCTTTTGCCATTTTAAAAGTTTGGTATGAAATTTGTTATTATTCAACTGAAAATATCAGGGACAAAAGTATGAAAAATATCCCGAATATTCAGAAAACAAAGACATCCCCTATCCTGAAAGGAGGAAAGACCATGAAAAAATTAGCCCTTATTGCCGTGATTTTCAGCATGATTTTCACCGCATGTAAAACACAGAAGCAATCGCTCTCCCTGGCCAACGACGATGTGTATTCCACATCCTCTGCACAGCCACAACCATCTTCAACAACATCTGCCTACAGCACTTCATCTGCTCCTCAGGTGATCTCTGCCCCGGATAATTCATCTTCGGTAAAATCCGGCTCCTCGGTTCGCCAGGAAGATCAGAATGATTATTCCTATACAGCACAGATCAACCGTTTCAACAACAAGGATACCACCAAAGGGTACTTTGACCAATCCTTCTCCGATGGCTCCAACAGCGGTTATGTTGATGGCGGATCTGATCCGAATGTTAACATTTACCTTGGAACCGGGTTCGGAGGCGGCTGGGGCGGGTCCTGCTTCTCCATGGGCTGGGGCTGGGGCTGGGGCTATCCCTATTATTATGATCCCTTCTGGTACTCCCCCTGGTATTGGGGCTATCCCTACTATCCCTATTACGGAAGCTACTGGAATGGTTACTGGAACGGGTATTGGGATGGTTACTATGGGTATTCTCCGTACTATGATTATTCATATGGCAACGTCTATTATGGCCCAAGAAGGATGCTTACCTCAAACGATGGAGGTATCAACAACAACAGGAATGCCAGAACAGACATGGATCAAACCCAGCAAGGCGCGATAAGAAACGACAGGAATGTTGAACCGGGACAATTCACCCGTACCGATGCCGCCAAAGTTACTGCCCGGAACCCCGTATCGGCCGACAAGGTTATTCCACCCACCAACCGTGTTCAACAACCAGGTACTGCCCGTACCCAGACCTCCTCTGAACGGTACCAGTACTCTCCCCCAAAGAATGATCGGCAGAATAATTACCAGCGCACCAATACCAATACCCGGGTAACCGCCCCGAAAGAGGTTCCGGCGCCACGTTACTCCAGACCCCAATCCGGTGAACAGATCCAACCTGCCCGCAGAACTACCGAAAGCTATTCGTCGCCGGCTTATCGCCAGGCCAAATCGAGCCAGGAATACATCAATCCACGCGGACAGAACACCACGGTTGACAACGGCAGCAATACCCGTTCAAATACCCGGAACTACGGGGTGCCTGCAACAAATAATAACCGTCAGGCCTCCCCTTCAGGAAATTACCGTAACCCCGGCTCCCAGAACAGGTCAAACAACGGCAATATTGCCCCTTCACGCAACAACAATACTGCCCCGACGCGCAATAACACCTACTCTGCACCTTCACGTTCATCGGGCAGCGGCACCTATACAGCACCTTCACGTCAATCGAACAGCAGTCCAAGTTATTCTGCCCCGGCACGCTCGGGCGGCAGCGGCGGCGGATCTGCTCCTTCCGGTGGCGGTAGCGGTGGCGGTGGAAGACGCAGGTAATTTATACATTTAACCATAATATCATTGGCTATGAAAACACTCGTCCTGATATCATTGATGATCACGGGTATTGCAGGAAACCTGATCGGACAAACATCGGCAGATGCACTCCGTTACTCCCGGATCTTTTATGGTGGAACTGCCCGCTTTACAGGCCTGAGCGGTGCATTTACCGCCGTTGGCGCCGATGCCTCCGTAATGGCCACAAACCCTGCCGGGATCGGTCTGTTCCAGAGCGCTGAAGTAACCCTGACTTTCGCCCCTTCCATCAGCAATTCAACGGCTGACTATAATGGGTCCATTTCCAGCGACTTCCGTGTCAATTTTGGCATGGGAAACCTTGGCGTGATCATCTCAATTAAACCCTATAATAAATACAAGAGCAGCGCTTTACGAAACTTCAACTTCGGAATTGGCTTTAACCGTCAGAGTGATTTCAGTAACCGTACCTATATTTACGGGTTGAATAACACCAGTTCACTCATGACAAGCTACGTCGATAAATTGAATGCCGATCATTATCTGACCCCTTATGATTATCCCTTCGACATCGCGCTGGCCTATGATGCCAACCTGATCGGTTATGACTCACTTTCGGGTAGCTATTACTGCGATGCACCAAACGGAGGAGTGACCCAGAGCAAACTCATCAACACCTCCGGCTCCATCAATGAGCTCGATATCGCATTCGGTGGAAACATCAACGACAAACTCTATTTCGGGCTGACCATTGGCGTACCAACCATCCGCTATTATGAGAGCAGCCAGTACGTGGAAAATAAAGAAAACCCATCGATCCCCAATTTTCTCTCACTCTCATACAACTACGGGTTGCAGACACGTGGAACAGGGGTGAATTTTAAGCTCGGGTTGATTTACCGTCCCCTTCCCTGGTTCAGGGTGGGAGCCAGTATTCACACCCCTACCTGGTACCCCAGCCTGCAGGATGAATGGTTCAGCAATATCCATACAACCTTTACCCGAAGCGACTGGAACTCCTCGCAATATTCCCCGGTGGGAAATTACAATTACCGGCTGATGACCCCGTTCCGGGCCATGGGCGGACTGGCCTTTATCATCGGTCAATATGGACTTTTCAGCGCCGATTATGAATATGTCAATTACGGACAGGCCAGGTTCAGCGCTTCCGACGATTTTTCCACCCTCAACCGGGAGATTCAGAACAAATACCAGTCCTGGGGAAATGTCCGGCTGGGGACGGAGTGGAGAATTCAGAATTTTCGCTTGCGGGGAGGTTTTGCCTATTTCAGCAATCCATATAAGCAAAACATCAATAACAGTGAGCGGTATCAGGCATCAGGTGGTTTCGGATACCGTTCCAAACATTTCTTTGCTGATGTGACGTACGTTTGGAGCCAGATGAAAGAAGATTATTACCTGTACGACCCGGCACTCGTAAACCCTTCTCATAACACCAATACAACCCATACCGTGCTTACCACGGTAGGGATCCGGTTTTAAGGATTGATTTTCCTGAGCCTGTTCAAACCAGCTTTGGCCTTTTGGCTAAGGCTGGTTTTGTATTCCCCGGTCTTGATGGAGAGGCAGACCCGGTAAGAGCTGTCAGCCTGGCTTACCAGACCTGAGTTTTCGTAAATCAGCCCCATCTGGTAAGCCGACGCGGCAGCATAATACCAGGGATCATTTTTCCCCCTTAGAATGGTTTGGCGATAATGATCGAGCGCCTGAGCCGTGTTTCCCTGTTCATGGTATATCCTTGCCAGGCGGTAGGTGTACTCGACCAGATCTTTATGGGTCTTCAGGTATTTTTTCACGGAGTTATCGAGCAACTCCTTCAACGCCAGTTCAAAATACCCCCCATCAAACAGGAGACGGGAGCGCAGCAGGATTACATTGGGCGGGATCCCCTTGCTGGCTTCGAACAGTGCCTGTTTATCCTCATCCACAAAGGAGTTGCCAAACCGAAGGATCATGGTCAAATTGTACCTGTATTTTGCCGAATCTCCCTGCAGCAGAGCGATCCAGGCCAATTTCTGATAGGCTGACCGGATGTAATTCAATCCCTTGAAATGCTGAAGGTAACGGTGGAAACAATCGGCCGAACCCATATCGAGGCGATTCAAACGACAGAGACCCTCCATATAATCCAGATAGCAGAAGGGGAATTGCTGATCATCGAGCGTACGTTGTTGAAGAATTTTCAAAGCCTCATCATTTAACCCATTCTTCATGAGAATACTTGTCCGGCCATAGATCATCAAAGGGCTTTCAGTCAAGTCCTGACCGTAATCGCGGGATTGGATCAGCTGGATGATCGGGAGCGCCGAACGCTTGTTTTTCTGGAGGTTAGCGGCGATGGTTGCAAGGTAAAAAATGGCTTCAGGCTGGAACAACTGTACACTTTCATCTTTGCCGGAATAACTGGCTACCCGGTATATTTCACCAAGCCCATTCTCCATGGAACCCTCGACTCCCATCAGGTTGGCAATCCACCGGTAATTGTCGGGAACGATCCCGGCCGTGACATGTACCACCCCCAGGCCAATTTTATTCGGAAGAAAAGTCGGAAACCGTTCTTCATTCTCGCTGAACAACTGGTATGCCTTGCGGATTTCCAATGCTGCAGCAGTATACTCGCCAAATTTAAGGCGGGCAAAAGCCCATTGCAAATGAACCTCCCCCAAACAAAACCGGTAGAACGGTGAATCCTCCCTTCCATCCTCCAGGAGGTGGATTCGTTTTGACTTCAGGGATTTGAGCTTTTCGAACTCCGCACGATCCTCTCCAATAAAAAGGGTAAGAAAATCAATGTAATTTTCCAGGTAAACCGGTACCAGGTTTGTTGGATTCTGTTGTTTCTCCGATTGCAGTTTTTGCCTCGCTTCTTTAAAACGAAGCAAAATGACGGATCGATAGGCTTGCTGGCAATTTTCGTTAAAGAAATATTGCGAAAAGGAGGAGATGGATAAAAAAAGAAAGGCAACCGCAATCAAAACAGGTTTGAAAAAAGATGCCTTTCGAATGTTATTCCGGGAAATCATCAGTGGATTGCGTTGACGATGCCATCGTCTACCAGGATTCTTCCGCAATATTCACATACAATGATCTTTTTATGCATCCGGATATCCAATTGATGCTGGGGAGGGATCTTGTTAAAGCATCCACCGCATGCGTCACGTTCAATCTGAACAACAGCCAGGCCATTTCTCGCATTTTTACGGATACGGGAATAGGCTGTTAGCAGACGCTCTTCAATCAGGTTCTGATTCTTTTCGGAAGCAGTGATCAGATCATTCTCCTCTTTTTCCGTTTCGGTGGTGATGTCATCCAATTCGTTCTTCTTGATCTCGAGATCATTCTTGCGGTCGGACAATACCTTCTGCTGATGTTCGATCTCCAACTTTTTAACTTCCAAACCAGCCTGGTACTCCTTTATCCGCTTATCGGATAACTGGATTTCGAGGTTTTGATATTCAATTTCCTTGGTCAGCGAATCGTACTCGCGGTTATTGCGAACATTCATCTGCTGTTCTTCATACTTCTTGATCAGGGTATGAGAATCCTTGATGGCATTTTTGCGTTCCGTAATGGATTTTTCCATCCCGAGTGTCTCCTGGATATAATTATCGATACGGGTTTCCAGACCGGCAATTTCATCTTCCAGGTCCTGTACCTCCAAAGGCAGTTCGCCACGGATGATACGAATTTTATCCACCTGTGAATCGATCTGCTGAAGGCTGTACAATGCCATAAGTCTCTTTTCTACAGTAACCTCCCCCTTGATTTCGGCTGTTTCTGGTTTTGGTTTTGAAGTTCCTTTGGCGGCCGTTTTTTTATCTTTGGGTTCCTCCACTTTAACGGCGTCCGTCTCTTTTACGTGAGTTTCCTTGGCTGCCGGTTTCTTGGCAATTTTTGAAGGCTTTGATGTAGCAACTGGCTTGCTTGTTGTTTTTGCCATAGTCTCAATTTTAATAATACTTGACCGGATTGGTATTTATCTCTGAAATAAGGAATGCAAAAGTAGGAAATTTTTCGATAAGCGCAGCATACAGCCATTCTTTTACCCAGTGTTCGCTCTCATAATGACCAATATCGGCCAGGATAAGCTTGTGATCGGCCAAAAAGAAATCGTGGTACTTTAAATCGGCTGTCAGAAAAATATCGGCACCTGAACGTCGTGCTTCCGGAATCAGGAAGGCTCCTGATCCGCTGCAAATGGCAACTTTCTTAATCTTTCCCCCGTACAGTCGGGTATGCCGGATGGAGGAAACCTCCAGGGTCGTTTTCACCAGATCAAGAAAATCTGAACTGTCTGTTTCCCGGGTCAACTCACCAATCAGGCCTGCGCCAAAGGAAGATAGCTTGTTATTAAGGGGGTAAATATCATAGGCTACCTCTTCGTAAGGATGACTGGCGAGCAGTGACCTGATGACTTCGGATTCGAGGCTGGAAGGAAAGACCACCTCTATCCTGAGTTCATTCTCGAAATGTAAGGTATTCTTTTCTCCCACGAATGGATTTGCCTTTTCAGATGCGCGGAAAGTTCCCTTCCCGGCAACATTGAAACTGCAACTGTCGTAATGGCCAATTTTTCCGGCGCCTGCATTAAACATAGCCTGACGCACCTTCTCTGCATATTCCATAGGACAAAAGGTGGTCAGCTTTTCCAGCAAACCTGCTTTGGGGACCATGACAGAGTAACCGGAGATTCCCAATTTGTGAAACAGAAATGCATTCAATCCTTCGCGTGCATTATCCAGGTTGGTATGTATGGCATACACAGCGATGTCATGCAGGAAGGCATTCTTCAGGATCTCGGTTTCAGGCTGGCCGGAAACGAGTTTTTTAATCCCCCGGAACAGAAACGGATGATGTGCAATGATGAAATTGGATTTTCGCCGGATGGCCTCCTCCATAACCGGTACTGTGAGATCGAGGCAAAGCAGTGGGTTGACAGCCTCCCGGTCAGGGTCTCCGGCGAGCAAACCGGCATTGTCGTAATCCTCCTGAAATGAAAGCGGGGCAATGTCTTCCAGAAAACTGCAGATTTCTTTTATGGTCATGGATATCATTCTTTAAACGTGTACAAAGGTAAAATTTTCCAAATCGTTTCTCCCGGATAATTGTTGGTAAATTGTTTAAAAGTTTTCCGGCCAGTCGGTCTGATCAACCGTAAAAATAACAAATTTTGATCGGTAATAATTTGCAAAAAGGGTTCTATGAATTCCTCCGTTGTTTTTGTCATCGATAAAAACCCGATCCATAACAGCCTCATCAAGTATCACCTCAACATAAACCGGTTCAGTAAGGTATACACTTTTCAGTCCTGGTCAGAGTGCCTTTACCGCATGGAAAAAAACCTGATACCTGATTACCTCATCACCGATTACGATGTTGGGGAAATTTCCGGCTTTGATTTACTCAGAAAGGTGCAGGCATTGTCATCATCTGTGCGGGTGATCTTTTTTTCCTCGTACGACGACCCCATCCTTGCCATCCGTTTGCTCGATTCAGGCGCAGCCGATTATATCGTTAAAACCAGCAGGCTGGATATCGGCCTTTCGGAGCTAATCAAGAACGTTACTTTTCTGAATAAAGAAGAACTCTTGATCAGAAAGGGTTAACATTGCATTTCCAATAAATTTGTCAGGGAATAAACCGGAAGAAAATGCTTTCGGGGGTGTATAATTTTTTATAATTTAGACCCTTTATAAAGGCTGATGTTTCTCAAGCTGATATTGTACCCTTTTTCGATCTGTTATGGCCTTACCATGACGGTACGGAACCTGCTTTTTGATTGGGGCATCCTTCATTCCGAGAAATTCGACCGTGCCGTCATATCGATTGGCAATCTTTCGGTTGGTGGTACAGGTAAAACTCCCATGATCGAATACCTGATCCGGCTTTTACAGCCAACCGATCTGTTGGCCACGCTCAGTCGCGGATATGGAAGGAAGAGCGATGGTTTTTTAATCGTTTCCAAAAGAACGAACGTTAAATACAGCGGAGATGAACCTTTACAAATTGCCAAAAAGTTTGAAGAGGTTAAAGTTGCCGTTGATGAAAACCGAAAACGAGGAATCTCACTTTTATTGGAGAAGTATCCCGACCTGAATGTTATCCTGCTTGACGATGCCTTTCAGCATCGCTACGTCAAACCCGGAATATCGTTGCTCCTTACCGATTATCATAACATGTACACCGAGGATCGGGTGATCCCATCGGGAACCCTTCGTGAATTCACGCAAGGAGCTTCCCGGGCTGACCTTATCGTTGTGACCAAGACCCCCAAGCTTTTTTCACCCATCACGCGCCGTAGGATTTTGGAAGATATCGGTCCAAAATCACATCAGCAGGTTGTTTTTTCCTATTTTCAATATGGAGAGTTTCAGCCATTCTTCGAGTCTGCCGATTTTGAGTTGCCCCAAAAATTCAGCACCCTCTTTTTATTTACCGGTATTGCCAACGATTCACCCCTTCAAGAACATCTGGAACGAATGTGCACTGAATTGATTTCAGTCAAATTCCCCGATCATCACCAATATTCCATCAGGGATATGGAGAGCCTTGTGAAAAAATTCAATGACCTTCCTACCCAGAAGAAAATCATGATCACCACGGAGAAAGACAGGATGCGGTTAAAAATTCCTGAACTCAGTAATATCCTGAAAAAACTGCCGTTATTTTACCTCCCTGTACAAATCGAGTTTCATGGCCACGACAAAGAGCTTTTTACCAACTATATTTTAAACTATGTTGCAACGACTAAAAGAAACCGTCGGGTTTCTTAATTCCAAAATTTCTCAAAAACCAGAGATCGGGATTATCCTGGGTACCGGTTTGGGAGAATTGGCAAACGAAATTAATATTCAACATAACATTCCTTATGAATCGATCCCCAATTTTCCGGTCGCCACTGTGGTGGGACATAAGGGGCAATTGATTTTCGGGACCATGAGCGAACGACCCATTGTCGCCATGCAGGGTCGTTTCCATTATTATGAAGGTTACACGATGAAGGATATTGCACTGCCGATACAGGTGATGAAATTTCTCGGGATTGAAACCCTCATCCTCTCCAATGCCAGCGGCGGGATGAACCCCGGTTTTAAGGTGGGCGACATCATGGTGATTGAGGATCACATCAACCTGATGAAAGACAATCCCCTGATCGGAAAAAATGATGATGAGATCGGAATACGTTTCCCTGACATGAGTCAGGCGTACGACAAACATTTGATCGACATGGCATTTGCCATTGCCGACAGGCAAAAAGTCAACTTGCAGCGGGGGGTCTATGCAGCAGTTACCGGTCCTGTATATGAAACTCCTGCCGAATACCGCTACATCCGTACGATCGGCGCCGATGCGGTAGGCATGTCAACTGTTCCCGAAGTGATCGCTGCACGCCACATGGGGCTGCGGTGTTTTGCCATATCCATCATCACCGACCTCGGGGTGGTGGGCAAGATTGTCAAAATCACCCATAAAGATGTCATCGACGCCGCTGGTGCGGTTGAACCCAAGTTGGCCAGGATCATCAAGGAACTGGTAAAGGCCTGTTGATGACCTTCAGTTTCCAGGTTAAGCCGATTTTATACCGGTGGCGCGAAAAGGCAATCATTATCCCTCCTGACGCCATCACTGTTCCTCCTATGATGAGGTTTGTGGGTGTAAATACCTGTTCGTTGTTGGCAAGGGCATTGATTGAAGTGATAAGGATAAACAAGGCGCCTGCCCCGAAGGTATAGCGACCGAATTTCTTCAGAAAATAGTGATCCCGCTCGACGTACAGAATATCTTTCAGGTCTAATTTAAACTGAGCCCCGACCAAAATCGATGAATCATAGATGGCGTTGAGGTTGTCGCGATAAACGAGCCCTTTCCTGGTCTTCAACCTGATAAAATCGTCAAGCCTGTAATAAAACCGCTTTCCATAACCTACCTTTTCAAGCAACAAGGTACTTTGGGCATTCAGGGTGAGGGAGAAGAAAAATAAAAACGCGAAAAGAAGCCACCTCTTCATATCCACAGCCGTTTCTGCGAAAGTACAAAAATTATGGACAGGTTTTTCAGTACCTTTGCCGATCAATGCGATGGTTACTCATCTTCATACTGATCCCCCTGTTTTTTTCGGCGTGCCATTCAGGGCAACCGAAGGAAAAACCTTTGGTTCAACGCAACCCGGTTATAAAACAGAAACCTGCACGAATCGTCAGGTCGAAGTCGATTGTTGCAGAAAAACCGTCGGGTACCCCATCCCTGAAGAAAATGCCCGATATGACTTCAAAACCGGGCAAAAGAAGGATCAGGAAAACTGTTGAACCGCCCCCTGATCTCAATGTCGCCCCTGAAATAAAAATCCTTCAGGATTCCATTCTCCGGCAACGCATCGAATATCTGCGTACCCAACCCGAAGAAATTGACCTGAATGAACCCATTAACCGTGGATTCCTCCATCCCTTCCCGTACGACATCCCTCCTGCTACCCTGATCCTGCGAGGAAGCGACCGGATCCTGAAGATCAATTTTGACAATGATATATTGGATTACACAGACCGCTTTTATACGAATGGCATCCGGATTGATTATACTGCTCCGGTATTTCAGAAAAACCCGTTAAGCAAACTGATGATTCCCTATTGGGCTCCTGCCACGAATTATTATGGCATATCACTGGTTCAGAATATGTACACTCCCTCTACCACCAAGACAGGAGGCATAATGTTTGGCGACAGGCCCTATGCCGCTTACCTTTTTTTCGGGAGCTTTAAAATTACCAATGATCCGCTCCACAGGTTCCGGCAAACCGGAGAGATCGACCTGGGAGTGATTGGTCCGTATTCATTTGGAGACTGGGTTCAAACCGCTTTTCACAAAACTGTTCCTTCCAACAATGAGCCTCTGGGGTGGGAATATCAGGTTCAAAATGATGTGATCCTGAATTATCATCTTTCCTTTGAAAAAGGGATTGTCGCACATAAAGTGGTTGACCTTAACCTTATTTCCGGAAGTTCGCTGGGCACCTTGTACACCAACCTGACCGGTGGATTTCAGTTCCGGACCGGGTGGCTGAACCCCTATTTTGCCAACCTGGGAGTGGCCCGAAAACCCAGGCTTGAACGCTTGCATCTCCGCAAGACACAATTTTTCTTTTTTCTTAAAGGTACAGCCAAACTGGTTGGATACGATGCCACCCTTCAGGGTGGGTTGTTCAACCGGAGCAGTGTGTACACGATTGCATCACATGATATCTCCCGGCTGGTAGTTCAGTCTTCGGCCGGGATCTCTTTTTCCCATGGTGGCATCCGGCTTGATCTCGAACAGTTTGTCTTGAGTCCGGAGTTTGCTGACGGATCCTGGCACAAGTGGGTTCACATAGGACTTTCGTTCTGCCTGTGATTGTTGATAAATAAATCCTGTACAACCGGAAAATCACAGTGGGATTAATCCTATTTTTGAAGCATGGAAGATTTGGAAAAAAATGCAGGTGTGTCGGGAGGGCAGGAACGTTCGGGCTTGATTCAAAACCAGCGGAATACGCGAAAGAAGGGACAGCGGGGCAACCTGAACACCGTGTTCTTCGAGCATGGTAAAATTCCCCCGCAGGCGTTGGATCTGGAAGAGGCAGTGCTTGGTGCCATGATGCTTGAAAATGACCGTCTGGCCGAGGTAATTGAAATTCTGAAACCCGAAGTATTTTACAGGGAACAGCACCAGATTATTTTTTCAGCCATTCAGAGGTTGTTCGGGAATAACCTGCCGGTTGACATCCTCACGGTGTCGGAAGAGCTGCGCCAATCAGGCGAACTGGATGTTGCCGGAGGCCCCTATTACATCACGATGCTGACCAACAGGGTGGCTTCAGCTGCAAACATTGAATTCCACTCCCGCATCATTCTTCAAAAGTTCATTCAACGGGAATTGATAAGGGTCTCTTCGGAAATCATCAAAGATGCTTACGAAGATACCACCGATGTTTTTGACCTTCTCGATAAAGCCGAAACCGGTTTGTTTTCCATCAGCGAAAGCAGCATTGGGAAAAGTTACATGGATATGCAGTCGATCATAAAGGAGGCCATCAGGGAGATTGCTGCAGGAAGGAAGCACGAAGGCCAGCTTCGCGGGGTCGGTTCCGGTTTTACCGAGCTTGACCGCATTACCTCCGGATGGCAAAAATCGGATCTCATCATCCTTGCATCCCGGCCCGGGATGGGAAAAACTGCCCTTGCCCTGACCATGGCAAGAAATGCCGCTGTCGATTTCAAAAAACCGGTCGCCGTTTTTTCGCTTGAAATGTCGGCCATCCAACTGGTCACACGACTCATCTCGAGTGAAACGGAAATTCCCCAGGAGAAGCTGAGAAAAGGAAGCATGGCCGATTTTGAGTGGGAACAACTCAATTCAAAGATAACCTCCCTGATCGATGCCCCGCTTTTCATCGACGATACAGCCGCACTTTCAATTTTCGATCTCCGCGCCAAATGCCGTCGTTTAAAAGCCCGGCACGATGTTCAGCTCATCATCGTCGATTACCTTCAGCTGATGCAGGGAAGCCAGGATGCGCGCGGGAACCGTGAGCAGGAAATAAGCAGCATCTCCCGCGGGTTGAAGAGTTTGTCGAAGGAACTCGCTGTACCGGTCATTGCCCTTTCCCAGCTTAGCCGTGCCCCCGAGAAACGCTCTGCCGCAGCCAAACCCATTCTTTCCGACCTTCGTGAATCAGGATCCATCGAACAGGATGCCGATATGGTTTGCTTCATCTACCGGCCAGAGTATTATAAAATTGATGTCAATGAACAGGGCGATTCCACCTCCGGTATGGCCGAACTCAGCATTGCCAAGAACCGCAATGGCCCCCTTAAAGATGTGAAACTGAATTTCATTGCCAAGTTCGCCAAATTTGCCGATCCTGAAATGGAGTACACACCGGTTCATAATATACCTTCAAACTCGTCGTTTGATGGCACAACGCGTACCCGTACGATCATGTCGAAAATGGATGACGATGAACAGTCTGATGCCCCTTTTTAAACCCCGGTTTTTCCTCCTGCTTTTTCTCACCGTTGTTATTTTCCGTTTTGCCCATGGCGCCTACCTGTTGATCCCCATGGATGAAACGCAGAAAAATCATCTGAAAGCCTATGGAATAGCTTACTGGGTGTTAAAGAAAGAGATCGAGGTCGACTGGTTGCTGAACTACCGGGGAGGGAGTTTTATGTTCCCCTATACCAAATCGCTCGAGGAGGAATGTACCATTCGCGGGGTCAGTTGCCAGGTGATCGCCGATGCTCAATCAACCGCGATTTTACTGGATATTGCCGATCCCCAGACCAACATGGAAAATGTCAAGCTCCATAAAGCGCCTAAAATCGCAGTCTATTCTCCAAAAAACAAACTGCCCTGGGACGATGCAGTTACGCTGGTGCTTTCGTATGCCGAAATACCTTACGACATTGTGTACGATGAAGAACTGATCACGGGTGTTCTTCCACTCTACGACTGGCTGCACCTGCATCATGAAGATTTCACCGGACAATATGGGAAATTCTGGGCCGCCTATAAAAACTTCCCGTGGTACCAGGAAGATGTCAGGCTCAATGAAGAGAGCGCGAAAAAGATGGGGTTTACCAAGGTTTCGCAAATGAAGCTCGCCGTGGCAAAAAAGATTCGTGATTTTGTCGCGGGCGGTGGCTATCTTTTCTCGATGTGTTCAGCGCCCGACAGCTATGATGTCGCCCTGGCAGCCGAAGGGGTGGATATCTGTGATATCATGTTTGATGAGGATCCTCCTGATCCGGATGCCAATGCCAAACTGGATTATACACGTTGCTTCGCCTTTGAAAAATTCAGGGTCAGCAACAATCCCTACGAGTACGAAATCTCGTCCATCGATGTCACGGAAACCCGTCCGCGGAACATCACCAGGGAGACCGACTACTTCACGTTGTTCGAATTCTCGGCCAAGTGGGATCCTGTTCCAAGCATGCTTTGCCAGGATCACGAAAGCCTGATCCACGGATTCATGGGACAAACCACTGCTTTCAATAAAGATTATCTGAAATCGAATGCCCTGATCCTCGGGGAAAGCAAGGCATGGAATGAAGCCCGCTACATACACGGGGATTTCGGCAAGGGAACCTGGACATTCCTTGGCGGACACGATCCTGAAGACTACCAGCACCTGGTAGGCGATCCCCCGACAGATCTGAACCTTCATCCCAACTCACCCGGTTACCGGCTGATCCTCAACAATGTTCTGTTTCCTGCTGCAAAAAAGGAGAAACGAAAGACCTGAAATGAGAAGGTCAGTGCTGGAGGTATTTATTCTTCAATTTCCAGTAGTAAATGGTTCCTTCAAAATCATAGATCACTTTATCTGTACATCCGGGATTGGAGAAGTTAATGGTGCCCGTTTGCACCGGCGCTTCGGGGATTGACAGCGCGATGATTCCACCTCTTATCCAGGGACAAGAAAGGAGATCCTGAAGAGGAGTGCTGATGGTGGTTGAAAAAGTAAAACCCATGGAGGAGACACCCTGACCGGAGCCCTCTATCCGGATCAAAGCTGAATCAGGGTGACTGCTGAAAACGGTCGGATCCAGGTAACAGGTTTGCAGGGCTTGCCACCGGATAACCCGTATGGTGTCCTTGGAGATCAATGCTTCACGGATAGAGTTTACGAATCCCAGTTTCCCATCGGTGGATATCCCGGTATTTAAAATGCTGTCGATACCCGTAATGGAGTGACTATCTTCAGCATACCCCTGGAAGGTAATACCGACGGAGGTTCCGGGTATGAAAAAATTACTGTCGAGGGTCGCCCGGAAACTGCCGTATCTCCTGACACTGTCGTGACCCATCTTTCCGGAAAACTGAAAAACATATTGGTTGGTCAAGTGATCGAACGATAATTCCGCGCTGTCGATGACGGCATGATGGGTTTGCTGAAGGACAGAGTCGGTAACTGCCCTCACCAGCATGTTAAAAACATAGATGAACGGTCGGTTGGAAAGAATGACATCGTTCGCGGCATTGAAACTTGGCTTGAGATCCACCGATGAATTTTTCTTGCAACCTGTCATGGTAAACATGAGCAGAGATATAACAATTACCGTGAACCACACTTTCAATTTACCCATGAATGATCAGTTTTTCTTTATGCGGTCATATACCTCGAAGGAGTATGTAAAATCATTGTTATCACTTTCCGGAAAATCCTCTCTCGAAAGTAACCTCCATTCCGAAAAATCGATTTCCGGGAAAAACACATCGCCATCAAACGGTTTATGAACGCGTGTAAGGTACAAACGATCGGTGAAGGGTAAAAATTGTTTGTACACGGAGGCGCCGCCAATGATAAAATTCTCCTCTTCCTTCGGGCACAACGCGATGGCTTCATGCATGGAATAAGCCATGTCACATCCCCCGATCCTTTCACCCGGAATATCGGTGATCACGACATTTCGCCGGTTCGGCAGGGGTCGTCGAGGAAGCGATTCGAAGGTGCGTTTTCCCATGACAACGGTTCTCCCTGTAGTGATCCGCTTGAAAAGTTTCATGTCTTCGGAAATGTGCCAGAGAAGGTCATTGTTTTTTCCAATGGCATAATTCTCTGCGATGGCAACAATAATGGAAATCATGGATCGGGTATTAAATGGCAATATCTCCTTTGATATGTGCATGTGATTGGTAACCGGTCAGCTGGAAATCATCAAATTTGAAACCGAAGATCGATCCTGCTTCAGGATTGAGGGTCATTTTGGGGAGGGGATAAGGTTCCCTCGTCAGCTGTAACTTTACCTGGTCAAGATGGTTCAGGTAGATGTGTGCATCACCAAGGGTATGCACAAATTCGCCGGGTTTCAACCCGGTGGCCTGTGCCATCATCAACGTCAACAGAGCGTAGGAGGCAATATTGAAAGGAACTCCTATGAAAATGTCGCAGCTACGCTGGTACATCTGGCACGAGAGCTCTCCATTGGCCACATAAAACTGAAAAAGCAGGTGACAGGGAGGCAGTGCCATTTTCTCCAATTCACCCACGTTCCAGGCGCTCACGATGTGCCGGCGGGAATCCGGATTTTTTTGAATCGATTCCACCACCCGGCTGATCTGGTCGACGGATGTCCCGTCGGATTTCGGCCAGCTCCGCCATTGATATCCATACACGGGGCCAAGCTCCCCGTTGGGATCGGCCCATTCGTTCCAGATCGTCACCCTGTTATCGTTAAGATACCTGGTGTTGGTATTGCCTTGCAGAAACCATAGCAGTTCGTGGATGATTGACCTCAGGTGAAGCTTTTTCGTGGTCATCAGCGGGAATCCCTGACGCAGATCAAACCTCATCTGGTACCCGAAAACACTGATCGTACCTGTACCTGTCCGGTCTTTTTTTTCTATCCCGTTTTTTAAGACGAAATCCAAAAGGTCAAGATACTGTTTCATAACAAAATTCCTGCAAGGGTTGCTGATATATAGGAGGCCATTGTTCCGCATATCATGGCCTTGATGCCAAGTCGCGACAGGTCTCTTCGTCGATCGGGCGCCAGTTCTCCAATTCCCCCTACCTGAATGGCCACCGAGCTGAAGTTGGCAAAACCACAAAGGGCAAAACTGGCAATGACAACCGCCTTTGGCGACAACGCGTTGGCTGCAATCATCGGGGAGAGGTCGGAGTAGGCAACAAATTCGTTGATGACCAGTTTGGTTCCCATCAGTGCTCCAACGGTATGTGCTTCTGCCCAGGGGACACCCATTGCCCAGGCAAAAATGGAAAAGAAGGCGCCAAGGATATCTTTCAGGCGGATGTTGTTGATATCAAGCCCGATCCCGCTCAATGAAAGATGGGTATAAGAGAGCATGTGACCCATCCAGCCCAGGAGCGCATCGACCAGCGCCACCAGGGCGATCACGCCGACCAGCATGGCAATGACGTTAATGCTGACGCGCATGCCGTCGCTGGCGCCATGGGATATGGCATCCATCAGGTTGGCATGGCTCTTTTTCACCTCCAGTTTCACCTTCCCTTTGGTCTCTGATTCTTCGGTCTCAGGCCATACGATCTTGGCAATGACAAGGGCCCCGGGTGCAGCCATCAGGCTGGCAGCCAGCAAATAGGAAGCAGGTACCCCCATCGAAATATAAACCGCCATGACACCACCGGCAATGCAGGCCATGCTCCCGCTCATGGAAGCGAGCAGCTCCGACATGGTCATACCGGAAATATATGGGCGAATAAGGATCTGAGCTTCCACCTGTCCGACAAAAGCGCTGGCAACATTGGATAAAGCTTCACTCCCGCTCACCTGCATCACCCAGTTTACAGCGCGTGCAAGAACAGCGATGATTCGTTGCAGAAGGCCGATATGATAACCAATGGCAACCAGAACACAAACAAAAATGATGGTCGGCACCAGTGTAAACACAAAGATAAAACTGTTTCCAGGTCCGAAAATATTATCCAACAACGACTTGTTCACCAACAGGCCAAAACAGAACCTGGCGCCCTCCATTGAATATTCAAGCAATTTCGTAATTCCAAATCCCAACTTTGCAAATATGATCTGTCCCAGGGGAACTTTCAGAATAAACAAAGCCAATCCCAGTTGTAAGAGCATCCCGCTGATGACCAGCCTGTAGTTGATGGCCTTACGATTATTGGACATCAGAAAGGCGATGCCAAAAATCAGCACCAACCCGATTATTCCGGTAAATCTTTCCATAATTGATCCGATCGTATTAAAAAGTAGAAAACTGGGAGGTCAGTTAAATTTTCATTTTTTTTCTCTCTTCCGCCTGTTGATTTCGTCCCTTATCCGGGAAGCTTTTTCATATTCCTCTTTTTCCACAGCCGACTGAAGCAGTTCTTTCAGTTCCGTCAACGAATAATCGGTGTAAGATTCCTGCTCCACCTCCTGTATTTCCTCTTTTGCATCCTCCGGCTTCGACAGTTCAGCCTCCTCCTCCATCAGGATACCAGCGGCGACCATGATGCTTTCATAGGTATATATGGGACAGTTAAAACGCAATGCCAGGGCAATGGCATCAGAGGTACGTGAATCCACTTCATGTTTCGATTTTCCATCGGTACAAACCAATTTGGAAAAGAAAACACCTTCACTGAATTTATTGACCACCACCTCCGTTATCTCAATTCCATAAACACCCGCGAATGCTTTGAACAGGTCGTGGGTCAATGGACGGGGTGTTTTGATCTTTTCCAGTTCAATGGCAATGGCCTGTGCTTCAAAACCGCCGATGATGATCGGAAGCCGGCGGCTACCCTCGCGTTCACCAAGAATCAGGGCATATGCTCCACTCTGCGACTGGCTGTATGACATACCGATGATATCCAACCTGATTTTGTCCATCTTCTGCCCTGAAATTATCGTAATACAAACCTACGGGTATTTTACCTAACGAGCAAAACATGTGTAAAAATTCTATGTTTTGTTGAAATTATTTCTATTTTTGTCAACAGTCAACAAATATAAAAAGGACAATATGAAAAGAACCATCACGATTCTCACGGTGTTGTTTTTGCCAATTCTGACGATGGCGAGCGAAGCAGATCTTGTCATTCCTGAAGGGATCAGGGATCAATCATTGTTATACTGGGGATTCTTGATCACGCTGGCTGGTCTCATGTTCGGATTGTTCCAGTTTCTTAAAGTCAAAAAAATTGGAGCGCATAAATCCATGCTCGATGTTGCTCAGGTAATTTTCGAAACTGCCAAGACCTATCTCATTCAGCAAGGCAAGTTTTTGGTGATCCTGTTTATTTTCATCGGTGCTGCCGTAGCATTTTATTTCGGATGGCTCTCGGATGCCAACTTTGGAATTGGCGGGGTATTGATGATCCTCGGGTGGACTGTTATCGGAATCCTGGGATCCTACGGTGTGGCATGGTTTGGGATCAGGATGAACACGCTGGCCAATGCCCGGATGGCATTCGCTTCGCTGGAAAGAAAACCGATCAAGCTTCTGAATATTCCGCTCAACGCGGGGATGAGTATCGGCGTCGTCCTGATCTCCCTCGAGCTGATCATGATGCTGATCATTTTAATGTTTGTACCCGGGGAATATGCCGGGGCAAGTTTTATCGGGTTTGCCATCGGTGAATCGCTGGGTGCATCGGCATTGAGAATTGCCGGCGGGATTTTTACGAAAATCGCGGATATTGGCTCAGACCTGATGAAGGTCATCTTTAAAATCGGTGAAGATGACCCGA
>Ga0247841_10004034_pt1 | contig 25944 bp, 19 predicted proteins | sample LaCruzMarch2015__2_FD_192410 | JGI IMG/M metagenome (GOLD analysis project Ga0247841, IMG submission 192410) | Freshwater microbial communities from meromictic Lake La Cruz, Castile-La Mancha, Spain - LaCruzMarch2015_18m | ecosystem: Environmental > Aquatic > Freshwater > Lake | place: Spain... | reverse complement strand
CTCAACAACAAACCTCACAACAACATCAGGTGGTACACTCGATATGTCTACATATGCTCTCACTGTTACTACTCCAACAAATGGGGGAACATTAAAAACCCAAAATACATCTGCCACACCAATTTCTGCAAGCAAAACTTGGGCAGGGACAGTCAATTACAACGCTGCCACTGGCAGTCAAACAATTGTTGCAGGGACTTACACTACTTTAACTCTGGGAAATACAAGTGGAACAGATACTGCTGGAGCTGCCATAACTACTACGACTCTAATAACAACTGCTTCAGGAATATTAAATATGGGAACATATGATCTTACCGCAACTAATATCACCAATGGAGGAACAATTAGAACCCAGAGTACATCTGCTACTCCACTTCCTACTGGTAAGACTTGGGGAGGGACAATCACATATGATGCAACGACAGGAGGGCAGACTATAGTGGCTGCGACAAGTTACAATAACTTAACTTTAGGTAATACAAGTGGAACTCAAACTTTAGGTGGTGCGATAACAATCGCTTCAAGTGGAACACTTGCTGTATCTGCCGGTACATTTGATCCACTTGCATATCTTGTCACTGGAAGTGGTTCAAATACATTAACTGTTGCGAGCGGAGCAACACTTAGAATCGGAGCTGGAACTTTTGCCGAAAATTTCTCAGCAGGATTTACAACAAAAACTTTTTCATCTGGTTCGATCGTAGATTATAACTCAAATGGGTCACAAACGATTCTCAATACTACATATTCCAATTTGAAAACTTCGACAGGTGGTACAAAAACATTGGCAGGTGAGACAACTGTTTCAGGGGTTATGACAATTGGAGTTGGAAGTACTTTAGCACAAAGTTCCTATGGTCTTATTCTTTCTGGAACAACAGGAACTCCATTTGTAGTTACTGGTACACTTCAAGGAGATACAGGAACGGTTACATTTACTGGAAATAATACAGGTGGAAATACGACTATCCCGGCTGGTGGTTATAACAATATATTAATTAACAATAGTTCTGAAATATACGTTTTGGGTGGTAATACTACTGCTAATGCAACTGGAACGTTGACAATTACAGCCGGAACATTTGATACAGATTCATCAAATAACCGTTTCTTAATAATAGGGAAAATATCAATAGCTGATTCTTCGTCTGCGATACTTAATGCAAATAGTTCATCGTTAATTTTAAATGGAATCTCAGGAACATTATTAACTAGAGGATTAAATGGGGTATTTAATGCAGGTGGTTCGACTGTTACGATGAACGGGTCAGGAAATGTAACAGTAAATTCTGGTGATTTTACTGGATCAAATAAATTATATGCAATAGCAACAATAAACGTATCAACTTACACGAGAACACTAGGAGGTGATTTGGAATTAGACCCATCTCAAACTCTTGCACTGGCAGCTGGAACTTTTGATACGGATTCATCTAATAATTATTCTTTAACTGCGGGGAAAATTAGTATTGCAAACTCTGCCACTGCAATTTTCAATGCAAATAATTCATCAATATATCTTAACGCAACTTCTGGTTCACTATTTTCTCGAGGGTCGGCGGGGGTCTTCAATGCTGGTGGATCAACCTTAATAATGAATCCTAATGAGTCTGTCACTTTATTTACAACAGCTGTTCCGACAGTCTACAATCTTACCCTTTCTCCTGTATTAACCACGGATAGGACATATACTTTTGGATTAGGAACAACAATTAATGGTAATCTCTTGATTAATCCTTCCGGTTCAGCAAACAGATTGACTGTTACTGCCTCAAGTACAATTACAACAGCTACAACAAAAACTACAATCGTTCAAGGCAGTGGTAGTGCTTCTTCTACCTTAAGTATGGGGGCCTATGGACTTTCCACTGGCTTCCTTGATATTGAATCAGGAGGTACACTCTCATCTACATCAGGAACTCTTACTCTCACCGGCACAACAGGCACACTTATGACTCGAGCAGGTACTGGTGTATATACAAGTGGGACTTCAGTAGTCACAATAAATGGTGCTGGAAGTAATGTAATTAATTCAGGAACATTCACAGGCTCGAATAAATTATATTCTCTTACTCTTAATGCATCAGGATATACTAAAACTCTTGGAACTGATCTTGAACTTGATCCTGCAGGAACATTGACGGTAACAGCTGGAACATTTGATACGAGTTCATCAGGAAATTATGCACTATCAATAGGGAAAATTTTTATTGCTGGTACGGCTTCGGCAATTTTTAATGCGAATAATTCAAATATAACTTTGAATGGGACTTCCGGAACGTTATTTACATTTAATTCGGGGGCAGTTTTTAATGGAGGGACTTCTACTTTAATAATGAATCCAGATGCGGCTGTTACTTTGTTTAGTAACAGTGGTATATCAATTAATAATCTAACCTTATCACCAACCCTTACTACTAACCGTACCTATACTTATAGTTATTCACCTACTATAAATGGTAATCTTCTGATTAATCCTTCAGGCTCCGCCAATATATTAACAGTCAATACGACGGTAAATCTTAGTATCCCAGCTACAAAAACCACAACTATTCAAGGAAGTGGAAGCGCTTCGGTAATCCTTAATAGAAGTACATACACACTTTCAACTGGATTTTTGGATATTGAATCTGGTGGAACACTCTCCGCAACTTCAGGTGCTCTTACTCTTACCGGCACAACAGGCACACTTATGACTCGAGCAGGTACTGGTGTATATACAAGTGGGACTTCAGTAGTCACAATAAATGGTGCTGGAAGTAATGTAATTAATTCAGGAACATTCACAGGCTCGAATAAATTATATTCTCTTACTCTTAATGCTTCAGGATATACGAAAACTCTTGGAGCTGATCTTGAGCTTGACCCAGCGGGGACACTAACTGTCACTGCTGGAACATTTGATACAAGCTCTTCGGGGAATTACGCGTTGACAGCGGGAAAAATATCAATTGCCTCTTCTCAGACGTTTAATGCAAATAATTCGACAATAACTCTTAATGCAACTTCGGGAATACTATTTACAAAAAATGGAACATTTAATGCGGGTGGTTCAACTTTTAACATTTCAGGTAACAGCGATGCGACAATCAATAGTGGCTCACCGACATTTTATAATTTAACTTCTTCTGGTACAGGAACGAAAACTCTCGGTGCGGCAATTACTCTTGCCTCTAGTGGTACCCTAAATGTTTCAGCTGGAACATTCGACCCAACAACTTATCTTGTCACAGGAAGTGGAACAAATACATTAACTGTGGCAAATGGTGCAACCTTACGCGTTGGAGCATCAACCTTTGCTGGAAATTATTCGGTTGGATTTACGACAAAGACTTTTGCTACGGGCTCGACTGTTGATTATTTCTCAAGTGGAGCACAAACAATCGATAACACTCCATCTTACTCGAATCTTTCAACTTCAACTGGTGGCACAAAAAGTTTAGGTGGAAATACAACAGCAACAGGAGCAGTGACGATTAATATTGATTCCACATTAGATACAACAACCGCAAATAATTATACATTGAATGCTGGTTCCCTCACCATAAATGGTGGGACATTTCAGCCCCAGGCTTCAACTGTAAATCTCACAGGAACTGGAACAGTATTCAACTATACTTCCGGAACTATCACACCAGCGACTTCGACGTTTAAAATAATAGATACATCATCGACCGGAAAAACGTTTGCTGGTGGGGGGCAGACATACAATAATATTTGGTTTACGGGAACAGGAACAGGAGAATATACAATAACTGGTTCAAATACTTTTAACGATTTTAAAATTGATACTCCTCCTCATACAGTTAACTTTACAAATGGAACGACAACAACAGTTTATACTTTAACTGCTTCTGGAATCGAAGGAAATTTAAATACATTACGAAGTTCTACTTCAGGGGCACCATGGACAATAGTTGGAGATGGAGCAAATGTTTTAAATTATGTTGCTATAGCAGATAGTACTGTAAGTGGAAGTGGTACGTTTCAAGCATTGAGTAGTCAAGATTTAGGGATGAACTATGGATGGATATTTGGTGAAACAGCAAGAGGAGGAGGTCGAAGTGGTAGTGGAAGTAATGGAAATATTGATACAGATGTGACTCCAGATACAGGTCAAGATGATGGAACAGATCAAGATGGTGGAACAGGTGGAATAGTCTTGCCAATTTGTAGTGATACCACTGATAATGATTCTGATACTTATACAGATACAAACGATTCCAATTGTCACTTAGATGGTGATTTACAAAAAGAGTATGTTCCGACGTGGGAATCAGAAACGATTTCCCCAGTTTCAAATACTGGTGGTGGACAAGGAGATACTGATGGTGATTTAGGATATATTTTAAATAAAATATATGTAATTCTCAATTTTCCTAATTTTGAAATACCAAAATTTTCTATACTTGGAATGGCAATTAACGCATTATTAAATATTTAATTTTATGATTATTTTAAAAAAAAACAAATTTTTCAATTTAACTATTATATTTTTCGTAATTATTGCAGTATTATTTGGTGTATTTATTTATTTTAAATTGAATAAAATCAAAATTACTGAAAATTCAATTCCAAAAATAAGTGAGGAAGAAAAAATGACCTTGATTGCAAAAGTTTCTCAGCTTTACCTTTTCCCTGAGGGAGAAGTTCCAACGATAGCAACTGTTTCAGATCCAAAGTTACTTGGTGACAAAGATTTTTTTACTAAAGCAGAGAAAGGCGACAATGTCTTTTTTTTCAAAAATGCTGGCAAGGCAATTCTTTACCGCCCAACTATAGATAAAATAATAGAAATAGCCCCAATAAAGAAATAAAAATCATATTATGATTTTTATCCAAAGTTCAATAAAAAATACCCTGATTTTGTCAGGGCATTTTTTATTTATATACTTTTGGCGATTCTTGCAAATGTTTCAGGATTGTTTTGTGCCAAGTCAGATAGAATCTTGCGGTCTACTAGGATATTTTTCTTTTTCATTCCATCAATTAATTTACTATATGAAATTCCAAGTGGTCGGACAGCGGCATTGATGCGGGTTGCCCAGAGACTTCTTGCATCTGCCTTCTTATCTTTACGATGAGCAAACGAATAATTACCAGCGTGTCTTAATGCATCTTTGGCTTCGATTAACTTTGTACTTCGTCCAAAACGGAATCCTTTTGTTTGGGCAAGGATATTTTTGCGACGCTTATGTTTGTTTACTCCTCTTTTTACTCTTGTCATGTGATTGATTTTTAAGGAATGGAGTGACTATAAAAATCATCACCCCCTCACTAAATTATTTATTAATTAATAATATTTATAAACATAATATTCATTATTTTAACCCAGCATCTCATTATAGTTTAATCAATAATTTAGTGGTGGGGTCTCTAAAAATATATTTCGCTTCGCTACATTATTTTTGGGATTTATACTTTTGAAGTTGCTAAATATGTGCGACGGTTTTTATTTGAAATTGAAAAATTGTTCATCTTTTTTCCGCTTAGTTGTTTGGTTCGTGATTGCTTTGCATTAAAATGATTGAACCCAGGTGCACGTGATAGGATCTTACCCCTTTTAGTAATTTTCAAACGCTTGGTTAATGATTTGTTTGTTTTGATTGACATATTTTTTAAACTTTGGGAGCTATTGCTCCTTTATCTTTTTCTAATGTAATTGTTGGACCTTTGGGACCCTTCTTATAACTCTCTGCGACTTTATAATTCTCTGTAATAAGGTGAAGTACACGATCTAAACGCTCTCGGAGGAATGAATCTGGCATATATTTGGAACGGCCCGATAAAAATAATTCTACTTTTATTCTATGCCCTTCTTTTAGCCATTCCGAGGCTTTTCTGGCTTTCAAAGCAAGATCATTTTCGCCAGTACCAATCTTTATTTGAATAGCTTTGGTTTCTGTAGTTTTTGCTCCAGCTTTAGCTTTCTTTAATTTCTTATTTTGTTCGTATTTGTACTTGCCATATTCGGCTATTTTTACTATTGGAGGCAAAGTATTGGGTGAAATTTCAATCAAATCAAGTCCTTGCTCGTCGGCCATTCTTTGGGCTTCCTTAATATTCAAAACACCAAGATTAACTCCCTCGCTTGAGATTACGCGAACCTCGCTTGTCCGTATTTGATTGTTTATTCTTTCTCTCAATTTTGTGTCCGATAGAAATAAATAGATTACCTACCTAGTCCAGATATTAGCATATATGTGTTATCTAGGCAAGTAGGGTATGGGTTTCCTTGAAAAGTTGCTCAATTCTCTCTTCAGTTTTAGCTTCCCCAAAAAGTCTTATTATTGGCTCAGTATTTGATGGTCTTAAGTGTATCCAAGAACTATCCGAGAAATCAAAACGAATACCATCCTGTTCGTCCATATCAGCATCTTTAAAGCCCAATTTTAATTTAGAATATATTTGATTTAGATTATCACCTGCTGGCCATTTTTCTTTTTTAATAAAATACTTTGGTACCTCATCTAATAATTCGCTAATTTTTTTGTTTCTTTCGGCCATTAATTCAAGGATAAGAGCAAGCCCAGTGAAACTATCTCGGCAAAAGTTTATTTTAGGATAAATTATTCCACCATTACCTTCACCCCCAATAATGGCGTCATGGGCAATAATTCCTTCGGAGACAAAACCTTCCCCGATTTTAGTTCTGAAACATTTTCCTCCATACTTTTTGGCAATATCTTCTCCTCGAGCAGATGTCGAAAGGTTAAGGACAATATTTCTGTCGTGATTTTTTGACATGATATTTTCAATAGCCAGAGCGATAGAACATTCCTCAGAGACAATTTCACCTTTTTCATTTACGATTACAAGCCGATCGGCATCAGGATCATGAACGAATCCGACATCAACATTTGATTGTTTAACCAATTCCTCAATTTCAAGTAGATTTTCACGGAGAGGTTCAGGTTTGTGATTGAATTTACCATTTGGAACGTCATTTACAGGGATTAATTCAACCCCCATTTTTTCAAATAAATATGGGTCAAGTACGCAAGCAGAAGCATTGATCATATCAGATACAACTTTAAATTTTTTACTTTTAATTAATTCTAAATTAATATTGGCGCATATTTGATCGGCATGTTCATGGGGAAAATTTTTGTTTATAATAATATTTAATTTATTTATTACAGGTTGAGAGGGATTTATTTTTTCTTCCTCATATAATTTATTAATTTTGTCTACTTCTTCATCGATTGTAAAGAATACATTCTTATTTAAGAATTTCATCCCATTATATTCAATAGGATTATGACTAGCTGTAATAATCACAGCTCCATCATAGTTATATTTTCGAGCAGTAAAGAAAAAAGTTGGCGTTGGCATGATATCTCCATCTATCACTTGGACACCCATATTTTGGAGTTCTCTAGCCACGATGTCTTTTATAATTGGTCCCGTTTCTCGTCCATCTCGGCCAATAACAATAATTGGATTTTCTTTATTGGTATCCTCTTTAGTAAATCGTGCATAAGCTCTCGCATAATTTGCAACTATTTCTTCATTTAAACTATCTCCCCATATTCCACGGTAACCTGTTGCATTAAGTGTTCTTTTATTCATGAAGCCATTTTATCACAAAAAAATACTATACCAAACAACCTTAAAATGTTTGAGGTGAAATAGTTTTATAGTATAATTAAATTATGACAACATATTTAATAATAGGTTTAATAATTGCGTTTTTTATAATTATTGGGTTGAAAGTAGTGAATCAATACGAAAGGGGAGTAATACTTACATTTGGGAAGTATACGAGTACTCGGGATCCGGGGCTAACTTGGGTCTTTCCGGGGGTTCAAAGCATGATTAAAGTCGATTTACGTATAACGACGACTGACATTCCCCAGCAAGAAGTCATTACAAAAGATAATGTGCCTGTTGGAATAAATGCCGTTGTGTATTTTCAGGTTCAGTCGGCCGAAAAAGCAATTTTGAATATTAAAGATTATACATTGGCTGTCTCTCAATATGCTCAAGCGGCACTTCGTGATGTTATCGGAGGAATTGAACTTGACCCACTACTTTCTGAGCGAGAGAAAATTTCTGAGGAGATACAAAAGATTGTAGTACAAGCGACTGAGTCATGGGGGATTTCTGTAACAGATATAAAAATTCAAGATATAGAACTTCCCGCCGATATGAAAAGAGTTATGGCCAAACAAGCCGAGTCTGAACGAGAACGTAGAGCCATAGTTATCCGGGCTCAAGGTGAATTTGAAGCGTCAAAAAGATTGGCCGAAGCCGCAGGAGTATTAACTGGGACCCCGGGTGGAATTTCAATGCGAACTCTCCAAACAATAGAGAAAATCAATCCAGATCCTTCTAAGACTGTTATCTTCGCGCTTCCTGTAGAATTTTTCGAAGGGATAAAGAGTTTGTCCTCTTACTTAGATAAAAAATAAAATATTATTTGATTTCTTTTAAAAACCCTTCAATGAGAGTTATTGTCTCTTCGGTTTTCTGAAATACTGATTTCCAAATAACGACGATGTCGGCATCGTTGAAAATTGAACTTTGAACTTCTCGGAGAGTATCGCCCCCTGCGATCGATATCATTATATTGTTGTAATTCCCTTTTATCCTTCTTATCTCATGTAAGGGGATTTGTTTTTCTCTGTTAAATTTTTCTTCATCTACTCCTCGGTGAATAATGACAACCGCTGGAGGTTTTTTAAGAGAGCGCAAAATCGATAAAGGGAATTCGACATTCATCATATCAATCATTGCATCCATACCGAATTCTTCACATTTACCAATGAATGAATTAAGAGTTTCTGTTGGGGCAGTACCGAGAGCAATGGCGGCATTTGCTCCACCTCGATAGGCGATTTCAACTTCAGTTTCACCTCGATCCATTGTTTTTAAATCAGCGACAACATATGGAAATATTTCTGACTGATTTTTTGTTTGTTTAGTTTTATCAAACTCAAACTGGTTAACTCCTAACATTAAATTTAATATAGGAAAAGAGGGCGCATTTGTTCTGAGAATTTGAGGTAAACCGTACAAATGTTCTACATACCATTGCTTTACTTGTTTTATACCTTCTTCCCCGTATCTTTTAATAAATGGAGTGCCAGCTTCAATGATAATACGATTATTTTTAGGCAGACTGAAAATAATCTCACGCGCATCTTCCATCGTACTATTTAATGCGACCTGCAGATAATGTTTTTTGGGATTTAGCCTGTTGGAACTTATATTTTTCATATCTTTAATCATTATACTAAATTATTAATTATTTTGATAATGGAAATTTGTTGAACAGTTTATAACATTTAGTGTTATTTGAATAATCTACGAGGGAAAAGATTAGGATATGTTATAATTAGCATTAATTATCAATAAGTAATAAATTAAAATATTTTAGTATTAATATAAAGTAAGAAATAGATCGCAACGATGATTATATTTAGATAACGGCAGTATTAAGATGCAAAGAATATTTTAGTAAAAAATTATAAATATGAAAAAATTTAAATTATTCAAACTAAATTTAATAACAATATTATTTTTATCTTTTTTGGCATTTCCTTTTATATCAAATGCTGCTGTAGTATTATCGGATGATTTCACGGGAACGACGATTGATACGAATAAATGGATCGAGGCTGATTCTGCCGGAGGGGGAAGTGGTGGAACAGTTGGTAATGTCCAACAAAATAATTCATTAACCATGGTCGGAAGTGGAGCATGGGGGGTAAACGGTCTTCGGTCAGTCAATACATTCAATCGAGCAACAGGAGATTTAACAATTGAAGGTGATTGGACAATAAATACAAGTTGCTCAGCAGATTCTAAATCATCGGTGGCTGTTATGTATGGAACCTGGGTATCATCTATACCAGGGAATGGAGCGACAATAGCTCTTCTTTCTTTTGGTACAACTTTTAAATTATGGAATGGTACTACTCAGGTTGCCGTTACAGGAGTTACTTGTCAGGTTGGTACACCAATTCACTTTAAATTGATTATAAGACAAGCAGGTGGCGCAGATGTTTACCTCAATAATAGTGTGACAGCTAACGGTTCTTTAAGTGTGGCTCAAGCCCCAAATACTTACAACAATAATAATATAATACTACAACAATATAGTAACTTGGTTAACTCTTCTATCGGGATTGATAACATTGTAGTTACAACAAGCGATGCTCCAAGTGCTCCAACTAACCTGACACTCATCCCTTCTTCGGGGGAAATGATTTTAAGCTGGACTGCTCCATCTAGTATTGGCTCTGCTATAACTGATTATTTAATTGAATATAAACTTTCTTCTGATTCAACTTGGACAACTTTTTCTCATTCGGCATCTACAGCTGTGACCACAACAATCAATGGATTAACAAACGATGAGAGTTATGATTTTCGAGTATCGGCAATAAATGGAATTGGAACGGGTACTTCAGTTCCAGGAACGGCAACTCCCTCTTTAACAGTTCCTTATACTCCGACTAGTTTAACAGCTAGTTTTGGACCTAATACTCATATAAATCTTTCTTGGATAGCTCCGGTTACAGATGGGGGCTCAGTTATTACTGACTATTTGATTCAATACAAATTAAATTCAGAACCAACGACCTGGACAACTTTTGTCGACGGAGTATCGACAGCGACAAGTGCGGTAGTTACCGGATTGTTGGATGGTTCGACTTATGATTTTAAAGTTTCGGCTATAAATTCGATTGGCACCGGTACTGCCTCATCTTCTGTTTCAAAAAGGGCCGGGGCTTATTTGCTCTATGACGATTTCACTGGGACTAATATCGATACTGACAAATGGACAGAATATGATTCAACTGCAGGTGGAGCAGGTGGAACAGCAGGTAGGGTTCAGCAGAATGGCTCACTGAGTTTGGTTGGTTCAACAGCTTGGAACACAAATGCTTTAAAATCAGTTCAGACATTTGCAAGAAATTTAGGCAATATTATTATTGAAGCGGATTGGACAGTAAATAATTGTTCTGCTGTAACCGGGGTAGGAGGTATTTCATACGGTAATTGGGTAACAAATGGCACCATGGTAAATAGTACGATTCTTTTTCAGTTTAATAATGGAGTTTATAAATTGTTTTATTGGCCTTCAGGCATTTCTTCCGCTGTTTCTTGCACTAATGGTGTTCCGACTCACGTAAAAATAGTAATAAAACAAGCGGGGGGAGTTGATGTATTTCTAAATGGGAATGTTACTCCTACTCTTTCTGCAAATGTAGGCAATACACCAGCTACTTGGACAAATCAAACAATATCTTTACAACAATACGATGCATCGAATTCATTTTTTGATAATTTTATTGTTTACAATACTGGATTTACTACTCCTGGTATTCCTACAAATTTAACTGCAACCCCAAGAGATAGTCAAGTAGAATTAAGTTGGACAACACCTTTAAATGGTGGAAGCGATATAACGGATTACATGGTTGAATATAAACTTTCTGCTGATCCAACTTGGACAACTTTTCCTCACGAGGCATCTGTTTCCACAACGTCATTTGTTACTGGATTGATAAATGGTTCAAGTTATGATTTTAGGGTTTCCGCAGTAAATATTAATGGACCGGGAACTGCTTCAAGTATTACAACAACTTCTCCTGTCGAAAGTACTCCGTCGGCCCCACAAAATTTCGCAGTTAATATTACAACAAGTAGTCAGGCCGATTTATCATGGGGTGCACCGGTTTCAAATGGTGGTTCGGTTATAATTGATTATGTTATCAAATATAAATTAACTTCAGAGCCAACAACTTGGACAACCTTTGTAGATGGAGTATCGACAGTAACGGGGGTAAATGTTACTGGGCTTACAGATGGTTTAAGTTATGATTTTAAAATTTCTGCTTCAAATATTAATGGTGAAGGTACGACTTCATCAGTTATTACTAAGGCTGTTGCCAGTCCTAACCAAGCTGCGCCAACGGCGAATTCTGTTTTGATAAATGGTTATCCTTATATTTCTGAATATTTAAGCGGATCATATATTTATTTTGATCAAAATGCAGATCCCGAGGGAACGACTCTTTTCCGTTGGTTAAGTTCAGAGACTTCAAATGGAGAGTACTCAGCGATTCCAGGAGCAACTAGCAGAAATTATGCAGTGACATCTAGTGAGTTGAATAAGTATATTAAATTTGAAGTGACTCCAATATCGAGCGTTGTCCCTACTAATGGAGTAGCTGTATTAAGTAGTGCTATTGGCCCGATAACTCAATCGGTTTATATCTATCAAATATTATCAACTGGGCAGAGTCTATCTCTCGGATATGTAGGAACACCGACTCTTTCAACAACTCAACCATATAGCAACAAAATGTTGAGTGGGTCTGACCTCGTTCCTCTTGTGGAAAGTGGAATGGAATCTCCTGCAAGTGCCATGGGGAATGGAATTACTTTTCAAAATGGGAAACAAATGGTTGTTACAAAACACGGAGTTGGAGCAACTGCTTATGCAGGGCTAAAAAAGGGAACGACACCATATTCAAATGGTATGGCTCAGGTTACAGCCGTAAAAGATGCAGCATCAATGCTTGGTAAAACTGCTCAAATTGCTGGAGTTACCACTGTCCATGGTGAGTCAGATTATTCGGCTGGGAATGATGAATTTTATGAAGGATATTTAGTTGAATGGCAACATGATTATGAGACAGATATAAAAGCTATAAATGGCCAAATAGGGACGATTCCAATGTTTACTGATCAGATGAGTTCATGGATAACAAAAAATTCGTCAGCATATACTTCAGGAATTCCAATAGCGCAACTAGCTGCGTCTGAAGATTACCCTGGAAAAATAATTCTTGTTGGGCCAAAATATTTCTTAAATTATTCAACCGGACCTCACTTAACAAATGCAAGTTATAGGTGGCTTGGTGAATATTATGCCAAGGTCATTAAAAAAGTTTATTTTGACAATGAAACATGGAGGCCTTTATCTCCTGACACAATACAAAGAAGTAGTAATATAATTTATGCGAAGTTCCATGTTCCAACTGGTATTCTTGCCCTAGATACAACGCTCGTAAGATTTAAAGAAAATTATGGTTTTGAATATTTTGATGCGACTTCTTCTGCCTCGATTAGTTCTGTTGAAATAATAAATTCAGATACAGTTAAAATAACCTTAAGTAATGTTCCAACAGGAGCCAACCAAAGATTAAGATATGCTTACACAGGAACTCCACTTGCTGCACCTGGGGCACAATCCGAAGGATCTCCTCGAGGAAATCTTCGTGATACTGATTCGGCTGTTTCTCTTTCTGGTAATACTCTTTATGATTGGGCAGTTCATTTTGATAAGCCAATTACTTCTGTTTCAGACATGGTTGTTCCAACAGTATCTGCATTTAGTATACCTTCTACTTCTACATCTTTAACTATCTCAATAGATTCATTCACTGCAACAGATAATTATTATGTTGATGGCTACAAACTTACCGAATCATCTTCAGCTCCACTTGCCGGAGATTCAGGATGGACAGGGACAGCTCCAACAACATATACATTTGCCACTGCTGGTTCAAAGACTCTTTATGCTTGGGCAAAAGATGCTGCTGGAAATGTTTCTGCGGCACAGAGTGATACGATAGAGGTATCACTAATAGTTAATAGTTATTCTTTTACAGGTCCAACCTCTGGAACTATCAGTACCAGCTCATCCCTGTTTACAATTACTCCTAGTATTTCATTTACTGGAACTGTGACCATAACCCCAAGTGGTTCGGCTAGTTCTGGATTATCGGCAGTTATTTTAACTTTTTCTAATTCATCAGCCCCTCAGACATTTACCATTACTCCGACAATTTTGGGAACAATTGTTTTAACTCCAACAAATAATGGAAGTATGATTAATGCTTCGAATATAAGTTATACCGTAGAAGCTCCGGTTGCCGATATTACCCCTCCAGTTATTTCAAATATAATTTCTACACCAACGACTGATTCTGTCAGTATTACTTGGACGACTGATGAATCATCTTCCAGTATTCTCGATTATGGATTAAGCTCTACATATGATTCATCAACTGGGGAAATGAATACATCACCAAGGGTTACCAGTCATAATTTACAGATATCTAATCTTGTATCGTGTGTGACTTACCACTTTAGTGTGAGTTCTATTGATGGCTCTGACAATGAATCAACGAGCGATGATGAGACTTTTACAACCACTGGTTGTGTGGGGTCTGCGACTGTTGATTCACAAAATACTGATAGTATAAATGCTACTTGGGGTGGAATAATTGATTTAATTTCTGACAATACAGGTATCACGCTAGATGTCCCTGCTGATTTCTCTGATACAAATGCCGATTTTCAAATTAAAAAATTGAATAAAAATGAAGTCTTAGTTAGTATATCTGAGCCCAATGGTTTCACTTCTGTTGGAACATATATTTATGATTTAAAAGCGTTAAGTGACAATTCAACAGCGATTACAGTATTTGATAATTTAATAACAATTTCAATTGATTATTCATCCTCAGATGTTTCGAGAATTAATGAATCAAGTTTGAAAATTTATAGATGGGATGGGGCTGGATGGATAGAGCTTAGTGGGTGTATAGTAAATACTGAAATAAGAAGAGTCACATGTTTAACAGATCATTTCTCTGTTTTTGGTTTATTTGGAATGAATAGATCTTCAAGTTCAAGGAGTGGAGGGGGATCATCTTCAAGAGCAAACGTACAACCTCTTGTACAACCTCTAATACAACCACAAATTGAACCACAATTACCAATTGAACCAGTAGTTCCAGAAGTTATTACACCAGGCATTTATAAATTTACTCGCGATTTAAATTTGGGATGAAGGGTGATGATGTTAAAAAACTTCAGGAATATCTAAATAATAATGGATATATTATTTCAGCTATTGGCGCGGGGTCAAAGGGAAAAGAGACAACATACTTTGGAACTCTGACAAAAAATGCGGTGATTAAATTCCAAAAGGCAAATAAAATCACTCCGGCAATTGGATATTTTGGACCGATAACAAGAGGAGTAGTGAACAAAAAAGTAGCAAGGACCAAAGTAGCAAGGACCGTCCTTGCTATGGAATTGGTGGTTTTAAAGTAGCAAGGACCGTCCTAAAGTAGCAAGGACCGTCCTTGCTATGGAAGGACCGTCCTTGCTATGGACTTGCTATGGATTGCTATGGATAAATGGCGGGAACCGCGGATTACCGCTTTCGGTCACGCATAATTTTCTGCTGAAAATTTGTGCAACCCCGACTCGTTCGAAAAGAGATGGCGGGGAATCTCGACTACGGCGCGTGATTGGTGGTTTTGATTGTTTATTAAAATAAATCAAAACAGCACCAATCTTTCGATTCCTGGGTTCATCGGTCAGGAATAATTTGCTTGTCGTCACAAGCAAATTTTCACGACCCTAGCTCGCTCTTTTTTTGTGCTCAAAAAAGAGCTCCGCTTTTCGATTCCCGCCATCTCTGATATAGCCAATACAAATAAACACCCATTTTAGGGTGTTTATTTGTATTGGTGTGGTGAAATCCTATCCTTTGCACGAACCTATTTTGAAAAGAATGAATAATCTTACGCTCGACTTTCGCATTTACTTTAATATCACTACTACGCTCTACTAATGTATTAATTCTCTTGAATGCGGACTTCGGTTTTGCGAAACTAATTTGCGGGAATGGATTCGCAAAACCTCGACTTATTCCCATTTTGCCTTGAATTTGGATTTTGCCGTGCAGGAAAAATTCGGGAAACAGAATTCAAATACATTGTCTCGGGTAAGTTACATATTTATCTGTAGTGGTTATATAGAGTAAAGGACAGCACCCTCGGCATTCGCCTCGGGCATTTCCGCTATGGCTACTCGCTCCTAGGTGCTTATGAGCGGGAAAGGGTAACGGCTCAAATACAGGGGAAATGAGCCGTTAGGGTTCCCGCGCTTCTTAGGGAGAGGAAGTTTCCTCTCCCCGGGTCGGGCTACTCCTGATTACAGGAGTTCTGCCCTCGCCACCCCCACTCCACGCTTTCATTATTTAGCTTATTTCTACGCTCCGCTTTTCTAACTTATTCCTCTTCGATTAACCACGGAGCTCATCCTTTAGCCACTGGACGCCATAGCGGAAATGCCCGAGGCGAAGAATACGTGCTTTGCCCCAAGTGTGTGCGATTACGCACACACTTTACCCACCCGTGCGTGCACGAAATCACTCCCTAGATTTTAGAATAGAATACAGATTTTCCTGTTTTTCCAGTTTGTTTTATTTTTCCTTCTTTCTCAAGTTGTGAGAGATATCTAGTAGCTGTTGCATCTGATACGTGCATAAACTTTTCAACTTCATCGTTTGTTATTTTTGTTTGCTTTGCAAACAAAGAGAGAACACGATCAAGTTTCTTTCTTTTTCTAGATTGGATTACATTTCGAGCTTTTATTAAAAGTTCACGAGCTTTTGACTTTGTTGAGATTATTATTGGAATAACTTTTGGTTGTTCGGGGTCGGGTTTTGTTTCTTGTTTTGGTTCAGATTTAGTTTTAGAAGTTTCTTTTTCTGGTTCAACTGTTTCAGATTCATTTGTTTTAGTTTCAGAAGTTTCTTGATTAGATGATTTGAGTTCTTCTTTTTTTGGTTCACTCATTGTTTCTGGAGTAGATTTAGATAATACCTCAGATTCTGGTTCTGCTGTTTTTACTTCTGGAGTATCTAACGGCTCACTTACTGGTATTTGAGCCGTTGGCTCGGGCTCAACAGTTGAAATCTCTGGTTCTGAGGGGATAGCGACTTCCACAGGCTCAGAAACAGGCTCAATTTGCGGTTCAGTTTGAGGCGTTTGGGTATTAGGTGTTATCTCGTCTGACATATATAGATTATAGCAAATAGGGCTTAAATATAGGGGGTTTTAGGACTTGCAAATTAGGTTAGGATATGGTATAATATAAAAGTATAGTTAGTTCTTCGATATATTTATTGTAATTTATTTGAATTGCCTTGCGTTTTAAATTAGAGTTCAAGGTAATTCAAATAAATAATATAAACAATAAAAAATAATAAGCTATGAAAATAATTCAGATTGGATTAGATTTTGGTACAACAAATACAGGAATATCTGCTAGATTTGAAGATGGGTCAATTACTCTTTTAAAAGATAAGGATGTAAGTATGAAATCCTTCCCGAGTGAGATCTATTTTATTAATCGCGATACATTATTTGTTGGAGCTGAGGCTCAAAAGCAGGCTGAGTCCCATAAAGGGAATGGCCGACACATTAGATGGATAAAACGATCCCTTCCTAAAAAACTTGATGCCATAAACATTTTTTCTAAAATGTATCTTGTTGAAGATTTAGTTGCAATAATTATTAAACATGCAAAAGAAAAAGTTGAGAAATCTTATCCTATTAATTGGGGTGAAGTATCTCTTAAGGTGGGATACCCAGTTGTATTAGGTGAAGATAATGAGGAAAGTGAAATTGCTAAAGAAAGGATGAATAAAGCATTAAGACTTGCTGGATTTGATAACTGGGAGTTAGTACCTGAACCAGTTGCTGTTGCACATTTTTATTCAAATAAAATAAAAAATGGCAAAAAATGTTTAATCTTTGATTGCGGGGGAGGCACAACCGACCTTTCTTTTGTTGAGTATAATAAAAACATTAAAAATGGGTTTAAAATACTTGGCAATACAGGGATTATGAGGGCTGGAAGAGAATTTGATAAGTCTTTATTTATGAAATCACTTGCTCCTCATCTTGGTTATCGCATGTTATATAATTTTATGGGAGAAGAAATGGAAGTTCCCAGAACAATTTATGATGCTTTATCAAACCCAGCTGAAGCTCAAAAGCTAGTCTCATACAAACATCATAAGCATATAATGTTAGCTGTAAATATTGCCAAATCTGAGGAGTTTTTAAATCTACGTTTTGCTGTCGATAATAATCAATCGACTTACCTTTTAGGTAAGTCAGAGGATTTGAAAATTGATTTGTCTACAAATGAAACAGCCCAGAAAGCAATTTCACTGAAAAGCAATTTTAATGTGTACAGCACTTATGATGATTTGGATAAAGCTTCAATTTTTGTGCAAGAGGTTATTATTAATATGATTAATAATTTCTGTTCTGATAAACCTATCCCCGATCTTGTTATTATGACAGGAGGAATGTCTAAGCATCTGCTTATTAAAAATTTTGTTTTTAATCAATTCAAGTCAATTTCTAAGGACTCTTTCCTTTATGAGGATACAGATGCTATAGTTTTAGGACTTGCTGCTATGAGTTGAAAGTGTTAACATTTAAAGTGTATCTATAAATTAGGTACACTTTTTATTTTATGGGATTTGAAAGCATAAACAATTTTATTGAAAGAAAAAATAAGATAGAACAAAAACGTCCAAAATTAGAGATGTTTTTTAACTTAATAACAATAGATGGAGTAGATGGTGCTGGTAAGGATACCATTGCGAAATATGTTAAAGAACAATTGTCTGTGAAATATCCCCATAAGGTTGTAAGTATAGTTGATATAACTCATTTTAGTGGATCTCTTAAACAAGAAAGATTAAAAGATTTTAAAGATTCGGGTAAAATTTCTAAAGATAATTTTGATAAATTATATACAGCTGGGCTTAATAGAGCTTATGAGGAAGTTGTATTACCTAAAATTGAGGCAGATGAAATAGTTATAATACCAAGATCAGAAGTTAATCTTTTGAGATATGCTTATCAAAAGGAAAACAAAGAAATGATTGAGAATCGGATAAACAACATAGAAGATGGGACTATGTCACATAAGACAATTCCAGGGAATAGAATTTTTATAAATGTTGACCCAGAAACACAAATGCATTATTTGGATTCAAGGGGTAATTTATCAGAATATGATCCTAAAAACATAGAAGAATCAAATTTAATGGTTGAATCCCAGAAAAAAGCTTTTAGTTTTATTAAGGAAAATAAACCAGTAGATCAAAACATCATTATTTTTGATAATAAGGAACAAGATCATAAATCTCTAGATGAATATTTAAGACAATCTGCAAAAGAAATTGTATCTAAGATTTATATAAAATAAATAGATTGAAAGTGAGTCATTGATTAATTTAAGATTTTATGGTATAGTTTGAAAAACTAAAAAATCTTTGACATGAAAAAAATAATAGCTCTTGTTACTCCACCTAGTATTTCTCATAGAACTGCTGAGGAAAATCTTGGTATAAAATATATTGCTTCCATACTTATATCAAATAATTTTAAAGTTAAATTAATTGATGGATGGTTAGAAGGGTATAGTAATGAAACAATAGTAAAAAAACTTACTGATAAACACATTTGTGCGGTTGGTTTTTCTTCTTATCTTACTTCCTTAGAAGATGTAAGATATATTATTCATAGATTAAAGCTGATTAATCCAAATATTAAAATCTTTGCAGGTGGTTTTGGGCCAACTTTTAACCCGAAAGAATTTTTAGACGCATCGATTGATTATATAATTTTTGGCGAAGCTGAATCTATAATAAATACCTTTGTGAATGGGATCTTAGAAAATTGTGATGAAAATTATTTTTTAAAGATACCAGGAATAGGTTTTTATCTTAATAATAACTATATTGAAACTTCAAAACCAATTGCTGTAAATGATTTAGATAAATTGGAATTTCCTTTTAGGTTAAACAATAAGAGGAATAGCAAGTTATCTAATCCTATACAGCTTTCAACAAGTAGAGGATGTACAGCTTTTTGTAATTTTTGTTCAATTGCTTCTTTTTCAAAATTGATGACAAATTATACCGACTCAAAGTGGAGAGGTAGAAGTGTTAAAAATGTCGTTGATGAAATTGAAATTTTGAACAACAGATTTAACGTTCAAACATTTAAATTTGTTGATGATAGTTTTATTGATTATTATCGTGGTGAAGAATGGGCATATCAGTTCAAAGAAGAACTCTTTTCTAGAGGATTGAGTATTCGTTTTAGAACTCAAGTACGGGCAGACCGAATAACAAATAATATTGCAAAATGTCTATCGAGTGCTGGTTGGTTTGCAACATCTATTGGGATAGAAAGTGGATCAAATACTGTATTAAAACGCATGAAAAAACGTGCAAATATTGATGATAATCAAAATGCCATAAATATTTTAGAAAAAAATAATATTTATGTTGTTATGAATATGATTCTTTTTGATGATAAAACCTCTTTGTTTGAATTAAGAGAGACATTAAATTTTCTAAAATCAAATAAGTGGCCAATAACCAAGGGGATTTATTCTGAAATGTTTGCATCTGAAGGTACGGTTTTTACAAGTAATTTAAAGTATAAGTTACTTGGGGTTGATTCTCGCACAAAGAAGTTTATGAATTATTCTTATAGTACGGAGTCCTTTGATGTACAGCTTATTAGAGAAGCTGTAAGAGGATGGCAATTAGAATATGATGAATTGTATAATTGTGCAATTAATCCAATAGCCGCACCAAAAGTAATATCTAATGATGGTTATAAAGAATTTCATCAAATATCCAGAGAACTATATGAAATGGATTTGGTTTTCTTTGAAAATGTTTTAGATAATTACAATAAACTAAATTTACTTTGGTTATTAGAAGATAATCTCTTAAAGACTAAAGATTTTCGATTAAACATTAAATTAAGACTTAATAGATTATACAAAAAGTATAATTTAATAAAGTCAAAAACGAAAAATAAATTTATACAGTTATGAAAGATAATATTGTATCTCAAGATGAATACCACCCAAAATTTGAGAATATTGGTTGGACACTAGGCAATGCTTGTCCTTATGGATGTAAACAGTGTTATAGTGAAAAAGTCCGAGTTTTTGGTTGTGAAATAGAAGACTGGATGATTAGAAGAATTATTTTACAATTAAAAAAAATAGATGTTAAAACGGTAAATCTTGGAGGGAATGAACCTATTTTTACTAATGGACTTAATGCAGGAAGAAGTAAACTGCCAGATATTATTGATCAATTAATACTTAATAATATAGTGGTAGGATTAACTACTGCTGGTATTTCTGTTAAAGAGTTGGAGAAAAGATTCCCGTCACAATTACGTAAATTAAATGATGTAGATATAAGTATCGATTCACCTATACCTGAAAAACATAATAAGAATCGAGGTGCTAATATTTTCTCTGTAGCAATGAAAGCATTAGATATTTGTCAAAAACTAAACATTGAACACACTCTTGTTATGTGTGGTATGAATTGGAACTTAAATTTGTTTGATCTCAAAGAGTTGTTAAGACTTGCGAAATACACAGATAGTAATTTAAGGATTAATTTTCTTAAACCAACAGATCCAAAACATATAAAACTAATGCCGACTGCGAAACAGTATTATGATACATTTAATTTTTTAATGGATAATTGTGAGCCCATAGAAATAGGTGAATCATTACTGGCAAGTACTTTCCAGAAAGAACATATTGGTTGTTCTTGTGGTACGAAATCTTTTAGGATCCACAGTATAACTCCTGATGGAAAAATACCTATAAGTCCTTGCGTTTACATGCATGATTATAGGGTTGGAGATTTATGTAAGGATGAAATATCAGATATTGTTATTAGTCCTGAATTTAAGTCGTTTCAAGAAAGAAGAAATAATCCTGAATTGATAAAGGGTTGTAATGATTGTGGTTATATTAAATCTTGTCGTGGTGGATGTACAGCTAGGGCGTATTATACTTCGGGGATGAATACTCTTCTTGTTCCTGATTCATATTGTCTAAAAAAGTACGAAGAAGAGGGTGCTATAAAGAAAGTTTACCCCTTTGTTACTAAAAAGGATGATAAGATTTTAGTTCACAGAAATTATCTTTGCACATTGATAGTTAAACCTATCTAATTACAAATAAGAAGGCCTATTTACTTTAGGTCTTCTTTTTTTTATAATGATAGTATTATTAATATTCATACATAAAATGATTAAAAAATATTTAAACAAAGAAGTAGAAGTAGTAATGGATAGAAAGTTAGGTTCTAAGCACCCAAAATATGATTGGACTTATCCAATTAACTATGGATTTATTCCAAATACGACCCAGGGAGATGGGGAAGAGATTGATGCTTATTGTATTGGTCCTGTTGAGCCATTGGATAAATTTACTGGAACATGTGTTGCTTATATACAAAGATCAGACGATACTGGAGATTGTAAGTTGATTGTTGTTGATGATAAAAATTTAGATATTACAGATGAAGAGATTCTTAAGGTTGTTAATTTCCAAGAACAATTCTTTTCTCCTGTTGTAATACGTTCTTAATCTTTTGTTTTGATTTAATTATTAATTTATTATAGTTTTTTATTACCTCTTCTAATTTTGTAGAGTTATTTTTGTTTGTATATATTAAGTTTCCTTTTGAAACTACACCAAATATAGAATGGTTTGCCTCATTTAGAATTAATTGATGATAGAAATTTTCACTAGTTAATTGCCCATTTTGTGAATTTAGAATTGTAAGGTTAATCTTATTAGTATTTATACCAAGTGCTTTAGATGGATTTATTGTTATCATATTAAAAATCTTTTCAGCAGAAATACTAAATTTATTTTTATTATGATAGATATAAGCTAATCTAGCTTCTGAAAGAAGACTAAAAGTTCCACTGGTTGCTGATCCGTCAGTTGCGATACATATTCTATTGTATTTTCTTGCTAATTCTGCTAAAGGAAGTGTAATTCCATCTAGCCATAAGCTAGTACTAGGACAATGTACAATCCAACTTCTAGCCTTAAAAATCTTTCTATAATCAGAATTACTAACAGCATTACAATGAATTAATATAGTATTTTCATCTAATAATTTATAATCTTCTAATACCTGAATAGAACTTTTTTTATATTTTTTTATAACCATAGACTCGGTTTCTTTTGTTTCAGCCGTATGGATGAATATCTTTATAGCTTTGTTTTTCTTTTTTAGTTCTTTTATTAAAATTAATTCATTTTGACTAACATATTCTAAGGAGTGTATAAAAATATTTTTTGGTATCTTATTAATTTTGAGATTTTCCTTTAGAATATTAATCTCATTTGATAATTTATCACTATTCATAATAATCGAACTATCTGTAAAACCCAGATTAAGATTATTAGGGATTTCTCCAAGTCTTGGACCAGATATATGTGTTGTTCCACATTTAATAGATTCAAAGATTGTCATTTCAGAAATTATTTTTCTATAATCTTTGTGATTATTTAATATTTTATCAATTTTATTTGTATTTTTTATGTAAGTACTCAAATTTAATTTAGGGCTTAAAAAATGTCTATATATTGATTCACCAAGGTGTAAGTGTATATTTACTAACCCATGGATAATTATTTTTCCACCAAGATCATAAGTATCTTTTAATTGTGGGTTTATTTTAATAGTATTTTCAACATCGATATTTTTTGAAATAAATTTTGAGTTTTGGAGCGATATTCCATTTTTAAGTTTTATTATCATAATATTAGGTATTTAGATGTATACCGGTATATTATAGCAGGGTATTACTTATAAACCATACATAGATTTTTTAAAAACTAAAATACCGCACGATGTGCGGTATTTTATCGAGGGTGCGCCGTTTGTTCGCTATTCTCTGCCAAGCCATACAGCGTATTCTTGTTTAGATATTTCTCAGGCGATCAAGCTCTAACTAGTAGGTCACTTTTTCGAAGAACCCTTAACTATTTACTTTACAAGTCCAACGAGGGTAATTATCACTTTTTTGACGGTTGTTTTCCCATTGAAGTGGTTGTAAATTACTTAAATCATCGGAACCACCAAGAGAAACTGGTTTAATGTGATCAATCTCCCACCCCCACTTTTCTGTTTTACCATAATTTGTGCGTTGCATACTTGCTCCGCATGTATCCTTTCTAAAACCAGAAAAAGCAGGTTCGATTTCACCTTTTTTCCAAACGGCCTCTATTGTACTTTCATCAAAAGAGAAGCCATTACTTTTTGTACTAAAATTTCTTGCCATATCTTAAATCTAAATTAATTCTAATAATTCGACCTTTTGTCTTTTTAAAATAATCTATTTTTTATTTCTAATTAATTTTGATGATGTCTCAGTAAGTGGAATGGTTATTTCTGATCTTTCTGGGTTTAATTCTATTAAAGAATCGTTTTCTTCAATATTATTTCTAAATCCAATTAAACAAAGAATTTTATTTAATTTTTTTTGAAATGGTTTACGTGAACCAAGGGTAGCAAGGACTGCATCAATATCATCAACCATATCATATAAATTTGATGATTCGGGATTATTATTAACATTTCGACAAATCTTACGCCTCATTGAGAACAAACTATTTTTAACCGCCTGATCTTTTGCGTGCTGTTTATACCACTGGAAAATAAGAAGTAGAGAGAGCACTACTCCAAATGTGGGGGAACCTAAAAACTGTATTACTGTTTCCATATTTTTATGTTTATAATCTTTTAAATCCTTCTAGGTATTCAAACTCGACATCGTCTGAATTATTTTTAAAATTTGGAATAACACTTAGAACTTTGCCGAAAATTTTAAAGTCCTCCTTCATAATAATAGGGGAATAACCGCCATTCTTTGATTCTGGTTGTAATATAATTGCGTTGGATTTACGATGAAAACGTTTAATTACAGCCATATCCCCAATTACTGCAACTACACGATCATTCTCGGAGGCATCACTTCTAAATTCTACTAATACATAATCGCCATTAAAAATTCCTGCATCCACCATACTATTTCCAACGGCCTTTATTGCAACAATATCTTTATGAGAACTAACCATTTTTTTATCAACTGAAATATATTCCGGAACGCCACTCGGCAAAGCTTCTATGTATATTATGCTAACGAACAAAGCATATCTCGGACTTACCAAACATAAAGGTGAATATTTCCCCGGAAGCTTTGCGCCAATTATTTCCCCGACACTTTTTGAAGCTGTTCAAACGCGATTGAAAGAACGAGCAAGACCACGCAAAACAAAAGTTGGACACAATTTCCCTTTTTCGGGACTTCTTCGTTGTGGCGAGTGCGGAAGTATGATCACTGCGCAGTGGGCGAAAGGGAACGGTGGACGTTATCGTTATTATCGTTGTACGAAGAAAAAAGGAAAATGTGAACAAAAATATTTGCGTGAAGATTTACTCGTCTTACAATTAAAAGAACAACTTCAAAAAATCTCGCTTCCCGACGATTGGACGGATTATATGTTACGAAAAACAGACGAGTGGAATAACGAAGTAAAAGTATTGTCGGGAAGTCTGCTCGGGCGGATTAAAGATAACGAGCGAGAGACGCAGAAAAAACTAGACGATCTAGTTTCACTTTATCTTGACGGCGATATTCCGAAAGAAAATTATTTAACGAAGAAAAACGAATTATTGAAAGAAAAGGTGTCTCTCGCGGGGAAATTAACATCCGCCCGAGCAGATAGAAATAATTGGGTCGAACCATTGCGGGGATGGATTTTAGATATAAAAAAAGCCACGCAATTGGTTTCTTGTGACAATTTTTTTGAAATTCGTGACTATTTCAAAAAAACTGGAACGAACCAACAATTGCGTGACAAATCCGTATCTAAAGTAGCAAGGACCGTCCTTGCTATGGATTGCTATGAAAAGAAAATCTTCAAAAGAAAGTAGCAAGGACCGTCCTTGCTATGGATTGCTATGGATAAATGGCGGGAACCGCGGATTACCGCTTTCGGTCACGCATAATTTTCTGCTGAAAATTTGCGCGACCCCGCCTCGTTCGAAAAGAGATGGCGGGGAATCTCGACTACGGCGCGTGATTGGTGGTTTTGATTGTTTAGTAAAACAAATAAAAACAGCACCAATCTTTCGATTCCTGGGTTCATCGGTCAGGAATAATTTGCTTGTCGTCACAAGCAAATTTTCACGACCCTAGCTCGCTCTTTTTTTGTGCTCAAAAAAGAGCTCCGCTTTTCGAT